>WNFL01227261.1_pt2 | contig 11863 bp, 14 predicted proteins | sample 5400361 | NCBI WGS metagenome assembly WNFL01 (sample SAMN13153351, study PRJNA577476) | soil metagenome | isolation source: 40 cm soil on Douglas fir-dominated hillslope | place: USA:California | collected 2013-09-17
GGGTGGGGGTCAATACATGGCAAGACAAACCGGAAATGTTCTAACATGCCGATGAATGTTCGGGCTTATGGTGAAAGCGATGGATAGCCACGCCGCATTGCGCAAGAACGCCGATGAATTCGCGCGCTATTACGGGCGCCTTGCGCAAAAGAACATGGCGCCGCTGTGGGAGGTGATGCGAAACCTCGTCACGCCCGAGCCGGTCAGCCCGGTTCTCCCTGCCCATTGGCGCTACGCCGATGTCCGGCCGCTGCTGTTCGAATCGGCGGCGATGATCTCTGCCGAACAGGCGGAGCGGCGCGTGCTGGTGCTGGAGAATCCCGGCCTGCCCCAGCAATCCTCGATCACCCATTCGCTCTATGCCGGGATTCAACTGGTGATGCCGGGCGAGATCGCGCCTCAGCATCGCCACAGCCAAGCGGCATTGCGTTTCATCCTGGAAGGAAACGGCGCCACCACCACGGTCGATGGCGAACGCTTCGAAATGTATCCGGGCGATCTGGTGCTGACACCGTCCTGGCAGTGGCACGACCATCAGAACGAAACCAAGGAACCCATCGTTTGGATGGACGGCCTGGACATCGCGTTGGTCCGGCTGCTCGACGCCAGCTTCTCGCAGAATTCGAATCAGAAGGAGCAAGAAGTCACGCGGGCGAAAGAAACCAGCCAAACGCGTTACGGCGCCAATCTGCTCCCCATCGACGATGGGCCGATCTCGCCCAATTCGCCGCTGATGCGCTATCCCTATGATCAGGCGCGCGCGACGTTGGAGCGCATGAAGTCCTCTTCGCCTGTGGACCCTTGCCACGGCATCCGCATGCGCTATGCGCATCCGCGGACCGGCGACTGGGCGATGCCGACCATGGGTCCGGCCATTCAGCTCGTTCCCAAAGGTTTCAACACAGCGCCCTACCGTGCGACGGACGGGGCGATCTTCGCCGTCGCGGAAGGGCGCGGCACGGCGATCATCGGTGACAAGAGTTTTGCGCTCACGCAGAGGGACGTCTTCGTCTGTCCGCCCTGGGTGTGGCGCAAATTTCGCGCCGAGGACGACCTTGTGCTGTTTACCTTCTCCGACCGCCCGGTGCAGGAAAAACTCGCTTTGTGGCGCGAAGAGCGCGGCACTGCACAGTGATCGGCCGGCCCGTAGATTAGTATCGGCCGATGGATCACCTGAAGAACAGTTCCCATCCCCTCATCATCGCCGGCGCCGGCATCGGCGGGCTTGCCGCGGCGCTCGCTTTGGCGAAACGCGGCTATCCCACCCGCGTGCTGGAACAGGCCTCCGAAATCAAGGAAGTGGGCGCCGGGATTCAGCTTGGGCCCAATTCCTGGCGCTGTCTGCGCGAGCTGGGCGTCGAGCCTGCGGCGAAGCGGTTCGCCGTGTTCCCGCAGGCTCTGGTGATGATGGACGCGGTGACCGGCGAACAGGTGGTGTCGATTCCGCTCGGCGGCTTCGAGGAGCGGTTCAAGGCGCCCTACGCCCTCATCCACCGCGCGGATCTGTTGGCCGCGCTGCTCGATGCCGTCGTATCCTCGCCTCTGATCACGCTGGAGACATCGCGCCAGGTCAAAGCATTCGAGGATGATGGAAACTCGGTCCGGATCACGACTGCCGAGGGAAAGAAATACGACGCCCCCGGCTTCATCGCGGCGGACGGATTGTGGTCGACCATGCGCGCAGCGTTGATCGGCGACGGCAAGCCGCGCGTTGCGGGGCACATCACCTATCGTTCCGTGCTGCCGGCGGCGGACGTGCCCGATTATCTGCGGCGCAACGACATGGTGCTGTGGGCCGGACCCAAATGCCACATGGTCCATTATCCCTTGCGCGGTGGCGAGCTGTTCAACTTGGTCGCGACCTTCCACAGCAACCGCTACGAGGAAGGGTGGAATTCCTATGGCGACCCAGCGGAATTGCACGAACGATTTGAAGGCACCTGCGACGACGTGCAGCTGATGCTCCGCAAAATCGCCGAATGGCGCATGTGGGTGCTGTGCGACCGCGAGCCGATCAAACAATGGAGCAAGGGCCGCGTGACATTGCTGGGCGATGCGGCGCATCCCATGCTGCAATATCTCGCGCAGGGCGCCGGCATGGCGATGGAAGATTCGCTTTGTCTTGCAAAATGCCTGGACGAGGCGGACAGCGTCGAGGCGGCGTTCGCCGCCTTTCCGCTTCTGCGCTATTTGCGCACCGGAAGGGTGCAGCTCGCCGCGCGGCTCTATGGCGAATTCTATCACGCCGATGGCGTGCGCCGGGAATTGCGCAACGCTTTCGTGAAGAACGCCAGCTACGAAGCCCTCGCCTGGCTTTATGACGGTGCCTGACCATCTTAAGGGCGGACGTCCAAACCATTGCTGTCATGCCCGCGAAGGCGGGCATCGAGTCGCTTGTTGTCATGCCCGCGCAGGCGGGCATCCAGGACGAATTTCGAGGTTACGACAACAACTGCTCGGTTAAATCGATCCAATCTGGGTTCATTTCCTCGATCACGCGCAATTTCCATGATCGGTTCCATTTTTTGATCCGCTTCTCGCGAAGAATCGCTTCGTTGATGTCTCCATGAACTTCAAACCAGACAAGCTTGTGCACCCCGTAGCGTTTGGTGAACCCCTCGATGAGATCATTGCGGTGTTCGTAGACGCGGCGCGCGAGATCATTCGTCACGCCGACATAGAGAGTGCCGTTCCGGTCGCTTGCTAGGATATAGACGTAATAATCGCGCATGACTGGATGCCCGCCTTCGCGGGCATGACAATTTTATTGTAACACTACCTGGATGCCCGCCGGAGTTTATCCTCGGGCCGCGCTATGCGCGGACCCGGGGGCGGGCATGACAATTTTAGATCGACCCCAATGGCTAGTGTCCCCCGCCGCCGATGCCTTCCAGCGCGTAATAATCGGCGGGGCGCGTCTCGTCGCTGGCAGCACGCGCCGTCACGTTGAACACCAGCGTCAACACGACGCTGATGGCGAAATTCAGCAGCACCGAATAAATCGCGATATAGGCCGGAACGACGGTGCCGAAAATCTCCAGCGGGAAGATCGGCCGGAAGCCGATGCTCGCCGCCATCCAAGTGCCCGCCACCATGCCAACTGCCCAACCGATCAACAGCGCCCTGGAATTGAGCCAGCGCGTGTAGAGCCCGAAGATCACCGAGGGGAAGGTATGGATGATCCAGATGCCGCCGAGCAATTGCATCTGGATGGCATATTCGTGGGGGAGGAAAATGATGAACATCAGCGCGCCAACCTTGACGGCCAGCGACATGGTCTTGGCCACGCGCGATTCCTGCTGCGGCTGGCAATTGGGATTGATGAACTCCCGATAGATATTGCGGCTGAAAAGATTGGCCGCCGCAATCGACATGATCGCCGCGGGAACCAAAGCGCCGATACCGATGGCGGCGAAGGCGAAGCCGACGAACCAGGACGGGAACACCTGCAGGAACAGTGCCGGCACCGCGAAATTGGCGCCGAACTGTTTGAACGAATTGGCATAGGCCGGCATCTTGTCGACACCGACCGCGAGCGCCATGAAGCCGAGCAGTGCGATGAGCCCGAGCAGGAACGAATAGGCCGGAAGCAGCGCCGCATTGCGCCGGATCACATGCCGGCTGGAGGAGGACAGCACACCCGTCACCGAATGCGGATAAAGGAACAGCGCCATCGCCGAACCCAGGAACAGCGTGCCATAGCCGGTGTACGCGCCCAAATTGGCGGGGAGCAGAAGTTTCTCCGGCGGCACCGCGGAGAACACCTTGCTCCAGCCGCCGACTTCCAAGGGAATGACGATCACGGCGGCGAACACCGTGATGTAGATCATGATGTCCTTGATGATCTGATCAGCGGCAAATAGACGAACGCGCCCGCCAATTGCACGCCCATCGCCGCGATGACGACTTCCAGGCCAATCAGCTGCAGCGCGATATAGGGCAGCGTCGCCAATATGCCGGTGAGCGCCACCGCCAGGGCCAGCCAGCGATCGCCATAGCGCCCGCGCACGAAATCGGCCGCGGTGATGTAGCCGCGCGCCCGCGCCACGGACCATAGCCGGGGGAAAACCACGAAGACGAAGGGGTAGACCACGATGGTGTAAGGCACCGCGAAGAAGGCGAGCGCGCCCGCTCCGAACGCCAGCGCCGGGACCGCGATGAAGGTGTAGGCGGTATAAAGATCGCCGCCGAGCAGGAACCAGGTGATGAGGGTGCCGAACTTGCCGCCGGCCAAGCCCCATTCGTGGAGCTGGTCGAGGTCGCCCCGCTTCCAGCGCGCCGCTGCGAAGCCGATAAAGGTCACGATACCGAAGAAAAAGACAAAGACGATCAAGGCCGTCTGGTTCAGTGGCATTTTCGGATTCTCTCGTCTTTTAGCGGGGTTCGGTGCCGTAATAGACGACGGCCGTGATGATCATGCTGACGAAAATCCAGCCCAGCTGGAACCAGTAGAAGAACGGAAAGCCGAAGAAAGCCGGTTCGAGCCGGTTGTAGAAAGGCACGTAGAGGATGAGCATGGGAATGAACAGCAGGAGCAAAATCGGCCCGCCATGGCCGTGTCTGTCCTTATCCCCATTGTCCGACATTGCCGCCTCCCGGTTTTTCGTTGGCCCTTGATTAAGCTAAGTTTTGCGCCGTGCCAAGCGGCCCGCGCACGGGCTTTAACCGCCGCTCAAGGCCTGCACGATCTGCACCGAATCGGTGGGGAGAAGCGCAGCGCTCATATCGAAGGTCTGCTCGCCATTGACGAAGAAGCGGATATGCGCCCGCATCCGGTCCTGTTCGTCGATCATGCGGAATCGCAAGCCCGGATAGCGCCGGTCGAGATCGGCAAGCAGCTCGGTGATCGTGGTGCCGTCGGCGTCGACCTCCCGTTCTCCGGTGTAGGAGTGCAATGGCGCGGGTATCAGCACCTTCATGGCCGCATCATATCTCGGCGGCTTCCACCGCATAGATTTCCGGAAGATGCTGCGCCAGCGTGGACCAGCGTTTGCCCTCGTCGCGGCTCATCCACAATTCGCCGCTGGTGGTGCCGAAATACAGCCCGACAGGATCTCTCGCGTCCGCCGTCATGGCCTGGCGCTTCACCGTCCACCATGCCTGGTTGGCCGGCAGACCGGAATCCAGACGCTGCCAACTCTTGCCGCCATTGCGCGTGACATAGGCGGACGGCAGCCCTTCCGGGCTCGTGCGCGGCCACACCGTCATGCCGTCCATCGGGAAGACCCAGGCGGTGTTGTCGTCGCGCGGATGCACCACCATCGGAAAGCCGATATCGCCGACCCGCTTGGGCATCTTCTTGCCGACGCGCACCCATTCCTTCGACGGCCGGTCGAGCCGGTAGATGCCGCAATGATTCTGCTGATAGAGCCGGTCGGGATTGCTCGGACAGAGCCGCACGCAATGGGGATCGTGAAAGGTGATGTTGGTAGCATCGAATCCTCCGACGACTTCGAGCCCTTGCACGATGGGCGTCCAGGTTCTGCCGCGATTCAGCGATTCATGTACGCCGCCGCCCGACATGGCGAAATAGAGATGGGCAGAATCGCGCGGGTCGACAATGATCGAGTGCATCTTGGGGCCATCGGGCGTGCCGTCCTGCACGCTGCCCATCCAGATGCGGTATTGCGGATCATCGTTCACGCTGGAGAACGGTTCCCAATGGATGCCGCCATCGTCGGAGCGGAACAGGCCCTGAGGCGAGGTTCCCGCATACCAAACATTCGGCTCGCTTGCCGTGGCCGGCGTGAGCCAGAAGGTGTGATCGACCGCGCGGCCTTTCTGGCCGTCCGGCGCTTTGGGAAAGGCGGGCGGCCGGGCGGCTTCTTTCCAGTTGCGGCCGAAATCGGTCGAGCGAAAGACCGTTGGGCCAAGATGCCCGGTCTTCGCCGCGGCAAGGAGCGTCCGCCCATCGCGCGGATCGAGCACCATATGGTTGACGATATGGCCGAGGAAATGCGGGCCATCGACCTGCCAATTTTTACGAGCCGCATCGCCACGATAGAGCCAAGCGCCTTTGCGCGTGGCGACAAGGACTGCCACCCGGCGCGCCGGCGCCTTGCGCGGCGCCCGCTTTGCGCTTGCGGTTTTCTTCTTGGCTTTGGCTGCGGATTTTTTCGTGATGCGCGGCATAATTCCTGCCCCTGTCAGACATGTTTCGCTAATACGACGAATGATGATCCCCGAAATCGACATTCGGGTGAAGATTTATTCTTTTGCCGGGCGGCCTTTACCCGATTTCGTTGAAGGATGACTCACAGCCTTTGTCATGCCCGGCGAGCCATGGCGAGCAAAGCAAGACCATGGCTCGGGAAGGGCCTGCCCCCGCGAAGGCGGGGGGCACCCATTCGGCGCCGAGGAAATTCCTTCTGCGAATGGGTTCCCTTTCCCTCCCAATGCTCAGCTTCGCATCGCATTGCGAGGCCGGGAATGACGCCGTAGTTGTGTGTCAGCCAACAATGATTCCAGGTACCAGGCTTCGACCCGAAGCGCGCCCGATGATCGTTACCTTGACATTTACGTTGATATCAACATAATTAACGGATGTCAAAGCGACATGATCCGCCGTTTGAATTCACGCTCCATGTCCGCGACACCTGCCTCTGCCTTCATGTCCAGCGCGCCGCACGCGCGCTCGCGCGGCGCTTCGATGATGTGTTGCGGCCGGTGGATCTGACCAACGGGCAGTTTTCTCTGTTGATGTCGCTCAATCGCCCGGAGCCGCCGAAGATCGGAAGCGTCGCGGCTTTGCTGGCCATGGATCGCACGACGCTTACGGCCAATCTCAAACCGCTTGAGCGCCGTGGCTTGGTCAAGGTGACGATGGATGCAGCGGACAGACGCGGCCGCCGCCTGACCCTGACCGCATCGGGGCGAGCGCTGTTGGCCGCAGCCACACCCATTTGGAAGCGAGAGCATGCGGCGACCGAGCGCCTCATCACCCGAGGCAGCCCCGATGATCTGCGCGCCGGATTGCTCGCGCTTTCCTGATCGGACAGATCGTTAACCCTGCGCCGCCGCGTGTTGGCGGCCATCGTTTCTGATAGACTCTGGACGTTTGAAGAATTCGTGGAACGGATCTCGTAATAGAGAAATAAGTGATGCGCATCATCGAACTTGATGCGAGCGGATGGACCGATGCGCTCGACTTTTATAGAGCCCTCAAGGTCGCTCTAGGCTCTTGCGCAGGTCATGGGGACAGTCCGGCCGCTTGGGTTGATTCGATGATCTGGGGCGGTATGAATGCGATTGAGGCTCCATACATTGTCCGGATCACCGGTACAGCCCATTGCAACGAGGAACTCAAGAGCGAGATAGTTCTACTCGCGGAAGTGATTAAGGAGGCCCGCACTTGGCGCTTCCATCACAAAGGGGAGGATATTGACGTCAGCTTGGTAGCTCCAGAACTTTCAAATCCAAGACGTTCAAATTAGGACACTAACCAAACCTCGGTCTATGGCGGGAATTGGGGGTTTCGGGTAGCGTCCTTGCATAGATTTCGACCGGGAGGCCTCGCGTGTTCGCCAAGCTCAACCATGTCGCCATCGTGAGCGAGAACTATGCCCAATTGAGCAAGTTCTACGAGGCGATGTTCGGCATGACGACCTCGTCCAAGACGCGCCCCACCAGGGCCGTGACGGTGCGCGACGGCTATGTCGGCCTCAACATCAACCCCAGGCGCGCCGGACGTTCGGCCGGCTTCGACCATTTCGGCATCCAGGTCGAAGATGCCGAAACCGCCTTCGACCGGCTGCGCAAATATTATCCCACCGTCAAATGGCAGGAGCGCCCCCCCAACCGCCCCTTCGCCGGCATCACGACGCATGACCCGGACGGCAACGTCTTCGACATCTCGCAAAAGGACATGGCCAACCGCACCGACGTCTATGTCGAGAATAACGGCAAGGTGAACGCGCGCCACATCGATCATTTCGCGATGCGCACCATGCGCCCCGCTGAGATGGCCGAGTTCTACACCCGCGTCTTCGAGTTCACACCGGTGAACCGCAAAGAAGGCGATCCCAATTATTATCTCAGCGACGGCCATGTGACGCTGGTCATCATGCCCTGGGACATCACCGATTATGCCGGCACGGGCATCATCACCTGCGGCATGGACAAGCCGACATCGTCCGTATCGTCGCCGACAACCCGCGGCTTGCGCCCGAGCCTGTCGGCACCGGCGCCGAAGGCGGAGCCCTGGAGCAGCTCTTCCATCGCTCCTGCCCGTTGGGCGAGCACCGGCTCGCCGACAGCGACGGCGTGCTCATCGACATTCGCGCGAACTAGAGCTGTTTTGTAATGGAACGAACCACCCCCATTGTCATGCCCGCGGAGGCGGGCATCCAGGAGCGCCTATGAAGAAACTGGATTCCCGCTTTCGCGGGAATGACACGGGTAATTTGGTCGATTCCAGTCAAGCCAAAACGGCTCTAGGACAGACCACGATGCGGCGTTGGATACGCCATGCGATTGCGGCGAGCCTTACGGCTCTCGCCTTTGCGCCGTCTGCGCTGCGCGCCGATCCCGTCAGCGATTTCTACAAAGGCCGGCAGATCACGATGATCCTCTCGGCCGATGCGGGCGGCGGCTATGGCAGCTATGCCAACGCCTTCGCGCCCTATCTCTCGGCGCACATTCCCGGCAAGCCGAAGATCATCGTGCAATACATGCCCGGCGCCGGCGGCTTGCGCGCGATGAACTATCTCTATTCGGCCGCGCCCAAGGACGGCACCATCATCGCGCTCGTCCATTCGAGCGTGCCTTTCGCGCCGGTCTACGGCATGAGCGCGGCGAAATTCGACCCGCGCAAGATGAACTGGATTGGCTCCATCAACGCGACATCCGGTATCTGCGTCGCCTGGGCATCGTCCAATATCCGCACCTGGCAGGACCTGTTCGACAAGCAGTTCCTCGTCGGCAGCTCCGGAGCGGGTTCGCAGATGGAAACCATCCCGATGATGCTGAACAAATTGTTCGGCACCAAGATCAAGGTGATTGCCGGCTACAAAGGGGGCAACGAGGTCTATCTCGCCATGGAGCGCGGCGAGGTCCATGGCCGCTGCGGCGGGCTGATTTCCTCAATCCGCTCCACACGGCCCGACTGGTTCGCGCAGAAGAAGGTCACCGTGCCGATCCAGATCGCGCTCGAACGCGATCCGGAATTCCCCGACGTTCCCGCGGTCGGAGAGTTCGCGAAGGACGCGCGCACCAAGCAGATCCTTCAGCTCATCTTTGCGCCGATGGCGATGGACCGGCCCATCCTGACGCCGCCCGGCGTGCCGGCCGATCGCGTCGCCGCGCTGAAAGCAGCCTTCCATGCCGCGATGGTGGACCCCGCCTTCCTCGCCGACGCCAAGAAACAGCGCCTCGAAGTGAAAGAGGTGGACGGCGATAAGGTCGCGAAGCTTCTCAGTACCGCCTTTGCCATGCCGCCGGAAGTGGTGAAAGCCGCCAATGACGCGATGGGCGGAACCGGCGGCGCGGGCGGCGGCGGATAAATCAATCGCAAGATGTCCACGCCTCGCAAAGTGATCATCACCTGTGCGGTCACCGGCGCCATCCACACGCCGTCGATGTCGCCGCATCTGCCGATCACGCCCGATCAGATCGTTGGGCGCCGCGGAAGCCGGTGCGGCGATCCTTCATCTGCACGCGCGCGATCCGGCAACCGGCAAGCCCGATCAAACGCCGGAAGCCTTCGCGCGCTTCTTGCCGCGTCTGAAGCAGCAGACCAATGCCGTCATCAATCTCACCACCGGCGGCAGTCCGTTCATGTCGCCGCAGGAACGCATCAAGCCGGCGAAAGTCTTCAAGCCCGAGGTGGCTTCGCTGAATATGGGCTCAATGAATTTCGGCCTGTTCCATCTCCTCGACCGCTACAAGGATTTCCAATTCGCCTGGGAGCGCGAGCATCTGGAGAATTCACGCGATCTCGTCTTCCGCAATTCGTTCAAGGATATCGAATATATTCTTTCGACCTGCAGCGGTAACGGCACGCGCTTCGAATTCGAATGCTACGACATCGGTCATCTGTACAACCTCAAGCATTTCCTCGACCGCGGGCTGGTGAAGCCGCCGCTCTTTGTGCAGTCCGTGTTCGGAATTCTCGGCGGCATCGGCACGCACGCCGAAGACGTCGCCCATATGAGGCGAACCGCCGATCGGTTGTTCGAGGATCGCTACCAATGGTCCGTGCTGGGTGCGGGGTCGGCGCAGATGCGCGTCGCCGCGATGGCGGCGGCGATGGGCGGAAACGTCCGGGTCGGACTCGAGGACTCCCTCTGGGCCGGTCCCAAAAAACTCGCTTCTTCCAGCGCCGAACAGGTGCGCATCGTGCGCGGGCTTGTCGAAGGATTGGGGCTACAGATCGCCAGCCCCGACGAAGCGCGCGAAATGCTGTCGCTCAAAGGCGCCACCGCCGTCGCATTCTAAGCATCCCTGCGGTATAGCGCGAATTAACCTACCTTCCCCCCTTGTGGGGGAAGGTGTCCACCGAAGCTGCACAGCAGCGGAGGCGGACGGAAGGGGGGTATTGAACTGACCAAGCTTCGTGCCCGAGAGCTTCGATGGAATATGACCGACGGAGAACGGAAGCTTTGGGCCTTGCTACGGCGAAAGCAACTTGCCGGATTTCGCTTTCGTCGTCAGGCAACGATTGGGCCTTACATTGCAGATTTCTTCTGCCCGAAGGCGCGCCTTATTGTCGAACTCGATGGCGAGCCTCATTCATATGACACCCAGATGCGGCGCGATATCACCCGAACAAAATGGCTGGAAGCACATGGTTGCAGGGTAATCCGGTTTTGGAATCTCGAATTGTTCAAGAGACCTGACGATGTTGTCGATACGATTTGGGATGCGCTGATGCACCCCCCTTCCGTCCCTTCGGGCCACCTTCCCCCACAAGGGGGGAAGTAAGCGCATCCCGAACTACTTCCCCTCAAGAGGGAAGGAAGTCTTCTTTCAGAAGTCTGGCTTCGCCGCCGTCGGGAGCGGCGCCATATCGAAGTTGAAATAATTGTTGGGATTCTCGGCGCAGACCAGTTCGATGATCGGGCGATCCTCGCGGCGGCGCCAACGCTGCACCGCAGACCATGGCATGTTGAAGGCGCCGGGGTCATCAACGGTAATGACGGCTTGGAGCGTCTTGCCGCCATCGACAAGTTTGAATTGTTCGATGACGTGCAACTGCGTCGTGTGCGGCGTGCGATAATTGTCCACGAAGGTCTTGTCGTTCAACCCGATCGTATCGACGACGAGCGTATCGCCCTCGTAATGGCCGACCGATTCACCATACCAGGTGAGCGCCGGATGCGCCGAATGCGGCACGTTCAAATAGATGTGCCGGATCTGTGTGTCATGCTCGGTAATGATCACGACTTCCTTGGGCGTCTGGACGAAAAAGATCGGCCGGTCGCGCTCATAGATGTCGATGTCCGGAACACCGCCGGGCCAGCAGCGCTCACGCGCCGTGAACGGTATCTTGCCCGCGAGCACCGCCTCGTTGACCTTTCTCATTTGTTCGACGGCCCAAGGCTTGAGAATGGGATTGCTGAGGTCGGCGACGCGGAATGTCGACTGACCGACATTGTTGGGTACGTAAGGATGGTCCTTCACTGACACGACCGGCCCGGGACCCTTTTCCGGCGGCAGGAAGTCGTCGCCGGCGATCCGATCGGGAACCCATCCGGTGCCGTCGTTCGGCGCGAGATTGGGGATGACCGGTGCGGCGGACAAGGCAGGAAGGGCTGCGGCGCACAGGAGCCCCGCCAAGACCGCGTGTGCAATCCTACGCCTTCCCATGGACATCGAGGGCTCCCCTGTCGGGCAGCGCAACGATCTTAAACCCTTACGGCACGCC
>WNFL01279177.1_pt3 | contig 11863 bp, 11 predicted proteins | sample 5400361 | NCBI WGS metagenome assembly WNFL01 (sample SAMN13153351, study PRJNA577476) | soil metagenome | isolation source: 40 cm soil on Douglas fir-dominated hillslope | place: USA:California | collected 2013-09-17
ACGATAGGATCAGGCAAAAGCCACTCCTTGAGGTTGACGAGGCGATAATCTAGCGTCTGTAGTCACTACAGACTCAAGCAAAAAGAGAATGGAACGCGGCCATGGCGGATCAGGGACTTCCGATTGGAGAACTTTCGCGGCGGACCGGAAGCAATATCGAGACAATCCGCTACTACGAGCGCATCGGTTTGATTCCAGCGCCGCCGCGGCGAGGACGGTATCGCAGCTATGATGAGCAGGACGTCAACAGGTTACGGTTTGTGAGACGCGCCCGTGAACTCGGCTTTCCGTTGGACGAGGTTCGAACCCTTCTTGGATTAGCCGAAAACCGCCGAGCGTCCTGTGCGCAAGCGCGGTCGTTGGCCGCCCAGCACCTGCCAATAATTCGTCGCATCCTAGATCGTCCGGACGTTAGAGAAAAATTCCAGCTCAAAGCCCCAAACCAAAATGTCCGCTTTGCGCCAAGACGGACGAAAAGAAAGACCGCCTTTTCACGCCGCCATATGAAACATCATGGTCTCGGCCACCAGGCCAGGACCGAAGGACATGGCGCAGCCGCGCCCCTCACCGCCACCGCGCATGATGCTGTCCAGCACGAACATCACCGTGCCCGATGACATGTTGCCATAATCGTTCAGCACGGAGCGCGAGGCGCCCAGCGCCGCGGGCGGGAGGGCGAAGGCCTGCTCCACCGCATCCAGCACGGTACGTCCGCCCGGATGCACCGCCCACAATTCAACGTCGTTGGCGCCACCCAGTATTTGATTGCGCGATTCTGCCAGAGACGTGCGGATGGCGCCGGGCACCGCGCCGGACAGCACCATGTCAAAACCCTGCTCACGGATATGCCAGCGGATCAGTTCGCTGGTATCAGGCACCAGCGCAGCGTGAAAAGACTCCATCGCCACGCCCTTGCGGTCGGCGGAAACCAGCGCCGCGGCGCAGCCATCGGCAAACAGCAGGAAGGAGAGTATCTCCTCCAGCTCGGCGGTCTCGTGCAGGTGCAGGGTGCAAAGTTCCAGGTTCACCGCCAAAACCCGCGCGGCGGGCTCAGAGCGCACGATGTGCCGTGCCAGCTTTAACGCGTTGATCGCGGCATAGCAGCCCATGAAACCCACCATGGTTCGCTCCACCGATGGCGACAGGCCACAGCGTTCGACCAGCGCAAGGTCGATGCCTGGGGCCGACAGGCCGGTGCAACTGGTGACGATGACATGGGTGATGCGTGAACGATCCTCGCCCCGCAGCAGTTTCTCCACCGCCTCAACCGCCAGGCCAGGGGCGCAGGCCTCGAACTTTCTCATTCGCGCCGCAGTGTCGGGAAAGGCGCCTGCGCGATAGAAACCTTCGACGTCCGTTACCGCGCCGCCGGGATCCGGCTGCACGAAGGAATAGCGGTGGGCGATGCCGCTGCGATCGGCCATGCGGTTGAACACAGCCAGGCGGCGAGGATCGGCCCGCAACATATGCTGCCCGAAGCGCAAGAAAGGGTTGTGCACATCATGCGGCGGATTGGCGGTGGCGATGCGGTTGATGAAGGCTTGGGGCATGTCAGCTGCACCTTATCTCATGGACGGACGTCACCGACGGGGCCGGGCCACGGCAGCCGGGAATCGAAAAGGGGAAGGCGGACGGGATCCGCGAGGGCTGGGGTTGATTCCCGTCCGCCTTAGAGCAGCAGCCGCGCAAGGGCGTGCGGCAGCTGTTCGTTCTATCCGAACGCAACATGTTGCAGATCAGGATCGGTTGGCGTCGTTTCGGCTGTGGTGTGCAAATTGGCGGCCGTCCTTCTCCGCGACATATGTGCGCCCGATGAGCGGTTGCCCATCGAATGGTTTCGAGGATTAGACGCTGCAGCCCGCGGCTTTATTCCCGGCCACCCAAAATGTCGTTTCTTTAATCAGCGCCGCCGCGGTACATGAGCCGCGAAAACTATCGAAGCGCATGCGCCATTCCGCCGATCGAAAATCGCAGCACAAGAGTCCAGATGGGCCCCGCCAACCGCATTACCCGACAGGCCGGGGTGAAAGACCCGGCCGGCGGTTGGAAGATTCGAGGATCACCTCGCTCCGGTCTGCCCGATCTTGGAGATTATGCTGACTTTACAGAGACTTCGAATTGGGCGCGCGTGGTTGCGCTGCGGAAGGGAATAAAATCGCCCTATCCATCGTCTAGGGAGTAGCGGGAGGCTGAAACAGGCTAGAGTCACCCGAAACTGGCCATTCCCGAAATGCGTTGGGCGAAATTTCGAACCCTTGAATATGATGAAGCAAGTCCGCTCCCAGGGGCCGGTTGTTTGCAATGACGAATCCGCCCTGCATCCTGCGACCGCTGTGAGCAACCCCTTCGCCGACGCGCTTGTGGCGCAGCTTCCAGGCTTGCGGCGCTATGCCATGGCGCTGGTGGGCAACGCCGCGCTGGCGGACGATCTGGTGCAGGACTGCATTGAGCGGGCACTGGGCCAGGAAGCGCAGTTGCGTGAATCCGGACGTCTGGCGGGATGGCTGCGGCGCATCCTGCACAACCTCTATATCGACAAAATTCGCCGCGACAGAAGACGCGGCCGCGAGCACGACATCACCGAGTTGGCGGATCATCTGGAACTCAGCACGCCCGCGCCGGACAATAGCGCGGTGAGGGAATTTATCCATGCCGTCAATCGTCTCAGCATTGAGCATCGCCAGATCCTTTTGCTGGTCAGCGTGGAAGAATTGAGCTACCGCGAAATCGCCGACGAACTGGAAATCCCTCTGGGGACCGTGATGTCCCGCCTGGCCAGGGCCCGCGAGCGGCTGCGCGGCTTGATGCAAAGCGATACCGCGGAGATCATTTCCCTGGCGGACCGGAAAGCAACCACGTGAGCAACCCACACTTCATCAGCGACGAAGACTTGCACGCCTATATTGATGGTGCGCTCGAGGAGGAACGCGCGCTCGCGGTGCGCAATGCGCTGGCCCAAGATGCCGCGCTGGCAGAACGCGCCGCGTCGTTTCAGGCGGACAAGGCCATGCTGAAGGCCGTCTATGCACCACTGGCACAACGCCCGCTGCCGCCCGAATGGATTGCGCGGACGCACAGCCACGCCCGGCCGCAGATGCGCTGGCGGCTGGCCTGCGCCATTGCCGCCACGATTCTGGTGGTGGCAGGCGGCCCGCTGGCCTGGCGATATTATGCACCAGCAGGCAGCGGCGACGTGGTTGAGGCGGCGCTGGATGCGCGCGAGGGCGCCCCGGCGGGAGAGCGTCATATCGTAACGAGCGATAGCGTCCAGGCGCAGCGTTATGACGCGGCGCTTCGCCAGACCGTCGCCTCGAACGTGCGCATTCCCGACCTGAGCCGGATGGGTTACAGGCTCAGAGGCCTGCATCTTTATGACAAGGCGGCCGAGATTCTCTACCGGGGGCCGCAGGGCCGGCTGTTCACGCTATATGTGCGCCGGTCGGACGGTTCGGCGCGCTTCGACCAGTTCGAACGCCGCGGCCTTCGCGTCTGTGTCTGGCAGGATGACCAGATCAGCACCGTCATGGCTGGGGATGTCTCCGCCGCTGTCATGCAGCGGCTGGCGACCCTCAGCTATACCGGCCTTACTTCCTAGAAATGGGCTTCCTGGAAATGGGGCCCTCAGCGCACGGAGCGCGCCGACAGTGAATCGGGCGTGAACAGCGTGACGGGATGCGGCGCGGTCACCTTGTAAGCGGAAGGCTCCCCATTGAAGGCGAAGCCATAGGCATAGCCACCCAGTTGCAGATCATAGACGAACTGGCTGCCCACGATGACCGCCGGCAGGTCCGGCATCAGATACATGCTCGCCTGGCCGAATTTCCACAACCTGCCCGCTTCGTCCCAGGAATCGCTGTAAACCGCCATCCAGCTGTCTTCGTCGAGATACAGCCGCCGGTGCGCGACGATGTCGTGTGCGCCGGGGGTCAACGTGCCGTCCACCACCCAGACCCGGTGCAGCTCATAGCGCAGGTCGTCGGGGTTGGCATGGGTGCGGCCCAGGACTTCGTTCACCGGGCGGGTGTAGAGCCGGTTGTTGTTGTACGGGATGTACATCTCCTTCTTGCCGACAAGCTTGAAGTTGTAGCGGTCCAGGCCGCCGAAGAAGATGTAATACTCATCCAGACTGACAAAACCTGCCGCGTCCGTGTCTGGCACGTCATAGGAAATTCCGGGCGCCTTGCGCACCCGGTGCTCTCCCGGAAGCAGGCGCCAGGCCACGAAATTGTTGCGCCGAATGTTGATCGGCTGCCAGTTCAGGTAGGCCTCGCCCACCCGCGAGGCGGGCGCCATAGCCATATGCAAGGTCTTGAAGTAATAGGGACCGAAGGAATCCGCGGTTGCGCCCTGATAGTAGTAAGGAAAATCCGCGATCTCCTTGTAGGTGCTGGCCTTCTCCATCGCCCCGCCCGACGGCACAATATAGGTGCTGACGGTCAATTCGCGCGCCGGTCCCCAGAAGGCGAGCAGATGATTCCACATCGCCTCGAAGCCGTTTTTGGGAATGGGGAAAGGGATGCCGCCGACGGCGCCCTCTACACCGTAGGCGATGCCTTCCGGCGCGGCATGAGCGCGCGTGGCGTTGCGAAAGATATTTTCATAGACCCAGTCCGGCGCCGCTGCGCTGCGATGGGAGGGGTAAATGTCCATCCGGTAGTCGGCATATCTGGCGAACAGGGCCTTGGCGCCTTCCGGCAACTTGTCCGCATAATCGCGAAAATTCCGCGCGGTGATGGAGAAGAGCGGCTTGTCGGTTGCGAACAGAACGGGACGCGGCGCGCCGGAGACATACCCCGGCGCAGACGTGATGCCGCCGGTCCACGCAGGAATGCTGCCATCGGCATTGCCGGCCCGCTCCGCGCCGACCGGCGTCAAGCGGGAATTCAGCTCCGCGGCTTCCTGACTGGAGACCGAAGCCGGCGCGGAGCCGCCGGCAAGGGCAACCATCATCAGGACACTGAGATACAATGTACTGGGGGGGCGCATAGCTCGTGCACAGATTATGCCCTTACTTCGGGGCGGCCGACCCGTGCTATAGCCTAAGTCGCGGCTTCCGACACGGCAAAAAGCGCGGCATGGCCTATCCGTCCATCTGGTTTGCGCGGCTCCGGCTCTGTGCGCTGGGAATTCTGGCGTCCAGCGGGCACGCCGGGGCGGCGCAACTTTATGCTACGGACGGACTGGAGATCCGCTGGGACAACACGTTGCGCTACAGCGCCGCGCTGCGCCCGGATTCTCCCAGCGCGGATTTGCTGAGCTATGTCAATGGCGATGACGGCGACCGCAACTTTGCGCCGGGATTGGTGTCGAACCGGTTCGATCTGCTGTCCAAACTCGATATCGCGGCCGGCGATTTTGGCGTCCATGCCAGTGCCGCGGCCTGGTACGATACGGTGTATCAAACCCACACCGACAATACGTCGCCCGCGACCAGCAATACCGCGTCCCCTGCCCGGCAATTTGCCTCGGCGGTGCGCAGCCTCGAGGGCCAGCATGCGGAGCTCGACGATGCTTTCGCTTATGGCAATTTCGCGCTGGCGCAGATGCCGGTCTCCGTGCGGGCCGGCCGCCAGACCCTGTTGGGGGGAGAAAGCCGCTTCTTCGACGCCAATTCCATCGCAGCCGCAATGGCGCCGACGGACTATCTCAAGACCATGACGGACCAGGATGGCTATTCCGGAAACATGTTCTTGCCGGTGACCCAAGTGAGCCTGACGCTTCAGCCGCTGCCCTGGCTTTCGGTATCGCTCTACGATCAATTTGAGTGGCGCGCATCCCGCCAACTCGGGGATGGCAGCTTCCTGAGCTATCTGGATTATGTTGGGGCCGGGGCGGCACGGCTGTTTCTGACGCCGGACCGCTATCTGGTCCGTGGCTCGGACCGCGGACCAGCGAGCGGACAGTATGGCATCACGTTGCACGGCAGCGTCGCGGACATGGATCTGGGGCTGTATGCTTTTCGCTTTCGCGCCAAGGATCCAATCGCGGCGTTGGCGCCCGATCCCGCCCTGGCCGGCCAAACCGGCGCGGTAGGGTATTACCGCCTGGCCTATCCTTCCGGCATCAATCTTTACGGCGCCAGTTTCAGCACGCAGCTGGGCGGCAACACCCTCGCCGGCGAGTTTTCGGCACGCCAGGATATGCCGCTTGTCAGCTACGATCCGCGGACGCCGCCGTTCACTCCCCCGACCGGCCGCCCTTATTACGCCAGGGGCAATACCCTGCACGCGCAGGTTTCCATCGCCGCGGAGCTTGCGCAAACATCTGTCTGGGACAGAGCCGACGCCGCGGTGGAGATCGCCACTGACCATATCCTGGGCCTTACCAGCACAATTGCGGGCGCGCCGCCTTTCTCGTACTTCGGAATGAAAGCGCGCGCGCGGGTCGAGCCGCATTACTTTCAGGTGCTGCCAAACCTGGACGTCACCGGGGTTGCCGAGCTGGGCTATAATCTGGCGGGACACAGTTTCACCTACTATGCCCAGGACAGCGGCAGCGGCGATTTTCGCATCGGTGTGTCAGGCACCTATCTGTCGGCATGGAAAGCCGGGCTGAGCTATATCGGATTTCTCGGGAGCCCGTCCCGCCAGCCGCTTGCCGATCGCAATTTTGTGATGCTGAGCCTGGAACGCACCTTCTAGCCGGCACAATTTTCGCGGTTCCAGGGAATAATGGAACCCGCCGCTTCGTCTACGACACAGAAGGAAGCGGGATGCACATGCTCGACCCGGCCAACCTGCCTGTCCTCGCGGTTCCGGCCGCCAATCGGCAAACATCACCTGCTGGAGAGATCGCATGATAAAATTTGCAAGCGCCGTCGTCTTGCTCGCCGTGCCCTTGGCGCCGATGGCAAGCGCCCTGGCACAAACTGCCACCCCGATCAGCATCACACTGACCGATTACGCCTTCACGCCAAGCACGCTCGATTTGAAAGCGGGCGTTACCTATCAGATGCACTTCATCAACAGCGGATCCAAGGATCACAACTTCGACGCACCGGAGTTCTTTGCCGCATCGCAACTTGCACCGGACGATCAGGCCAAGGTGGAGAAGGGCCTTGTCGCCCTGAACGGCGGCCAGTCGGTCGACATCACTGTTACGCCTGACCACCCCGGGACTTTCCCGGTCCAGTGCACCCACTTCATGCACAAAATGATGGGCATGCGCGGAAGTATCACTGTCCAATAAATCATCGGACCAACGCAATGTTCCTGCTGTTACATCGCTGGATTTGGCACGACCCGGAGCGGTGTGCGCGCAAGCTCTTGAGCTTCGCGGCGACGGAAGCCGATGGCGGCCGCGATCTTGTTCGCGCCGCGGAACTGACGGAAGATTCAACGCTGCGCCGCCTATTTATGGTTCATGCCGCGGACGAAGAGCGTCATGCCGGCCTGTTCCGCACGCGCGGCGCGGCACTATTGCGCTCCCTCCCTGTCCGCTCATCGGCGCTTTTCCAGCTGAATTGGATGTCTCCTGGCGAGCGAGGGCTCGACGACTTGCGCGTCCATGCCGAGTCGGACGCGAGCCTGCTCGCTTTTCTGCATCTTTCGGAGAAATCGGCTGCCGGACATTTCGCTGCTTACGTAGACGCCCTACGGGACGATCCGTTGACCAGTTCTGTTTTCAAAGCGGTCCTGAAGGATGAAACCTTTCACATGAATTACACGCTTGCCCAGCTCACCCGCGTTGCGCCAAAACGGCATCGCCTTTTGTTATGGCGCGCGCGCCTGGGCAGGCTTTGGAAGGCCTATTTGCGCATCATGTCGGCGATCGCAGGGGTGATGGGGGCGGTCCTCCTGACGCTCCAGTATTTCATTCTGTTGCCGCCCTTTGCTGCTCTTGCAAAACGCGCCGAACGTCGGGAGCCGCCAGGTTGGGCGCCCGTTCCACCCGAGCGCTCGCTCAAGAGCCAGTACTGAAATGAACATCCTGGGCGTGTCAGCACATTACCACGACGCAGCCGCGGCATTGATTGTCGACGGCGTGCCGGTAGCCGCGGTCCAGGAAGAGCGGCTCTCCCGGCGCAAAAACGATGCCGCTTTTCCCATCAGCGCGATCGAATACTGTCTTGAGTCTGCCGGGCTTGAACCCGGCGAGCTCGACGCGGTGGTATTTTATGAGCGCCCGATGCTCAAATTCGACCGCATCCTTACGTGCGCGCTTCGCGCTTTTCCCCATTCCTGGCGTTCTTTCCCACACGCCATGAAAAATACCCTGGGCGAGAAGCTTTGGGTACGCGGCATTATCTCGTCCCAACTGGGTGTGCCGCGGCAAAACATCCTGTTCGCCGAGCATCATCGGTCCCACGCCGCCGCTGCGTTTCTCACCGCGCCGGTGCGGGACGCGGCCATACTGACGGCAGATGGGGTGGGCGAATGGGCCGCGCTGACTGTCGGGCAAGGGACGCGTGGGCCAGATCGAACCGCGATCACGTTGCTGCGCGAAATCCGCTTCCCGCATTCGCTGGGGATGCTTTATTCGACCTTCACAGCCTATCTCGGTTTCCAGGTCAACGAGGGCGAATACAAGGTGATGGGCCTGGCAAGCTATGGCCGTCCGACCATGGTCGACGCCGTTCGCAAGACCGTCCACCGGACGGCTGATGGCGCCTTCCGGCTCGATCTCGATTATTTTGATTTTCATACCACGGCGAAACGGTCGTTTTCCGCGAAGTTCGTCGATCTGTTCGGACCGCCTCGCGACCCGTTCGACCCCATCGACCTGGAAACCCCAGACGGTCAACGCTATGCCGACTGCGCCGCGAGCGTTCAGCAGGTTCTTGAAGACATATTGGTGGAGACGGCGCAATCGCTTCACCGCGAAACGGGGCTGCCCGACCTTTGTCTGGGCGGCGGCGTCGCGCTCAACGGTGTCGCCAATCACCGGATACTCCAGGAATCCGGTTTCGAGAGAATTTTCGTTCCGCCCGCGCCGGGGGATGCCGGTTGTGCCATAGGCGCGGCTCTTTATGCCGATCGCATCCACTTCGGCAATCCGGACCGCGAATTTCCGGACCACCCGTTCTGGGGCCCGGGGGTGGAGGCAGGTGCACTCGCCAGGCTGGCGCGCGAAGACCACCTGCCGGTCGAAGAACTTGACGATCCGCACCTGATCGAGCGCGTGGCGCAGGATCTTGCCGAAGGCCGCATCGTCGGCTGGATGGATGGCGCGCTCGAACTGGGACCGCGCGCCCTTGGTCATCGCAGCATTCTTGCAGCCCCACACACCATTGCGATGCGCGATCGCCTCAATCGCGACATAAAACATCGCGAACAGTTCCGCCCGTTTGCGCCCGTGGTGCCGATCGAAGCCGCCGACCGCTATTTTGAATTGCCTCCGGGCGGTAAACGTCTCGCAAGATTCATGTCCGGCGTTTTCCCCGTGCGCCAGGAATGGCGCGAAAAGCTGGCGGCCATAACCCATGTCGACGGGACGGCCCGAGTCCAAACCCTTGAACGGGATATGGCGCCGCGGCTTTACGCGCTTCTTGAAGCCTATGGGCGGTTGAGCGGCATCCCGGTATTGCTCAACACATCGTTCAATCTGGCCGGCGAGCCGATCGTGAATCGCGCGGTCGAAGGCTATCTGACGTTCCGCCGCAGCGGGATTGACGTGCTGGTGGCGGGACAGACAAGGGTCACCAAACGGGCATCGGAGAAAACCGCATGATCAAGAAGCGGGGCAAGATTCGACGGGGGCTGATCGTTATGGGCAGTGCCGCGGGTTCGATAGGCGATCTCGCACAGGGCATGTGGCACGGCGATGCCTACAGGCGCTGGCTGCTGCCTCTCGCCATTTTCCTTTGCATTACCGGACTGGTGTTCGTCCTGGCGGCCAGTGTCGAGGCGCTCGCGCCGTTCATCTATTCCATCTTTTGAGAATGTTCTCGGAACTGTTGGCCTGCCCTGCCTGTCAAAGCGCTCTCGACCCGGAATGGACCTGCCTGGGCTGTGGCACGCGCTATGGTTCGCCGGATGGCATTCCCGATCTGCGCCTGCCGGGAGATGCGCCCCCTGGCTACCGCCCGCGCGACAATTTGCAGGCGTTGAGAGCCCGGGCGGAGCGAAGCGAGTTCGCGCGGCTGCTCGATGCTGCGATTGCGCCGGATGCGCGAATTCTGGAAATCGGGTGCGGTACGGGGCAAATGAGCCTTTACCTTGCGAGCGCGGACCGGATCGTGATCGGGGCCGACCTGACCCGCGCGTCGCTGCAACTTGGCGCTGCTGCCGCCAAGCGCTTTGGCGTGACGGGCGTTCAATTCGTCGAAACCGATCTCCACCGCGCTGGATTGCGCAAGGGCGCATTCGATGTCGTTTACACATCCGGTGTGCTGCATCACACCCGCGATCCGCGGCGGTCTTTTGAAGCCATCCTGCCTCTTCTGCGTCCGGGCGGCGTGATTGTGATTGGGCTTTACAATGCCTTTGCACGCATCCCGCTGCGGCTGCGGCGGGGCCTCGCGCGGCTTTCGGGGTATAGATGGATTCCGTGCGATCCCGTATTGCGGGACCGCAAGAGCGAACCTGCGCGCCGGGAGGCCTGGGTTCGCGACCAGTATCGTCACCCTGAAGAACATCGCCACACCGCTGCGGAAATACGCGGCTGGTTCGCGCAAAACGGCATCGAATATCTCAGGACATATCCCAGCCTGCTGATGGGGGAGGAAACGGGCCGGCTGTTTGCGGCGGACAAGGATTATTGGCCCGCCGAGGCCTGGCTTTCTCAGATCGGCTGGATGGCGACGCTTGGGCGCGAAGGCGGCCTGTTCGTAACCATTGGACGGCGCCCGTGAGCAAGACGGGGGAGAATGCGCCTTCGCGCGGCGTCACAGCCGTCGGCGTGGAGATAGCGGTTGCGTTTGCCGGCATCCTGCTACTGACGGGCGCAATACTGGCAACGCAAAATTGGTGGGACCGGCATTTCCTGCCTGTGTTCTTCTTCCCGCGCGACGAATACGTGCTGGGTGAAAGGCTCGCGCGCCTGGGATGCGGCATAGCCGGCATGGTCCTTATCGTTTTCGTCCGGCCGATGATGAGTCGTATGACGCGCGGGATGACGGCACGCGAACTCGCCGCCGGAACTGCGCGCATCATCCTTGCCATTGGTCTTGCGCTTGTCGCGAGCGAGTTGGCGCTGGATCGTAAATTCGCCTTTGCGGCTGCCGAGACACAGGCCCGCGAAGAACCGCTGCGGCAGCCAGATCCCAAGCTCGGCTGGGCCTTCGCGCCGGCGCGCGAGGGGCAGACAATCGCTGGCGGGCGGAAAATCGCCTATTCGATTGATTCTCTGGGCTATCGCGTGCGCAATAGCAACGCACCTGTCGACGTCGATCTGCCGTCAATCCTGTTCACCGGCGAATCCATCGTCGCGGGATATGGCCTCAATTGGGATGAAAGCATACCGGCACAGGTCGGCGCCGTGCTGGGAACGCAGAGCGCAAACATCGCCGTGTTTGGCTATGCCAACGACCAGGCCTATCTCCGCCTGGCGGCAGAGCTGCCGCGCTTTCGCCGCCCGCTCGCAGTCGTTTCACTTTTCGTGCCGTCGCTTTTCGTTCGCAATCTTGGTGACGATCGGCCACACCTGGGACCTGGGCTTGGCTGGAAGCCCGGTATTCATCGGTTGTGGCTGAGCTCCCTGTTCCGGTTCCTGGTGCCCTACCACAGCGCTGCGGAAATTGAGCAAGGGATACAAACAACGCGCGCCGTTCTGCTTACCACCGCCGCTTTGGCGCGCCAGCGTCACGCGATAGCCCTTGTTGTAGATCCGCAATTCGGGCCTGAAGGGTCTGTCGAACGGATGCTTCGGCGGCGCATTCTCGACGAGTCCGGGATAGCCTATGTTCGCGTCGAGCTCGATCCCA
>WNFL01032032.1_pt1 | contig 11862 bp, 14 predicted proteins | sample 5400361 | NCBI WGS metagenome assembly WNFL01 (sample SAMN13153351, study PRJNA577476) | soil metagenome | isolation source: 40 cm soil on Douglas fir-dominated hillslope | place: USA:California | collected 2013-09-17
CGCCGGAAGTACTTGAACGACAACCGGAATTCCGCCGCTGCGGAATCCTCCGGGAAGCTCATCATAGCACTCTGGCCGCCCTCCGTGAGGCTCACCACGAGCTCGAGGCGGCCCTGGAAATCGCGGTCGCGCCGGCTAGTCGGCGTGAGCAGCAGCAGGTGATAGCGGTATTCGCCGGGCAGCACGTCGGGCTCGACCTTGAAGCGATAGATCGACAGCACGGTGCCGGCGCGCGCTTCGGACGCGATCATGCTCTCGAAGGTCGCGAGCTCCTCGCGTAAATGGGCGTTCTCGGTCTCGAGGGTGCGGATCTGCTGCGCGAGCTTCTGCTGCGCGGTGCGCTCGATCGAGAGCCGGTTGTCGGCTGCATTGGCGATGGCGTTCAGCCGGTCCAGTTCCGCGCGCGCCGCAGCGAGCTCGTCCCTTGTCGCCGCGAGGGCCTGCTCGACCTCGCTGTGGTCGTAGCCGGCGAAGCGCCGCCCGGCGTCGTAGATCCAAGCTGCCGCGGCGGCAGAGATGCCGATCAACGCCGCAACGCCCACCCAGCGCCAGTACCACGGAATGTGCGAATGGATCGCCACGCGCGGCGCGGCAATCCCGAATCGCTGCCGCAGCTTGCCCAGGCGCTGCAGCTTGCGCGAGCTCCAGCTGCCGCTGTCGCTCACGGCACCACCGCGACCTGGCCGAGGCCTGCGGTCTCCGGCAGGCCGAACATGAGATTCATGTTCTGCACCGCCTGCCCCGATGCGCCCTTGACGAGGTTGTCGATCACGGAGAGAACCACCACCGTATCGCTGCGCGCGCCTTCAGGCGGGCGGTGAACCGCGATGCGGCAGGTATTCGCAGCCCGCACCGAGCGCGTGTCGGGATGGCTTCCCGCCGGCATGACATCGACGAACGGCTCCTTGGCGTAGCGCTTCTCGAACAGCGCCTGGAAGTCCGCATCGCGCGTGATCCGCGCGTACAGCGTTGCGAAGATGCCGCGGTTCATCGGCGTGAGATGGGCGTTGAAGACGAGGCCGATGTCGCGCTTCGCCACGCGCGCGAGGCTCTCGCGCGTCTCCGGCCGGTGGCGATGCCCCGGCACGTTGTAGGCGGAGAAATTGTCCGACGCCTCCGAGAACGCGAGGCTGAGCTCCGCCTTGCGGCCGGCGCCGCTGACGCCGGACTTCGCGTCGGCGATGAGGTGCTCGGGATCGACCACGCCCGCCTCGAGCAACGGCACGAAGCCGAGCTGGATCGCGGTCGGATAGCAGCCCGGGTTCGCGACCAGCCTTGCCTTGCGGATGCGCTCGCGGTTCAGCTCGCACAGGCCGTACACCGCCTCGCGCACGAGCCCGGGCTCGCTGTGCTTCATCTTGTACCAGCGCTCCCACTCGGCGAGGTCCTGGAGGCGGAAGTCGGCCGAGAGATCGACGATCTTCGCGCCGGCCTCGAGCACCGCGCGCGCGTCCTTCATGCATACGCCGTGCGGCGTGGCGAAGAACACGACATCGCAGCCGCGCAGTGACTTCGCGTCGGGCTCGGTGAACGCGAGATCGACGCGCCCCCGAAGGCTGGAGAACATCGCCGCGACCGGGGTGCCGGCCTCCTTGCGGGAGGTGATGGCTTTCAGCTCGACTTCGGGATGCTGGACGAGCAGCCGCAGGAGCTCGACCCCCGTATATCCCGTGCCGCCGACGATGCCCGCCTTGATCATGACTGCCCTAAGTAAGAATGCCGCCCCAAAAACAAAAAAGCCGCCAAGCAGGCGGCTCTTTTCAAATTCGCACCGAGTGCGTTATCGCTTCGAGTACTGCTTGCGCCGCCGTGCCTTGTGCAGACCCACCTTCTTTCGCTCGACTTCTCGCGCGTCGCGCGTCACAAGACCGGCTTTGCTCAAGGCGCCCTTCAGCGCTGCATCATACTCGATCAGCGCGCGCGCGATGCCGTGGCGCACCGCGCCGGCCTGGCCGCTCTCGCCGCCGCCATACACGTTCACCATGATGTCGAAGCTTGCGAGGCTCTTGGTGAGCTCGAGCGGCTGGCGCACCACCATGCGCCCCGTCTCGCGGCCGAAGAACTCGTCGATCGGCTTGCCGTTGACCACGATCTGGCCCTTGCCGGCCTTGAGGAAGACGCGAGCGACGGCGCTCTTGCGCCGCCCCGTGCCATAGTAATAGTCGCCGACCATTAGGATCTCACCAAGTCGAGGTTCACTTGCTGCGGTTGCTGCGCCGAGTGCGGATGCGTATCGCCGGCGTAGACCTTGAGCTTGCGAAGCATTGCGTAGCCGAGCGGCCCTTTGGGCAGCATGCCCTTCACGGCCTTCTCGAGCACCCGCTCGGGCTTCGCCGCGTGCAACTTTGCGAAGTTCGTCTGCTTCAGACCGCCGGGGGTCTCGGTATGCCAGTAGTAGATCTTTCGTTCCGCCTTGCGGCCGGTGACGCGCAGCTTCGCGGCGTTGACCACCACCACGTAGTCGCCCGTATCGACGTGCGGCGTGTATTCGGGCTTATGCTTGCCGCGCAGGCGCATCGCGATCTGGGACGCGAGCCTGCCCAATACCTTGCCCTGGGCGTCCACCACCACCCACCGGTTCTCGACTTGTCCCGCCTTCGCGGTATAGGTTGTCATGCGCTAAGTTTGCGAAAAGGTGGCGGATTTTACGCCATTTACCCCAAAAAAATGGCGCGCCTCTTGCGAGGAGCGCCAAATCCACCAAAGGAGGAGGAGGTGGAGGAGACAAACCAAATACGCTCTCATTATGCCGCTGCTCATGTTGCGTTGCAATGAGAGATTATGGATGTCCGTAGAGTACTGTAAGACATGGATTCGTTGGGTGTTTCAATAAACTCTGGCGCAGCGGCGAAGAGTCGTTCCGCTGCATCGAACAACGGGGAAACACGCATGGATTGCACGGTTCGCTGGACCACTGGAATGACCTTTCTCGCCGAGACGTCGAGCAATCACGTCGTCGCCATGGATGGCGCGCCCGAAGGCGGCGGGCGCAATCTCGCGCCGCGGCCGATGGAGCTGGTTCTCGTTGGCACCGGTGGCTGCACCGCCTATGACGTGGTGCTCATCCTCAAGAAAAGCGGACAGGACGTCACCGGCTGCGAAGTCAAGCTGACCTCCGAGCGCGCCGAGACGGATCCGAAGGTGTTCACCAGTATCCACATGCATTTCGTGGTGCGCGGCCGGAAGCTCAAGCGCAACCTCGTGGAGCACGCCATCCGACTCTCGCACGAGAAGTACTGCTCGGCCTCGATCATGCTCGCCAAGACCGCCGAGATTACCAAGGACTTCGAAGTGCTCGAGGAGGCGGCGGCCGCTTGAGCGCCGACGGCGACGCGGTGCTCGCGCGCAAGCGACGCGGAAGCCGCGGCGGGACTGCTCTACGAAGACCTACAGCATCTAGCGCCGCATCTATAGCCTGTAGGCGACGGTCGTCATCACCTTCGAGGCGAGGCGCATGGCGCGCTTCGCCGCGTCCGGCAATTCGGCAGCCCCCATGTCGATGGCGCTCGCGCGGTGTCGCGCTTCGTCGGCGCGCATCGCCTCGACCACGGCGCGCGTGCGCCGGTCGGCAGGCAGCAGCGCATCGAGGTGGCCCGAGAGGTGCTCCTCGACCTGGCGCTCGGTCTCGGCGAGGAAGGCGAGGTTCCAGCGATCGCCCAGCGCCCCGGCGAGCGCGCCGATCGCGAACGAGCCCGCGTACCAGAGGGGATTGAGCAGGCTCGGCCGCCCGCCGAGCTCGCGAATGCGCTCGGCGCTCCAGGCGAGGTGGTCCTGCTCTTCACGCGCCGCCTTCTCCAGCGAAGCGCGCGTCACGCTGTCGCGCGCGGTCAGAGCCTGTCCCTGGTAGAGGGCTTGCGCGCAGACCTCGCCCACGTGATTGACGCGCATCAGCGCCGCGGCGTGACCGCGCTCGTCGGCGCCGAGCTCGGCCTCCGCGATCGACCCGGCCGGCGACGCTCGCGACGCGTCCGATACGCCGGCCACCGCGCGCAAGGCGCGGTCGAATTCGCCGATCAGCTGATCGAAGGAGAGCACCGCGCAAGCCTAGCAGAAAAAAAACGGGCGCCCGAAGGCGCCCGTTCCACTCCCTGATGCTGCCTTCTTAGAAGCGGTGCGTCATGCTGACGAAGAACGTGCTCACGTCCTGACCGAAGTCCGGCGTGTTGTTGAAACCACGCGTCGACGGCGGAGCGCCCGTCCAGGTGAATTGCGCGTTGCGCTTGTTGTCGATCTTCGCGTAGCCGATGCCGACGTTGGTGCGCTTCGAGAACCTGTGCTCGTAACCGATGTTGAATTGCTTCGCACCGGTGTCCGAGATGTGGGTTCCCGGAGTGGCGACTGCCCCAGCGGCGATCACCGGGGCGGAGCCGACCTGTCCCTCCAGGTCCTTCGCTACCGCGTACGAGGCCCGGATCGAGCCCGGACCAACCGGGATCGCCAAGCCCACTGCGTACTGCTTCGCTTTGACTTCGCCTGCGTCCGCGCACAGCGCCGCGATAGAAGGAGTGCTCACGGCGTTCGCGCCGGTCGCGCCACTGGCGCCCGTGAACGGCATCACGCCGCACTTGTACTTCATGGTTTCGTACGCAAGACCGACGTCGATGACGCCGAAGTTCCAGCCACCCTTGATGGCATAGCCGGTGTCGGTCTGCCCGACGGTGGTGAAGTCATGGTGGCTGTCATATGCGAGACCGACTCGCGCACGACCACCCATGCCCGCCCACTGCACCGACGCCGACCACATCCAAGCGTTCGCTGCGATCGTCGAACCGTTGGCTTGCGGCTTAGACTTGCCTTCGTCCGTCTGGTACGCCAGCTTCGCCTGCACGCCCGCCATCACGTTCGACTGGTAGAACAGCGAGTTCGAGGCGCGGCGCCAGAAGGCGTGGCCTACGCCACCGCCGCCTTGCAGAGCGTCGCAAATCGGAGTGCTGGCGGCGTTAAGGGTCGTACCGCCGGGCGTCGTGCCTTCACCGTTGACGCAGGTGTAGTTCGGCGCGGTGCCGGTGGTTTCGCGGCGGCCGATGATCCCGGTTACGGGACCCCAGAAGCCGACGGTACCGATGCCCCACAGCGCGTCGAGGTCCGCCCACGGCGTGGTCCACTGGCCGATGAAGATGTTACCGAAGCCGCCCTGCAGGCCGATCGCCGAGTTGCGCGAGGCCGGCTTGATGGCCTGGTTCGATGAGCGCTCGAGCGGTGCGTTCTGCTCGATCTGCATCCAGCCGCTCAGTCCACCGCCCAGGTTCTCCCTGCTGCGCAGGCCGTAGTTCGACGCGCCGTTTGCGACGTCCCACTTGCTGACGCTCGGAACATCGTTCGTGGCGATCGAAGTCGCGCCGTCGTTCAAGCGGGCAGTGTTGCCCTCGCCGTACTTGAACATGCCGAACGCCATGTTGACCGTGCCATAGACCTCGACGGTCGACTGCGCGACCGCAAGGCCCGGCGCGGCCAAGGCGCTGGCAACTGCCACTGTTAAGAGTTTCTTCTGCATTGTTGCTCCTCTCTAATTGACACTAAGCGCAGCGCCGATCGGTCGCGCGCCAACCCCCGGAAACCGAGAAGTCCCGTGCAGTCTGCAGGCACCGTCCTTGAGAAACCAAGGATTTCGGGCTTGTGAAAGACTGTTTGCCGCCCCGCGTTGTGTATTCCCAACAGCTATTTTTGTTGCGTTGCCGCAAAAAATAGCCGCTGCAAAGCCGTGCCGGGGTCCGCGGCGCGCATGAAGGCCTCGCCCACGAGGAAGGTGCGCACCCCCTTTGCGGTCATGCGCTCCACGAGGAAGGTGCGCACCCCCTTTGCGGTCATGCGCTCGACATCCGCGGCAGCGAGGATGCCGCTCTCGGTGACGACCACCCGGCCCGGGGGGATGCGCGGCAGGAGCTCGAGCGTGGTCTCCAGCCGCGTCTCGAAGGTCTTCAGGTTGCGGTTGTTGATGCCGACGAGCGGAGTCTTTAGCGCGAGCGCCAGATCGAGCTCGGCGGCGTCGTGCACCTCGACCAGCACCGCCATGCCGAGGCCGTGAGCGATGGCCTCGAGCTCGAGCATCTGCGCTTTGCCGAGGCAGGCGGCGATGAGCAGGATGCAGTCGGCGCCCAGCGCCCGCGATTCGAACACCTGATAGGGATCGGTCACGAAATCCTTGCGCAAGGCGGGCAACGAGCACGCGGCGCGCGCCGCGCGCAGGTCCTCCGGCGAGCCCTGGAAGAATTCGCGGTCGGTGAGCACCGAGATGCACGCCGCGCCGCTCTTCTCGTAGCTGCGGGCGATGGCCGCCGGATCGAAATCCGCGCGCAGCAGGCCTTTCGAGGGGCTTGCGCGCTTGATCTCGGCAATTACGGCCGGTGAGCGGCTTCGCAACGCGGCGGCGAAATCGCGGACCGGGGCTGCGGCGCGCGCCGTTCTTTCGACTTCTCGAGCGGAAAGGCGCGCTTTCGCCGCCGCGATCTCGGCGCGCTTAACTTCCAGAATGCGCTCGAGGATGCTCACTTCTTCGCTTTGAGCTTCTGCGTGAAGGCGACGAGCTCCTCGAGCTTGTGCTTCGCCGCGCCGCTCTTGATCACCTCGGCGGCGCGCTCGACGCCCGCCTTGTGCGTTTTGGCGAGCCCGGCGACGTAGATCGCCGCGCCGGCGTTCATCGCGACGATGTTGTGCGCCGGCCCGGGCTGGTTGTCCAGCACCGCCAGGATCATCGCCTTCGATTCGTCGACGCTTGTGACTTGAATCGCGCGCCGGTCGAAGAGCTCGAGGCCGAAGTGCGAGGGGTGCACGGTGTATTCCCGGATCTCGCCCTGCACCAGCTCGCCGACCATGGTCTCGCCCGAGATCGAGATCTCGTCCAGGCCGTCGAGGCCGTACACCACCATGACGTGCTTCGAGCCCAGGCGCTGCAGCACGCGCACCTGGATGCCGACCAGGTCGGTATGGAACACGCCCATGATCTGGTTCTTCGCGCCCGCCGGGTTGGTGAGCGGCCCGAGGATGTTGAAGAGGGTGCGCACGCCGAGCTCCTTCCTGACCGGCGCGGCGTGCTTCATCGCCGCGTGGTGCGCCGGGGCGAACATGAAGCCCAGGCCGAGCTTGTCGATCGACTGCCCGGTCTCGGCAGGCGTGAGGCCGATGTGGGCGCCGAGCGCCTCGAGCACCTCGGCGCTGCCGGAGGAGGAAGACACCGAGCGGCCCATGTGCTTCGCCACCTTGGCGCCCGCCGCCGCGGCGACGAACGCGGCGCAGGTGGAAACGTTGAAGGTGTGCGCCGAGTCGCCTCCGGTGCCGCAGGTGTCGACGAGGTGGCGGTCGTCGCCCACCTCCACCGGCGTGGCGAGCTCGCGCATCACCTGCGCGGCGGCGGCGATCTCGCCGATGGTCTCCTTCTTCACCCGCAGGCCGACGACGAAGCCGGCGATCTGCGCCGGCGTGAGCTCACCGCGCATGATCTGGCGCATCACGTGCAGCATCTCGTCGTGGAACACCTCGCGGTGCTCGACGGTGCGCTGGATCGCCTCGGCAATGGTGATCTGCTTCATGGCTATTTCCCCTCGATGAAATTCTGCAGCATTTTGTGGCCGTGCTCGGTCAGCAGGGCTTCGGGGTGAAACTGCACGCCCTCGACCGGCAGGCTGCGGTGGCGCAGGCCCATGATCTCGCCGTCCTCGGATTGGGCGGTCACCACCAGGCTTTCCGGCAGCGCATCGCGCTGCACGACGAGCGAGTGATACCGGGTGGCCGTGAAAGGGCTCTCGATTTCGGAAAATACGCCTTTGCCGTCATGGCTGATCCGCGACACCTTGCCGTGCATCACTTTGCCGGCGCGCACCACCTTGCCGCCGAACGCCTGGCCGATCGCCTGGTGCCCGAGGCAGACGCCGAGGATCGGCACCCGGCCGGCGAGCACGCGGATCGCCTCGAGGCTGATGCCCGCCTCGTCGGGCGTGCACGGCCCGGGCGAGACGACGAGGTGCGAGGGTTGGAGCCTTTGAAGCTCCTCTGTTGAAATTTCATCATTTCGAAAAACGGAAACCTCTGCACCCAGCTCGGCGAGGTACTGCACCAGGTTGTAGGTGAACGAATCGTAATTGTCGAGCATGACGATCATGGGGTTTCCCTCTCCGCGCTGCACAGCGCGGCCGCCTTGAGGAGCGCGCGCGCCTTGTGTTGCGTCTCCTGCCATTCAGCCTGCGGATCGGAGTCGGCGACGATGCCCGCCGCCGCCTGCACGTGCAGCCGCGCGTCCTTCAGGACCGCGGTGCGGATCGCGATGGCGACGTCCATGTCGCCGTTGAAGCCGAGGTAGCCGACCGCGCCGCTGTAGACGCCGCGCTTCACCGGCTCGAGCTCGTCGATGATCTGCATCGCCCGTACTTTGGGCGCTCCGGTCACCGTGCCCGCGGGGAAGGTGGCGCGCAGCACGTCGAGCGCGCTCAGGCCCGGCTTGAGGCGACCCTCCACGTTCGAGACGATGAGCATCACGTGCGAGTAGCGCTCGATCACCATCCGGTCGGTGACGCGCACGCTCCCCGGGACGGCGATGCGGCCGACGTCGTTGGCTCCTTCGGATCGGCGAGCAGCTCTTGCGCCTGCGACGAGTCCTCCTCAGGGGTCGCGCCGCGCGGGCGCGTCCCGGCGATCGGCCGCAGCGTCACCGTATCGCCCGAGAGCCGCACCAGGATCTCCGGCGAGGCGCCGATCACGTGGTGGTCGGCGAAATCGAAATAGAACATGTAGGGCGAAGGGTTGAGACTGCGCAGCGCCCTGTAGAGAGAAAGCGGGGCGGCGCTGAAGTCGCGCGAAGTGCGCTGCGAGATCTGCACCTGCATGACGTCGCCGGCCAGGATGTAGTCCTTGCAGCGCCGCACCGCCTCCAGGAAATCCGCCTCGCTGATGCTGCGTTCGGGATTGCCTTCTCCGCCCGCGCCCTCGCTGAACTGCTCCAGGGCGCTCGGCCGGGCCAGGCGCGAGCGCAGGTGCTCGAGCCGCTCGCGCGCGGCGCGCAGGCCGTGCTGCGGGTCGGCGTAGACGACTAGGTACAGCTTGCCGAGAACGTTGTCGACGACGGCCAGCTCGTCGGAAACGAGCAGCAGCATGTCGGGCGTGCCAATAACGTCTTTTTTTTCTTTACCAAACGCCCTTGGTTCGATGTGGCGGGCGCTCTCGTAGCCGAAATAGCCGACCAGGCCACCGCCGAAGCGCACATGCGCCGGTACCGGCGCGACGCGCTGGCGCGCCAGCCACGACTGCACGAACACCAGCGGGTCGGCGTCGTCCTGCTTCTCGAGGACGACGTCCGTGCCGCGCGCATCGCGCACCAGCCGGCGAACGCTGCGCCCGCGCGCCTCGATGCGCTCGGCGCAGGCGAGGCCGATGAACGAATAGCGGCCGAAGCGCTCGCCGCCGACCACCGACTCGAGCAGGTAGGAGAACGGCCCGCCGGCCAGCATCAGGTACACCGCGAGCGGGGTATAGAGATCGGCGCTCGCTTCCGCGAGCACCGGGATGCGGTTGTAGCCCGCGTCTGCGAGCTTCTTGAATTCGGCTTCGGTCACGACTCTCTCCGGTGCTGAAACTGCGAACGACGGGAACTGCTAGGAAACTACGAGCAGGACTAGCGACGCCAGCGGAGAGAGAGGAATTGCATTCAAAATAACTATAGCACGGAGAGCTTCTCGCGCATTTGCCGGATGGTCGCGGCGTAGTCCTTCGAGCCGAAGATCGCCGAGCCGGCGACAAAGGTATCGGCGCCGGCGCGCGCCACCTCGGCGATGTTGTCGGTCTTGATGCCGCCGTCGACCTCGAGCCAGATCTCTTTACCCGTGCTGCGCGATGCGGCATCGATGCGCTTTCGGGCCTCGGCGATCTTGGGCAGCACGCTGCGGATGAACTGCTGCCCGCCGAAGCCGGGGTTCACCGACATCAGCAGCACCAGGTCGAGCTTGTCCAGCGTGTGGTCGAGGTAGGAGAGCGGCGTCGCCGGGTTGAGCACCAGGCCCGCCTTGCAGCCGTGCTCCTTGATGAGGGCGAGGGTGCGGTCGACGTGCTCGCTGGCCTCGGGGTGGAAGCTGATGATGTTCGCGCCGGCCTTGGCGAATTGCGCCACCAGCGAGTCGACCGGCTTCACCATCAGGTGCACGTCGAGCGGCAGCTTGACGTGCGGCCGCAGCGCCGCGCAGACCAGCGGCCCGACGGTGAGGTTGGGAACGTAATGGTTGTCCATCACGTCGAAGTGGATGAGATCGGCGCCGGCCGCGGCCACCGCGCGCACCTCCTCGCCGAGCCGTGCGAAATCGGCCGAGAGGATGCTGGGAGCGATGCGCAAGGTCATGGCCGGGCGAGTTTACAATGCACGGCATGGCGCAGGCGAAACAGCACGACGTCGCGGTCTCGGCGCAGACCCAGTATCTCGCCGAGCAGTCCGACGAGTCGGCCAACCGCTACGTCTTCGCCTACACCATCAGCATCCGCAACGCCGGCTCGGTGGCGGCGCAGCTCATCAGCCGCCACTGGATCATTACCGACGCACAGGGGCTGGTGCAGGAAGTGCGCGGCCTGGGCGTGGTCGGCTCGCAGCCGCTGCTGCAGCCCGGCGAGAGCTTCGAGTACACGAGCGGCGCGTCGATCGCCACCCCGGTGGGCACGATGCGCGGCAGCTACCAGATGGTCGCCGCGGACGGCACGCGCTTCGAGGCGGCGATTCCCGAGTTCACGCTGTCGGTGCCGCGCGTCCTGCACTGAAGATCATTTCTTGCGCGGCCAGGTAAACCAGACGATCAGCGCGAGCAGCGCGAGCGCCACGCCCATCTCCAGATAGATGACCCACATTTCGCGCGCGCTCCTTGGCGCCATTGTAGTGCTCGTCGCGGGATGCACGAGCGCACCGCCGAAGCCCGAGCCGATGGCGGGCTGCCCGCAGTGCCCGCCGCTCAAGCCGGCGCCGGAAACCGCGCGCTATCAGGAAGTCGCCTTCGATGCGCTCCCCGGGTGGAAGGACGCCGCGCTCGCGCCGAGCCTGCGCGCTTTGCTCGTGACCTGCGGGCGCCCGCCGACGCCGCTGCTCGTCGCGTGCGAGCTCGCGGCGATGGTGCCGGCCGACGACGAGGCGGCGGCGCGGCGCTTCTTCGAGGAGCGCTTCAGCGTCTACTCGATGACTTCGTCGCTCGGCGCCGAGTCGGGCATGATCACCGGCTACTACGAGCCGATACTCGAAGGCTCGCGCACCGCCGACGCCGAGCGTCGCTACCCGGTATTCGGGGTGCCCCAGGATCTGATCGTCGTCGACCTTGCAAGCGTCAATCCCGACGTGCGCGGCATGCGGCTGCGCGGTCGCCTAGAGGGCCGGCGGCTCGTGCCCTATTACTCGCGCGGCGAGATCGACTCGCGCGGCGCCGCCTTCCCCGCGCCGGTGATCGCCTGGGTGAGCGACCCGGTGGAGCTTTTCTTCCTGCAGATCCAGGGCTCGGGGCAGATCCGCCTCGCCGACGGCAACCGTTTTCGCATCGGCTACGCCGACCAGAACGGCCACCCCTTCCGCTCCATGGGGCGCTACCTCATCGACCGCGGCGAGATGCCGCTCGAGCAGGCGTCGATGCAGGGCATCAAGGCGTGGGCGCAAGCGAACCCCGACAAGCTGCGCGACGCGCTCAACGCCAACCCGAGCTACGTCTTTTTCCGCGAGCTGCAGCCGGCCGAGGAAGGCCCGATCGGCGCCGCGAACGTGCCGCTCACGCCGGAATACAGCATTGCGGTCGACCGGCGCTTTGTGCCGCTGGGCGCGCCCGTGTACCTTGCTACGACTTACCCTCTTTCCGAAAATCCATTGGAAAAGTTAGTAGTCGCGCAGGACGTCGGCGGCGCGATTCGCGGCGCGAT
>WNFL01286914.1_pt1 | contig 11862 bp, 11 predicted proteins | sample 5400361 | NCBI WGS metagenome assembly WNFL01 (sample SAMN13153351, study PRJNA577476) | soil metagenome | isolation source: 40 cm soil on Douglas fir-dominated hillslope | place: USA:California | collected 2013-09-17
CTTGCGCTGTTCCGAAACCAATTAGGGTATTAAAAAATCGACAGATATTGTCGAATTTTTGATTCCAGCTAAAGCTATATTAGGTTATCGAACATGAGAGGCATTGATCCTCTAATCGTTCAGAATTCGGAGAGAATAAAATGGGTGAGAAAGTTGAATTGAGCAGCGTAATAGCTGATTTCGACACGTGGTCAACAACCGAAATGCTGATGCTTCGCGCGGAACTTGTTAAGCGAATAGGCCAATCTGATGACCTTCATCCCGTAATACACTCTTTGGCGAAAAACTTTGCTCTTCAAGCAATTTATGATTTACCAGAGATGAGGCAAATGCAAAGCGAATTCGCTAGGATCGAAGAGGAAAATAGACAGCATAAGCTAGAACTCGAAGCCCTAAAGGAGCTAATTCAAAGTCTCAAAGAGGAAAATGATCAAAGAAATCTATGGTTGCAAGAGTATGTACAGAGAGTAGAACAGGGAGAGGCCGAGCTTAAACAATTAGAAAAAGTTCTACCCTGGGATGTACTTGGCAAAATGGAACGTCCGTCTGGTATAGATCATCTACCACCAGACGATGACTGGCAAGATATTGAGTGGGTAAATACTCATATTGGAGTTAGCCTATTTTTTCGCAATAGTGGAAATCCTCGTACTATTCGCGTGTGGACCGTAAGAGGAATTTTTGATGGCAACCTTGATGAGGCTTACAAGGAAATTGTTCCTCAGATACTCTATGCGATATTCCGTATTCCTTCAATCAGTGATTTTTCGGGAAAGCCACCATGGTTGACAGACAAAGAAGCGCTATATGTTCTCAAAATACTAACTTATTACAAATATATCGAGCCTAACAGCTTCGATAAGCAACGCCGTGCAATTTTCAATGCGCTGTGGAGTCAGAAGAAAGATACAGCCTATCACGCTGTACGTAAGAATGCAAAAGATGTGTTCGATGCATTCGTTAGACGAACCTTCGAAAAGCGAGAGGAAAGGGTGAGCCAATCAAATATATCGTTGTGAGTTGATGGGAAGAGGGTCTCTGGATTGACCTTAAGACGTTATATACAATCCTAGTCTTGTCAGCGCACTTTCGCAATGCTATACTGTTTATTGTTCGGGCGCGTAGCTCAGTTGGTTAGAGCACACGGTTCACATCCGTGGGGTCAGGGGTTCAAGTCCCTTCGCGCCCACATATAAAAACGGGTCAACGTTGATTGGCCCGTTGTGTTTTTGTGTCAGGAAATGGCCCTGCTGAATTTTCAATGCAATGGCTTGGGTCGCGGCAGTCCTTCCATATCGGCATACTCATAAATGATTCGGCGCATGTGGTCGTAGCCGTCCATGATCCAATAGGCGGGGTGATATCCTTCTGCCGCTGATGGCATTTCGGCGGCTTTGCGGACATCAAAATCGTAACGCGGAGTTTCTGGCTTCAACGAGTGCGCCAATTCACCTGGCGAGGATAGCAAGCCTGCTCCATATATTTTCAGCTTGCCGTTTTCGCGGATCATGCCGAACTCGGCGGTGAACCACCACAGGTGGGCAATATCGGTTCGCTGGTGATCATTAGTGGCGCTCAAATACAGCTGACCAAACATCTGTGCATCATCAGCAAAGCGCTGATCCGTGAAAAATCCCAGGTGACCAAAATATTCGTGGAAAAGGTCAGGCAGTGGCGTAAAGTCAAGTTCGTCAGGCCGCCGAATGTAATTCGTCACTGGGAAACGACAATTGTAGAGATGCTCGAACCAACCTGTTGCGTCCAGGTATTCGTCTTCAGCATTGCCGAGTGTCCAGCCTGTCATGCCGCGCAGACGTTCACTGACAACGGCAGGATCAGGTAGGCGATGCGGATCGAGTTGCAGCTTGGGGAACCCTTTAATAAACAGGCGACAGGCAGTGGTGGCAACAATATGATGTTGTCGCTCATGTAATTTTGCCCAGGTGTTATGATCTTCTTCAGAAAAAACGGGAGCCGTTGCAACTATATCTTGACTGACCATCACAATACTCCTTTATATTGCTACCAATAAACTTTGGTATCAGGCCAACCACGACGCCTGATATTCGTTTTTTTCGATTTCTAGCGCATCTGTCGTCAAATGCAGTGGATGGAACGTATCAACCATCACTGCCAGTTCCTCGGTTTTGGTCGCGCCAATCGAGGCTTCGGTCATGCCCGGCTGCGGACCATGTGGCAGGCCAAACGGATGCAGCGTAATGTCGTAGCGATCAATGCCTTTGCGCGACATGAAATTGCCGTCGCAGTAGTAGATCACCTCGTCGGAGTTCACGTTCGAGTGATTGTAGGGCGTAGGAATGCTCAACGGGTGGTAGTCGAATAGGCGCGGCACAAACGAGCAGACGACGAAATTATTCCCTTCAAAAGTCTGATGGACAGGCGGCGGCTGGTGAACCCGTCCGGTGATCGGCTCGAAGTCGCGGATATTGAAAATCCACGGATACAGATAGCCATCCCAACCAACCACATCGAAGGGATGGTGATCGAGGATATGACGGGTAATGCTGTCGCGCACCTTGATGCGCACTTCAAATTCGCCCTGTTCTACGTGCGTTTCAAGCTCCTGCGGCGCACGGATGTCGCGCTCAGAGTATGGTGAATTTTCGAGCAGTTGCCCGTATTCATTGCGATACCGTTTGGGCGGCGCAATCTGCGAATTGGACTCGATGACAAAGAAGCGACCTTCGGGACTCTCCAGCGTGATTTGCCATGTCGTTCCGTAAGGGATAACAATGTAATCACCCGGCTCAAAAGCCATTTTGCCAAACTGCGACCTGAAAACGCCGTTTCCTTCATGGACAAACCACACTTCATACGCCTGTGCATTGCGATAGAAGTAGCTCATGCTCGATGTTGGACGGCTAATGCCAAGAGTTACGTCGCTGTTGCCTAGCAGGACACGCCGCGCCGCTACTGGATCGCCGCCCGCTGCCATATCCACGGTCTGCAAGGCACGGTGGCGGATTGCGCCAAAGTCCACGTACTCAGGCCGGGCGGGACCAATCAGATCGGAGCGAACAACCGCTGGCGGAAGAAAGTGATGATAGAGCAGCGACTGGATACCGTGAAAACCTTCCAACCCCATCACTTCTTCGCGGTACAGGCTGCCGTCCGGTTTGCGGAACTGGGTGTGCCGCTTATGCGGTACTTCGCCCAGGCGATAGTAAAAAGGCATAACGCTTCCTCCCTACAGATTCCCGCGTTTCTGCTGCTCATTTTCCAACGCTTCAAACAGCGCCTTGAAGTTACCCGCGCCGAATCCCCGACTGCCGTTGCGCTCGATCACCTCAATGAAGGAGGTGGGACGATCTTGCAGCGGCTTGCTGAAAATTTGAAGCAGATAGCCCTCGTCGTCATAATCGACCAGGATGCCGAGTTCCTTGATCTTTTCCAGGTCTTCCTTGATGTCAAGATGCTTCACGCGCTCAGGCAGCACCTCGTAGTAGGTATCTGGCACGCGCAGAAACTCGATGCCGTTCGCCTTAAGCTGGCTGACGGTTTGCAAAATGTCTTTGCAAGCCAGCGCCAAATGCTGCACGCCGGGCGTTACATAGTAGTCGAGATATTCTTCAATCTGGCTCTTACGCTTACCCTCGGCTGGCTCATTAATCGGAAGCTTGACCCGCCCGTTGCCGTTGGACATGACCTTCGACATGAGGGCCGAATATTCTGTGCTGATATCGTCGTCCGAGAAGCCCTGCAACTGCCGGAAGCCCATCACCTGATGGTAGAAATTGACCCAATAGTTCATCTTGCCCAGTTCGACATTGCCCACGATGTGGTCAATCGCGGCCAATCCTGTCGGTTCGGAGCCGTAGTTGATGGGTTGATAAGTCGGGGCGAAGGGACCATTGTAGTCACTGCGATCAACGAAGACATGGAACACCTCTCCATAGGTGCGGATCGCGGCGGTACGAAGAATACCGTATTGGTCTTTTTCCTCGCGCGGCTCCCAGGCACTGACTCCACCGCGTGAAGTTGTCGCTTTATAAGCCTCTGCTACGTCGTCTACACCCAGCGCGACGTACTTCACACCGTCGCCGTGCAGCAGATGGTGAGCGGCCATTTCACTGCTAGGTTTATATGGTGATGAAACAACTACACGAATCTTGCCCGATTCGAGCACGAAGGAAGCGTAGTCGCGGTTTCCGGTTTCGAGTCCGGAATACGCGACAGGTTTGAAGCCGTAACCCTTCCACCAGTAATACATCGTGTGTACGGCATTGCCGACCCACCAATGCACGTAATCGATGCTGTTAATCTTGAGGAAATCGGCCTCTTGATCCATCGGACGGGTTTCTGAACGTACAATTTCTGCCATTTCAACATCCCTTTCTCACTGGTTGTTTAAACTATTTTACTTAGATGACTATTTTCGTTTCGTGAGGGATACCCCCTAGCCCTAACCCTTCCCCCGAAAAGCAGGGAAGGGAACTATATTAGCCAATCTGTTCCCCTCTCTGAATTCGGAGAGGGGGTCAGGGGGTGAGGTTAACCGTTGGCAATCACCGTACCCCCGACCTCTCCGAATCCTACGCGATAACCATTACCCTGACACCACCCGCTGAAGATCACCAAATCGCCATCTTCCAGAAAGCTGCGCGACTCGCCCGTAGGTAGTGTGATAGGTTTTGTGCCTTTCCACGCGAGTTCCAATAACGATCCGTAAGTATCTGGTGTTGGTCCGCTGATCGTGCCGGAGGCTAGAAGATCGCCGGGGCGCAGATTGCAGCCCGTGATGGTGTGATGGGCAAGCTGCTGCTGCATGTTCCAGTATAGGTAACGGAAGTTGGAACAGGAAATAATGACTGCCTCTATTCCTTGCTCAGCCATTTTCTGACTCTGTAGACGCACTTCAAGCTGAATATCGTAAGTAGGATTGCCTGTGCTTTGCAGGTACGGCAGCGGCTGCGGATTCTGTTCCGGGCCAGGGCAGCGAAAAGGTTCTAACGCTTCCATAGTTACGACCCACGGCGATATCGAAGTCGCATAATTCTTCGCCAGGAATGGACCAAGCGGTTGGTATTCCCAACGCTGGATATCACGGGCGCTCCAATCGTTGACTAACACCATGCCAAAAATGTGATCGGCAGCCTCGCTGATCGGAATTGGGTCGCCAAGCTGATTGCCCGGACCTACAAAAACGCCTGTTTCCAATTCAAAATCCAGTTCGCGGCTGGGGCTAAACTCCGGCGCGTCGGCGTTGTTCGGTTTGATTTGTCCCGATGGTCGGCGGATAGATGCCCCGCTCAAGACAATAGAACTGGCCCGCCCGTGATAGGCAACAGGTAAATGCAACCAGTTTGGCATCAGGGCGTTGTTTTCGCCGCGAAACATGATCCCGACGTTTGTGGCATGTTCCTTTGACGAATAAAAATCAGTATAGTCGCCGATAGTGGCGGGAAGATGCATTATAACCTTAGATATTGGCAGCAATGCTCGTTCCCGCAGTGGGGCATTGTCGCGCAACGCTGGCGTGTTTTCGTCCAGCAAATGTTGGAGAATCCGCCGCACCTCTAGCCAGACAGGACGACCTAGCGCCATGAACGCATTCAATGAGGCCTGAGCAAATATGCTGTGGTCTGATAGAAACGGGAAATATCCTTCTGATTCAAGGATGCTCAAGTCAAGCACCGTGTCGCCGATGGCGACGCCTACACGTGGGCTATCCTGTGGTGTTGGATTAAACACACCATATGGCAAATTCTGAATCGGGAAGTGCGACGTAGGCTCGACCTCAATAAAGGATTTCACCGCTAGCCCTCACATTACACCCATTGCCTGCAAATCCTGATAGGGTTCCTCAAAGCTGCAACTGCCATAAGAAATCAATGCTTTCTGTCGAACAGTCGTAATCTGATCGGCACTGGCGACAAAGTCGTGCCATGAGAAGGCAGCATCGGTGAACCGGAAATTGTCAGCGTTCTCGTCGTCAAGGATGGCCCGCGTCGTTGCAGCATCAAGTCGATGCACATACGCCAGAATGCCAGCCCCAAAGACATTCAGGAAACCGTGCATCGTCGTCTGCACACTTCTGTCAAAGCGTCGAATCGGATGATGCAAGCCTGCCGTCGCTTTGAGCGCAATTCCGGCATCGCGGCAGCGCAGCAAGGCCATTGCCAATTTCGTGCTCGGCGGAAAATCGGTTGCCTTCACACCGCCGCAGCGAAGCTTGAAGCCCATATCGGTCCCACGAGCCAAATTAAATTCGGCTATCGTATCGACCAATCTGGACATCATCTCTAACCATGCTGGACCCGCTGGAACTTCAAAGTAGGTCCGTATTCCGCCAACCGTCTCAAGTTGGCTGTGAATCGTGGCTAGTACGGCCCATGCTCTTGGACGACTCTCGAACAGAATCGCTATGGGAAGCGGCACTTCAAAAACATCCGCTGTAACCGCTGTGCCATGTCGTTGTCTGAAAGCTGACACAGCGTGCAAATTTTTCACTACGGAAGCCAAAAAATTCTCTTTCCCGCTGTGACCTATGACGGAGAAGTGGAAGGGTTCCGCTGATTGTCGAAACAAATCCTGCGTACTGACTTCTTCGAGACGACTGGCAGGCACAATAAATCGTGAGAGCATCCAACGCTGATCGCTCTCACGATAGTGCACATAATTCTTGATTGCCTGATCTAACGGCAGATTCGCTGGCGGGAACAGCCCTGCGTAGTCAATTAATCCCGACATAAATGCTTTGAGGCTGGTAGCTGTTTTTGCTGTCTTTACAGTAAAGTTTTGCATATAACTATCCCCATTAACCAACAACGGGTTCATACTCGTGGATTACCTCTGCCAACTGCGCGACCCCCAGGCGGATTTTTTCCGGCGTGGTGTTGCTGAAGTTCAGGCGCATCGTGTTTTGATAACCACCTTCGACGGCGAACGCGCCGCCTGGGACGAAGGCGACTTTGCGCTCAACCGCTCTCGGAAGTAGTTGCCAGGTGTCCATATATTCGGGGAGCGAGACCCAGATGAATAACCCGCCTTCAGGCTGTGTCCACGTAGCCATGTCGCCAAGATGCTCCTCCAACGCGGCGACCAATACTTCCATGCGTTTGCGGTTGGCCTGGTTAAACTCCTGTAGGTGGCTGGTCAGATATCCTCGCGATACAAATTCGTAGACGGCTTTCTGTGTCAGGATCGAAGATTCCAGATCGAGCGACTCGCGCAGAACCGTGATTTGAGGCATCAAGTCCAACGGCGCGACAATCCAGCCGAGGCGGAGGGCTGGCGCTACGATCTTCGAAAACGATCCCAGGTAAAAGGTATATCCCGCCTCATCATAGGCCGTAATTGGCAGGAGTGCTTCGCCTTTGAAACGCAGACTCGAATAGGGATCGTCCTCTATGACCGGGACGCCATAGCGAGCGGCCAGTTCGGCGATCCGTTCGCGTTTGTCAGCGGTGATACTTACGCCAAGTGGATTGTGAAAATCAGGGATGATGATCGCCAGATGGGGATGTGGCGTCCGCGCAAATGCCGTTTCAAGTGCATCTGTATCAACGCCAGTAGCGAGATCGGTTGGCACGGTACGGACATCGGCTCCGCGCCCCACCGTTACCTGTTGGATACCCGTGAAGGTAACTTTTTCGATCACCGCAGGCGATCCAGGGTCGAGTAATAAACGCGAGAGGATGGCTAGCCCCTGCTGCGCCCCGTTGGTGATAAACACCGGCTCCGGCTGGTAGTGCAGACCGCGCTTAGCCATGTCTTGCGCAATCCACTCGCGCAAGGGCATATACTGAGGGCTGTACTGCATCGAATGGGATAGGTCGCGCTCAATGACTCGATTGAGGCATTCTTTGTACTGGGCAACAGGCAGATATTCGCTAGCGGGCAGACCTCCCGCGAAAGACACAATGTCGGGAACTGCTGTCAGGCTCAATAAATCGCGCATCACTGAGCGCTTCAGGTGAGCCATCTCTCCGCTTAACGTTATGTCTGCCATATTATCCCATTTCTGCTACTCTAAATCGTCCAGTGCCAATACTGTTGTGTTCTTTAATTCAGCAAGGACCACGCCAGTAGATATATGTCCGACTCCGGGGATTGGCGTCAATTTCTCGGTCAAAAAATATTCAAGGTCTTTATGGTTGCGCACAATCACCTTGAGCAAAAAGTCGTGATCACCTGTAAGAAAAAAGCATTCTAAAACTTCTGGTAGCTGCCTGATTGCTTCCTTAAACGCCTGGATTAGCTGTGTCTCGTGCGAGCGAAGCGTGACACTAACAATGCAAAGCAGGTCGTACCCTATTTTTTCCCGATCCAGCAGCGCCACATAACCGCGAATGTAACCTCGTTCTTCCAGCCGCCTGATCCGTGCATGAACGGCGGGCGGTGAAAGCATAATGCGTTGGGCGAGTTCGACGTTGCTGACGGCACTATCTTGTTGAAGCTGGTTCAAAATTTGGCGATCAAGATTATCCAGCCGCTCTGAAGATTTTTTCATAGAATCGCCTCCGTGTAAATAGATATTCAGCGTTTTTGAGAACAATCAAAATAAAATTCAGCAAAGACACGTCACTGCTTCATTTTATTATCTTCACCTGCGAGGAGCAAGGGAGTACACTAACGAAACAAAACATTGTGCGCTGCCTCACATGCGCAATGGTTAAGGAATCAGTAATAAGGACAAGTATGGACAAGATTCAGCTTGAGACCTATGAAAAAGATATCGAGGCATGGCGCAAAGAAAGAGAAGAACGCCTGCGTCGTGAGGATGGCTGGCTTACATTGGCGGGACTATATTGGCTTCAGGAAGGTGAAAATTCCATAGAGACCGATCCGGCCTCTAATATCGCCTTGCCTATAGGCAGCGCTCGCGACTCGGTTGGAATTATTGATTTCCATGATGGCAAAGCAGTGCTCCGGGTTACTGGCAACGAGCCAGTATTGGTAGATGACGCACCTACAAAAACTGCCGTGCTCCGCGATGACGCAGCAGAGGCTGGCCCGTCACTGGTCAAGATCGGGGCAATTACATTTTTTGTCATCAAACGTGGTGATCAATATGGGGTTCGCGTGCGTGACGCCAACAGCCCGGAACGTCAGTCATTCACTGGTCGCAAATGGTTTGACATCAACGTAGATTATCGTTTGCGGGCCAAGTTTGTACCGCATGATCCGGTGCGTAACATCTCGGTGGTCAATACGGTGGGCTTGTTAACGCCAATGGACAATCCAGGCTACGTCGAGTTTAGTCTGCACGGTCAGGAGTTGCGCTTAGAGGCCTTCAGTGAAGACGATGGTGAATTATGGTTTATCTTCAAAGATGCCACGAGCGGCAAATCAACCTACGGTGCTGGTCGTTATCTCATTGCGCGATTAGCTGACGATGATTCCGTCGATCTTGACTTCAATAAAACCTATAACCCGCCCTGTGTCTTTACGAAATATGCCACATGCCCGCTGCCGCCGAAAGAGAATGTGCTACCGATAGCAATTGAAGCGGGTGAGAAGGTCTAACTTAGCTGCTTGTTGCGAAAATCCCTCTCCATTTGGAGAGGGATTCGCTTACGTTCCATGAAAACCTACCACTGGACGTTAAGATCAGGCAGGAAGTGCGCCCAATTTGACTGGGAAGGTGAGCGTCTGGCTGCCACGCTGGATCGTCAACTGGATAGTTTCACCGGGGCGGTGCTGCGCGATGAGTTGGAAGAACGCCGTCACAATAGGTGAGACCTCATTTGGATTCAGGGTAGCTGTTGCAGCCGAGGCTGGCAGCAGAGAAGCGATTGTTTGTCCATTGACCGCCGTGATAATGTCACCTACCTGCACCTGTGCGGCTCCGGCGGGGCTATTCGGCAGCAGTGCTACGACGCGAATTCCCGTATTATCGACTGCGGCTGCACGAATGCCAAGATAAGCCGCTGCGCCCACAGCGGCTGTCCCGGTTTGCGAAGGGACAAGACTCGGCGAAGGTGTTGGCGTTGTTGCGGTTCCAGTAGATGTAACTGTCACTGAACCTGCAGGCGTAACCGTGACTGATCCAGTGGGCGTTGCGGTGACTGTCGCTGGTTCGAGTGCCACTAACGAGAGACGCGCCAGGTCACTTTCTGTGTTTGAAAGCGTAAATCGAGCCTGTGCTGGAACTGTCCAGGAGTCGCCGGGGACAAGGACTCGTTGAAGCGATCCGCTACAATAGGTGATATGGCCTTGAATGATGAGCAAGTTGACCTGACTCTGGAAGAAATACGGCGTTGAAGTTACCCCACTCTCAAAATCAAGGATGGTATGGACAAGACTGAACTCACCTTGCTGAGTTAGCTTTGTCAGCCGTGAACTCGCAAACACCACCGGATCGGTAGGTGGAGTAGCGGTCACAGTTGGCGTGGCGACAGTTGCCGTAGGCGTGGGCGTAACAATTGGCTTGCTCGTGTCTGGGCAAAGCAGTTTGTTCGGGCCATTCGCGGCTTTTGTAGCGGTTACTGCACCTGTCTGTGCGCTGACATTCTGCGCGGCACTGTTCATACTCACGAGGCCGAGCAGTAGCACGCTAACAACTGCAAACGTGATAATCTGCTTTCCTGTTAAGAATCGCATGGCAACCTCCTCATTCAAATCCTTTGGCGTTTGTTCGCGCCGAGAAAGTGGGAGAGCAATAGGAATACCAGCGGTGTTTGCTTATGAAATATGTCAGGAAAGCGGAGGGCAATTGAGATATGGATACATCACATCAACTTCTGATTAGACTGAATGATATTGGGCAATCTCTCCTCGCAACAGGACAGACGTTAGCGCTGCTCGGATTGGGATCAGTGGGCACGGAAACCGATAGACTGGACCAATACTCTGACCTGGATTTCTTTGCTATCGTCAAGCCTGGCTCCAAAAGCCGCTTTATCGACAATCTTGACTGGCTGGAAACGGTTCACCCGCTGGCGTACTATTTCCGTAATACGGTGGATGGCTATAAGGCGCTGTTCGAAGATGGCATTTTCTGCGAATTTGGTGTCTTCGAGCCGCAAGAACTCAGCGCCATCCCATTTGCGAGTGGTCGCATCGTCTGGAAAGCTGACGGTTTCGATGAGACTATCCTCAGCCCGCAACCCCGACAGTACACCGAACAGTCACTCGAATTCCATCTTGGTGAGACTCTAACCAACCTTCATGTCGGCTTAGGTCGCGTCCACCGTGGTGAAAAACTCTCCGGCACGCGCTTCATCCAACAGTACGCAGTAGATCACGTGATCGCGCTGGCAAAGCATATTGAAACCGCGCAACCCATTCCAGAGGACATTTTTAACGCCGAGCGACCGCGCAACCCATTCCAGAGGACATTTTTAACGCCGAGCGCCGCTTTGAGGTGCGATATCCTGATGTGGCGTCGCACTTGCCGGAATTCGTGCAGGGTTATGATCGCAATCTTGAGTCGGCACTGGCAATTTTAGCGTTTCTTGAACAGCACTTTGAACTGAATAGCGCTATGCGGAATTCAATTCTTGGGTTGTGCAAAAGCTAAGAGAGCGGCAGATTGCCAGCGTTAGCCATACGTGTTGCGATTTCATTTCACTGGCTTTAGCGAAAGCTGTACTTTGCGTCCAGTTGCAATCTTCAAGATGAATTGTTGTGCGGGTTTTTCGATAACCTCGTAAAGCGCAGCGCTCATGATGCTGGTTCCGAGATAAAAGAGCAGGGGATTCCAACCCAACATGAAGGTTACGAGTGGCGTTCGTTGAATAAGGTACAGGGCATAGGATATGCGTCCAAGATACGGCAATGGCCCCCACGAAAGCAGCTGACCATAAGGGTTTTGGGCATTAGCAAGCGAATCGATTAAGAATCCAACTGCAAGTGCAAGTCCATACACAAAGAAGCGACCACTCGTCAGGCCGTGCA
>WNFL01311530.1_pt4 | contig 11860 bp, 10 predicted proteins | sample 5400361 | NCBI WGS metagenome assembly WNFL01 (sample SAMN13153351, study PRJNA577476) | soil metagenome | isolation source: 40 cm soil on Douglas fir-dominated hillslope | place: USA:California | collected 2013-09-17
CCTCGACTCCGACCTCACCCTCGACCTCGCCCCCTCCCCTGCGCGTCCCTCCGCAGCTCTTCCGCGCCGACGTCCGCGGCGCGCTCCAGGAGCACCTCGACCTCGTAGCGCGTCTCCAGGAAGAGCGTCAGTCCGCTGCCGGCGCGAACCGCATCGAAGTGGTTTGGGTGCGCTCCAACCCCACGCACGTGGCCTGGGCGGAAGCCCGGCCGGGCAACCGGGAAGTGATCTGCGTCGCCCAGGTCGATGGCGGCACGGTCGTCGCCCGCTGGCAATTCGGCTGAACCTCGGCGCCGAAAAAAAATTATTTTTTTTCGGGCTCAGGTCCTCGGCACTACGCCTGCCGCTCGCGGGACGCCTGCGTGGGCTTCACGGGCAGCTGGTAGCTCCGGTACTTCTCGCGCAGCGCCGACTTGAGGAACTTGCCCGTCGACGTTCGCGGGATGGCGTCGATGAACTCGAAGGCGTCCGGCACCCAGTAGTTGTGCAGGCGCGCCGAGAGGAACTCGCGCAGATCCTCCGCGCTTGCCTTGGCTCCTTCGCGCAGCACCACCACCGCGAGCGGGCGCTCGACCCACTTGGGGTGCGACACCGCGACCACCGCCGCCTCCTTGACCGCCGGGTGGCCCATCAGCGCGTTCTCCACCGCCACCGAGCTGATCCACTCGCCGCCCGACTTGATCAGGTCCTTGGTGCGGTCGGTCAGGTTCAGGTAGCCCTGGGGGTCGATGGTCACCACGTCGCCGGTCTTGAACCAGCCGTCCTTCGTCCAGCGGTCCTGCGCACCCTCCATGTCGGTGTACGCCGACGCGACCCAGGGGCCGCGGACCTGGAGCTCGCCCTGCGTCTTCCCGTCCCAGGGCACTTCCTGGCCGCTCTCGTCCACTCCGCGCACCTGGACCAGCGCCGCCGGGAGCCCCTGCTTGGCGCGGATGTGTACCTGCTCGTCGTAGGGCAGGTCCTTCATGCTGTTCTTGAGCCACGAGCAGGAGCCGAGCGGGGACATCTCCGTCATGCCCCAGGCGTGGACGAGCCGCAGGCCATGCTTGTCGAACCCTCGGATCAGCGCCTCCGGCGCCGCGGAGCCGCCCACGATCATCCGCAGCCCGGGCTGCAGCTTCCAGCGCCCCGGCTCCTTCTCCAGCGCATCGAGGATGCCCATCCAGATGGTCGGCACGCCCGCGGCCACCGTCGCGCGCTCGCGCTCGAGCAGGTCGAGCAGGCTCAGCGCGTCGAGGTGCGGGCCAGGGAACACCAGCTTCGCCCCGGTGAACGCGCACCCGTAGGGCAGGCCCCACGCATTCACGTGGAACATGGGGACCACCGGGAGGAGCGTCTCGGAGTGGCGGAGGCCGAGCCCGTCGCCCAACGCGGTGAACAGCGTGTGCAGCACGGTGGAACGGTGCGTGTAGACGACGCCCTTCGGCTTGCCGGTGGTCCCGGAGGTGTAGCAGAGGCCGCACGCGTCTTGCTCGTCCAGCTCGGGCGGATCGAACTTCCCGCCCGCGCTCTCCAGGAAGGTCTCGTAGTCGAGGCATCCGGTGGGCGTCTCGCGCGGCGTGTGGCGGACGACCACGATCCGCTCGAACGGCGCGCGCGCGCGGAACTTGTCGAGCAGCGGCAGCAGCACGTCGTCGACCACCAGGAAGCGATCGTTGGCGTGCGTCGAGATGTACGCCAGGTCGTCGGGCGACAGCCGCAGGTTGAGCGTATGGACCACCCCGCCGGCGAGCGGCGCGGCGAAGTACGTCTCGAGGTGCGGCGCGTGGTTCCACATGAGCGTCGCCACCCGATCGCCCTTCCGCATCCCGGCCCGCAGGAGGGCGCCGGCCAGGGCACGCGCGCGACCGATTACGTTCCCCCAGGTGGTCCGGTGGAGCGCCTTGTCGGGCTGGCGCGAGACGACTTCCACCTCGGGAAAGTAGCGGGCCGCGCGCTCCGCGAGGAGCGACACGGTCAGGGGGAAATCCATCATGGTGCCGCGCATGCGGGAGACCTCCGGCGCAGGGCGGAGGCAGTGTACTACGCGGCGTCGGGCGGAAGCACGGGCGCGGGGCTCCCCGCAAGCGGCCGCCACAGGTAGGTGCGGCCGAAGTAGCGCAGCCAGGACCGTTCGAGCAGCGACGGATGGATGCGCGCGGCGTACCGCCCGTGGAGCTGGGGAAGCTCGGTCCAGTGCACGCCCGGCTTGAGGTGGTGCACCGTGTGGTAGCCGTTGTTGAACAACAGGCCGTTGAGCACCGGTCCGACGAAGTTGCGCGAGTGGTTCCACTCGCTCTGCACTGGATGGCGAAGAGCGCCACCTGCTGCGGGATGACGAAGAAGAGAAGCGCCTTGCGCCAGTCGAGCGCGAAGAGGATCGCCATGGTCCCGAAGAACACCACGTACTCGGAGGCCGCGGTCCGGAACGCGGGCCGGTCGCGCTTCCAGAGGTCCTTCAGGAAGCCGTTGATGTCCCGCGTCTGCGCGAGGTTGGTCAGGGTCGGGTAGACCAGCAGGGCCGCCAGGTGGTTGCCGGCGAACCATTTCGGCGAACGGGAGCTGTCGCCCGGCTTGTTGTTCAGCTTGTGGTGCACCTGGTTGTGCGTCGGCACCCAGGCTACGGCCGGGTGCCCGTAGAACAGGGCAATCACGTAGCTGGTCACCAGGTTCAGCCACTTGGACCGCCAGACGCCCAGGTGGTTGTGGTTGTGGCTGATCACCGCCGTGGTGAAGAACATGAACAACGTCGCGGGGTAGAGTACGGGGTGCACGCGCCCGAGCTTCCAGTTCACGACCGACAAGAGCGCCGTCAGGGCAAGGTACGCCAGCGTCCGCCGGTCGGCGGAATAGCGAAGCATCGGCACCTCCAGTAAAGGTGTGGGGGAAACGACGCACCGTAGTCAGGCCATGTCACGGGATTGTCAGCGGGCGGCCGGCCGTTCCAGGTTTCACTTGGACTTCCGGCGCCGCCTGGGTTACACGACCTCTGCCGCTGCAGCGACAGCGGTCTCGCGGCAGCCGCCGCGAGCACATGAAAGAAGTGCATCGAATGGCAACCGGTACCGTGAAGTGGTTCAACGACGCGAAGGGATTCGGGTTCATCGTGCAGGACAACGGCGGACCCGACGTCTTCTGCCATCACACTGCCATCGTGGCGGACGGCTTCCGCAGCCTCGCCGAGGGACAGAAGGTGGAGTTCGAGACGAAGAAGGGGCCCAAGGGCCTGCAGGCGGCCAACGTCAAGCCGATCGCCTGACAGCCGCGCAGTTGGCAGTAGGATGGAGCCCGGCCTGACCTAGAGGCTGGGCTTCATTCGTTCCAGGAGGCATGGACTCGTGCAAACGCGCTCGAACAAGCGACAGAAAGAGCTGGCGCGCAAGGAGAAGCAGCGCGCCAAGCAGGAGCGCCGCGACGAGCGCAAGCGCGACAAGGAGACCCGCGCGCCGCGACCCGAAGGCGAGGAAGATCCCGACATCGCGGGAATCGTCCCGGGCCCGCAGCCCCGCCCCGAGGACGAGGAGCCGCCGGCGCCGTAGGACTCGCCGCCGGCATCATCCCCGGACGGCGCTAGCCGCCGCTCGCCAGCGCCGCTTCCGTCGCGCGGAGCAGCGGTTCCGCCGAGACCTTCGCGCCAGTCGCGTGCTCCATCCACAGGTCCGGAGTGACGCGGCCGAAGGACGCGGCGCGCTCGAACTCGGCCCCGAAGCGCGGACCGTGGAGCTTCTCCTCCAGCTGGAACGCGATCAGGTGCCCGATGGGGTAGTCGGGCAGGTAGAGGAACGCGCTGATCATGTGGGAGTAGATGGCGAGGATCGGCGAGCCCTTCCCGCCCAGCACGGGAGCGTAGAAGCGGTCCCACAGATCGCGGGCGATGCCCAGGGTCGCCTCGCGGAGCTGCTCGGGATGGGCGTCCGGATGGGCGTACATCCAGCGCCACACCGCCATGTCGACCAGCGCGACCCCGCTGATCTCCCAGGTGGCCCAGAAGTCGCTCAAGACCCGCAGCCGCTCGCTCTGCGCGTCGGGGTTGGAAAGCCCGAGCAACTCCAGGTCGCGGTTCTGGAAGGTGAAGGCGAGCGCCTCGGTGAAGGCGGTGTTCGGCACGCCCTGCAGCAGCGTGTGGTCCACCTCGTAGAGCGAGCAGATCTGCTCGACGTTGTGCCCCATCTCGTGGACGGCGATGTTGTAGCCCTTGTAATCCATCCCGTCGGGGTTGACGCGCGTGCGCAGGTGCGGGTCGTCACCCCTCCTCGCGGATCCCAGCGCATGCCCGGCGCCGCGGGCGGGGTCGACCACGATGTGCGAGTCGAAGAACCGCGCCCTCTCGGACGTAAAGCCCAGACCTTCGAGGAGGCGGGGGATGTCCTTCTTGTACGCGCCGGCGGTCGGGTACCTGGCGCGGGTCAGCCGCGACAGCTCGGCCTCGGGATGGCTCGCCCTCGGCAAGAAGCCGCTGTACCAGACGTCGTGCGGCTCGAGCGGGCGGCCCACCCGGGCGCGGATCAGCGCGGCGACGCGCGGCACCAGGGGCGAGCCGACGATGGTCTCCAAAAGATCCTTCACCCGCGCCTCCGGGATCTCGCGGTCGAACTGGAACCGGCGGTCGATCTCGGTGGGCGCGAGCGGCGAGTCGGCATCGGTGCGGCGCGCGGCCCGGAACGTCTCCAGCAGGACGGCGTACCGCGTGTCGTCCTCGCGATCGGGCGCGGCTACCGCCTGCGCGGGGCGCTTCCCCTGCCGGGCCATCTGCTCGGTCTCCACCTCTTCAGGAGGGCTCGCCGTCACCGCGTTGCTGGCCGGATTCCAGTCGGCGCGCGGGTCGTCGATCACTGCTCTGGGAATCGTCTGCGTGACGATGCGCTCCATCACCTGCTGGACCAGCCGCTGCCGGGCGAGGGCCATCGCCTTGCGCACTCCCTTGCCGAACAGCCGCGTTCCGTCGCGGGTGAGGACGTGGTGCATCCACAGGTTGTACCCGGCGACGTAAGCCTCGGCGGCCGCCGACGCGCGGGCGCGCGCCTGCTGCGCCTCGGCGCTGGGCCGCAGCGCGAAGCGCCGCGTGAGCCGCACCGCGGCCCACTCTTCGCGCGACCATCTCGCTCCCTGCGCCAGCATCTCGTCCAGCCGGGGCAGCGGGAAGTTGAGCAATGCGACGAAGGCCAGCTTGGACTGGAAGAGGTCCTCGGACGAGTGGGCGGACAGGTCGAGGGCCGCGAACTGCTCGTCGATGGGCAGCTCGGGACCCAGCTCCAGCTCGCTCCACCTGCGCAGCTCGCGTCCGATGTCGACGAAGTAGCCGTCGACCTGCTCGAACGCGTACTCGAAGCGGCCGAGCAGGGCTGAAAGCTTGCGCGGGTCCGACTCGAACCACTGCTCGACGAACGCGCGGCGGGCGCGGTCGTCGCCGTCCTGGGGGCGCCACATCGCCACGATCTGCGCAAAGCCGCGATCGATGCGGGCGCGCTGCGCCTCGCCGTGCTCCCTCACGAGCAGGTCCCTGAGCTCGCGATCGTCCCTGCTCCGCGGCCAGCCGGGCAAGGTCCGCGACCCCAGCTGGCGGTCGCTGGGCGTGACCGCGCCTTCGCGCGCGTCGAGCGGTTCGGTGGCGTTTGGAGGCTTCAGCGATGCACAGGCGGCCAGCAGCAGGGCGGGCAGCGATCGTCTCATGGGCGGCTACTAACACGGCGCCCGGTCGAGGGGCCGCGCCTCCGCGTCTCCGCGTTGGATTTTGCGACTCGACCGCGACGTACGGATGGTTACGCTACGCCCCATGAAGCGCCTCGCCTTGCCCTGTGCCGCCGCGGTGTGCGCCTGCTCGCTCCTGCGCGGCGTCGCGGACTTCCGCGAGCCGTCGGTCTCACCCACCTATTCCATGGAGCCCCGTTCGATGCCCGAACCCGTACCGCCCCGTTTCTTCGCCCGCCTCTGGCTCGCGACCGTCTGCTTCTTCCGGGTGATCTTCGACCCGCGCTTCGCTGCCCGCGTGGCGGCGGTCCGGCAGGAGATCGCTGCCACGCCGCAGCCGGCCGCGCTCCCCGGCGCGCGCCCGGATCCCACCCTGCACCTCATCGGCCTCTTGCAACGCGAAGGCCGGCTCCTCGACTTCTGCGAGGAGGAGATCGCCAAGTACAGCGACGCCGAGGTGGGCGCCGCCGCCCGCACCGTGCACGCCGGCTGCCGCAAGGTGCTGCGCGGCGCGCTGGCCCTGGAGCCGGTCCGCGCCGAGCCGGAAGGCGCGCAGGTGCAGGTGCCGCCCGGCTTCGATCCCGGCGCGGTCCGGCTGACCGGCAACGTGGTCGGCGCCCCGCCGTTCACCGGGACGCTGCGGCACCACGGCTGGAAGGCGCGCGACGTGCGCCTGCCGCCGCCGCCCGCCGGGCAGGACGCGAGGCTCCTGGCGCCCGCGGAGGTGGAGCTTCCGTGACGGCGCGTTACTCGGTCGGCATCGACCTCGGCACCACCAACAGCGCGATCGCCGAGCTGGACCTCGCCATCGAGCCTGCCGGCCCCGGCGAGCCGCTGCCGGGAGCGCTCGCGCTGGACGTGGCCCAGATCGTCGCGCCGGGCGAGCTCGCACAGCGCCCGCTGCTCCCGTCCTTCCTCTACCTTCCCTCGCCCGTCGAGGCCCCGCGAGGAGCCTTCGATCTTCCCTGGGGCAGCTCGCCGGAGTCGGTGGTGGGGCAATACGCGCGCGACCGCGGGGCGCTGGTTCCGGGGAGGCTCGTCTCCTCGGCGAAGAGCTGGCTGTCGCATCCAGGTGTCGACCGGCGCGGGCAGCTCCTGCCGCCGGGGGCCGATCCGGAAGTGCCGCGCCTCTCTCCGGTCGAGGCGAGCGCGCGCATCCTGCGCCACCTGCGCGCCGCCTGGGACGCGCTGCACGAGGCCGACGGGCTGAAGCTGGCCGACCAGGCGGTGACGCTCACCGTGCCCGCCTCGTTCGACGCGGCCGCGCGCGAGCTGACCGTGCAGGCGGCCGCGGAGGCGGGGTTGCCCCGGCTCACCTTGCTGGAGGAGCCCCAGGCGGCCCTCTACGCCTGGGTGCAGTCCGCCGGGGAATCGTGGCGCAAGTCCGTGCGGCCCGGCGACGTGATCCTGGTGGTCGACGTGGGGGGCGGCACCAGCGACTTCAGCCTGATCGCGGTGGGCGAGGAGGAGGGCCGGCTCGCGCTCTCCCGCCTCGCGGTGGGCGACCACGTCCTTCTGGGCGGGGACAACGTGGACCTCGCGCTCGCCCACCTCGTGCAGGAAAGGCTGCGCGGCGAGGGACGCAAGCTCGACGCCTGGCAGTTCACCGCGCTCACCTACGTCTGCCGGCAGGCGAAGGAGCACCCCGAGCTGGAGAGCAAGGGCGTAGTGCCCCTCGCCATCCCGGGGCGCGGCAGCGGGCTGGTCGGCGGGACCATCCGCACCGAGCTGTCCTTTCGCGAGCTGCGCAAGGTGGTGGAAGGGTTCTTCCCCGAGACGAAGGTGGACGCCGCTCCCGCCACGCAGCGCCGCCTCGGCCTCACCACGATGGGTCTCCCCTACGCGCAGGACCCTGCCGTGACCCGCCACCTGGCCGCGTTCCTCCGCCGCGCCGGCGGCGCTCCCAAGCGGCCGGGAGCGACCTTCATCCATCCCACGGCGATCCTCTTCAACGGCGGCGTCTTCAAGGACACGGCCTTGCGGGACCGCGTCGCCGACCAGGTCGAGCAGTGGGTCACCGCGGAGGGCGGCCCGCGGCTGAAGCGCCTCGCCTCGGGAAGCCTGGACCTCGCGGTGGCCGAGGGCGCGGCGTACAGCGGGCTGGCGAGGCGGGGCCGCGGCATCCGCATCCGCGGGGGGACCGCGCGGGCGTACTACGTCGGCGTCGAGTCGGCCGCGCCGGCGGTTCCCGGATATTCGCCACCCCTGCGGGCGGTGTGCCTGGCGCCCTTCGGCATGGAGGAAGGCAGCGCCGTCGAGGTGCCGGCGCTGGAGGTCGGCGCGGTGGTCGGCGAGCGCACTTCGTTCCGCTTCTTCTCCTCCTCCTCGCGCCGCGACGATCAACCCGGGGCGATGGTGGACGACCTGGACGAGCTCGCGGAGCTGCCCGCTATCGAGGCGGAGCTTCCCGCCCGCGAGGGCGCGGCGGGCGAGGTCCTGCCGGTCGGCCTGCGCGCCGGCGCCACCGAGGTGGGCACGCTGACGCTCGAGCTGGTGGCGCACGACAAGGCCCACGCCGGCACCGCCTGGAAGCTGGAATTCTCGGTCCGCGGCGAGGGCGAGCCGGACCCGGCGGCGGGCGGCTGATGGCGCTCCGGTACTGCGTCGGCATCGACCTCGGCACCTCCAACTCGGCGCTCGCCTATGCGGACCTGGACGCGCGCGACCCCGGCGCGGCGGTGAGCGTGTTCGAGGTGCCACAGCTGGTCGGCCCCTTCGACGTGGCGCCGCGCCCGCTCCTGCCGTCGCACCTCTACCTGCCCGGGCCGCACGAGCTGCAGGAAGGCGCCCTGGCCCTTCCCTGGGACCGCGCGCATGGCGGACCCGCGGTCGGCTCGTTCGCGCGGGACCAGGGCGCCAGGGTGCCAGGCCGCCACGTCGCCTCGGCGAAGAGCTGGCTCTGCCACCCGGCGGTGGACCGGACGGCCAGAATCCTTCCCTGGGGCGCCCCTCCGGAGGTGGCGCGCATCTCGCCGGTCGAGGCGAGCGCGCGCATCCTCCAGCATCTGCGCGAGGCGTGGGATGCCGCCCATCCGCAGGCCCCGCTGGCCGAGCAGGACGTGGTGGTCACCGTCCCGGCCTCCTTCGACGAAGGGGCGCGGGCGCTCACGCTGCGGGCGGCCACCGCGGCGGGGTTGCCCACGCCAGCGCTGCTGGAGGAGCCGCAGGCCGCGTTCTACGACTTCACGCGCGTCCACCGCGGTGCGCTCGCGCAGGAGCTTTCCGGGGTGCGGCTGGTCCTGGTCTGCGACATCGGCGGCGGCACGACCGACTTCACGCTGATCGCCGTCGAGGGATCGGGCGAGGAGCCGGTCCTGCGCCGCCTCGCGGTCGGAGACCACCTGCTCCTCGGCGGCGACAACATGGACATCGCGCTCGCCCGGCGCGCCGAGGCGGATCTGCGGGTGAAGCTCGGCGCGGGGCAGTGGGGAGCGCTGGTGCAGGCGTGCCGGGTGGCCAAGGAACGGCTGCTGGCCGAGGACGCGCCGGCCCAGGCGGCGGTCACGGTGCCCGGCCAGGGTGCGCGGCTGGTCGGCGGAGGGCTCACCACCCAGCTTTCGCGCGAGGCTGCGCGCGAGCAGATCCTCGAGGGCTTCCTTCCGCGCGTCCCGCGCACCGACCTGCCCGCGCGCGGCGCGCGGGCGGCGGGCCTGTCCGAGCTGGGGCTGCCGTACGCCTCCGATCCGGCGATCACGCGCCACGCCGCCGCCTTCTTGCGCCGGCACGAGCGCACGGTGGCCGAAGCGCTCGGCCCCGGCGCCTCGCTCGACGCGATCCTCTACAACGGCGGAGCGCTCCGCGCCGAGACGCTCGCGCGCCGACTCGACGAGGAGCTGCAGGGCTGGCAGGAAGCCCCACTGCGCCGCCTGCGCAACGACGCGCCCGACCTGGCCGTCGCGCGCGGGGCGGCCACCTACGGCCTGGTGCGCCGCGGCCTGGGGCTGCGCATCGGCGGCGGCAGCCCGCGGACGTACTACGTCGGCGTCGCCTCGGGGGAGCGCACGGACGCCCTGTGCGTCATGCCGCGCGGCGCGCCCGAAGGAGTGGAGCAGGAGGTGCAAGGCCGCACTTTCGCGCTCACGCTCGGGCGGCCGGTGCGCTTCCGGCTCTTCGCCTCGAGCGGCTACCGGCCGGAGAAACCCGGAGATCTGGTGCCGCTCGACGAGGACCTCGCCGAGCTCCCCCCGCTCCAGTCGGTCGTGCAGGGCGAAGGGACGGCGCAGGTGCGGCTGCGCCCGTTGCTGACCGAGATCGGCACGCTCGAGCTGTCCTGCGTGACGGCGGGCGAGGCGAAAGCGACGGGTGGCGGCCGCTGGAAGCTCGAGTTCCAGCTCCGGCAGGCCGGTGGCGCGGAGGACCGCGGAGGGTCCGTCTCCGCCCTGCCGCGCGGGATCGACCCGGCCCGAGAAGCCGTGCAGCTCGTCTACGGCAAGAAGCCCCAGCCGGTCGCCGGTCGCGAGGTGAAGGACCTCTGGCGAAATCTGGAAAAGGCCCTCGGCGACCGCGCCGGCTGGACGCTCGCCGTCAACCGCGATCTCTGGGGCGTCCTCTGGGCCGGAGCGCAGAAGCGCAGGCGCAGCCCCGATCACGAGCGGCTCTTCCTCCAGCTGTGCGGGTTCTCGCTGCGCCCCGGGTTCGGCGCGCCGCTCGACGCCTGGCGCTGCGAGCAGACCTTCACGCTCTTTTCCCAGGGCCTGACCCACCACAAGGAGACCGCGGTGTGGGCGGCGTGGTGGATCCTCTGGCGCCGCATCGCCGCGGGCTTGGGCGAGGCGGAGCACGCGGCCATCTTCGCCGCGATCGAGCCGCACCTGCGGCCCCAGCCGAAGGGCCGGGTCGCTAATCCCGGCAAGAAGGGGCCGGGACTGGCCGTCGACGAGATGGTCCGCCTGCTCGGCGCGCTCGAGCGCTTGACCCCGGCCGCGAAGGTTGCGGCCGGCTCGTGGCTGGTGGAGCGGCTTCGTGCGGGTGCGGCTCCGGGCGTCGCCTGGGCTCTCGGCCGGCTGGGAGCGCGGGTGCCGGTGGCGGGCGCCGCGCACCAGGCGGTGCCTCCCGAGGTGGCCGCGGAATGGCTGGAGCTGTTGCTCGGGCGCGATTTGCGCTCGAACGCCGAGGCGCCGTTCGCCATCGCCCAGCTGGCGCGGCTCTCGGGAGATCGTGCCCGCGATCTCGACGAAGAGCTCCGGGCCCGGGCCGCGGCGGCGCTCGAGGCGGCGCGGGCGCCCGCGGAATGGGCGCGCGGCATCCGCGAAGTGCGCGAGCTGGGGGAGAAGGACGAGCAGCGCGTGTTCGGCGAGGCGCTGCCGCTGGGGCTGCACCTGGCGTAAGGACGACTGCGACTACGACTACGACCTCGGCCTACATCCACGGCGAGACCGACCCGGTGGAAGTCGCCCGCCTCGAGACGCAGGCCCGCTTCCTCTCCCGCTGGATCCTGGACGGCGTCGAGGTGGGACCCTCCGCGAGACTCCTCGACCTGGCCTCCGGCACGGGGGCGATGTCCCGCCGCCTCCGCGCACGGTTCCCCGACGCCAGGCTGATCGGCTCGGACCTGTCCTTCGACCAGCTCCGCGCAGCACGCGACGAGCAGATACGGCTGCGGGATCCGATCCCGCTCGTCCAGTCCACCGCCTCCGCCTTGCCCTTCGCGGACCGCACCTTCGACGCCGTCCACGCCTCCTGGTTCCTCGAGCACGTCGCCGGCCGCGACGTGGTGCCGATCCTGCGCGAGGCCCGCCGGGTGCTGCGGCGGAACGGGACCCTCTACCTGTGCGAGGTCGAGAACGACAGCCTGTTCCTCTGGCCGCGCCAGCCACTCGCCGAGGAAGCATTCCGTGCGCTCTGGCACGCGCAGGCCGCCGGGGGCGGCGACCCGATCGTCGGGCGCAAGCTCTACGGCCTGTGCACCGCCGCCGGGTTCTCCCACGTCGAAGTGCTGCCGACCACGCTGCACATGCACGCCGGCTCGCCGGCCGGATATCTGCACAGCGCCCTGCACGAGTTCGGCGGGATCCTGCGCAGCGCGCAGGAATCACTGCCAGAAAAGCTGCGCGGCCGGGTCGACGAAGCCATCGCGCAGCTCGTGTCCATCGAGCGCGCCCCGGAAGGTTCGTTCACGTACACGATGTTCCGCGTCCGCGCCCGCCCCTGAGCACGCCCCCGGGACCGCTCCCGCACGACGCCGGCGCCCGTT
>WNFL01445478.1_pt3 | contig 11860 bp, 11 predicted proteins | sample 5400361 | NCBI WGS metagenome assembly WNFL01 (sample SAMN13153351, study PRJNA577476) | soil metagenome | isolation source: 40 cm soil on Douglas fir-dominated hillslope | place: USA:California | collected 2013-09-17
CCCGCCGATCTCGCCGGTCGCCACCACGACCGTGCCCTCCCCGTCGATCGCCCTGACATCTCCCTGTGGCGCCGACTGTCCGCGGTTTTCCCACAGCAGGTCCCCAGGATTGGCTCCGCCGAATGCCCGGTCAGCCATGGCGACCTGCGAGAGCGCAAGCGCGCCGATGGCCGCCGCCAGTAACCGTATCCGTGTGCCACCGCGCAAGGCGTGATAGGAAGTCGTAACCATCGTGCTGCAAAGGTTCATCGCGTCTCTCCTGATCTAGAGATCGGAAAGCGCGGCAAGAAGCGGTCAGCCGCCCGCGAGGGCGCCGCAAATGGTGGGCAGACCGGGGGCTATCGCATCAGCACAGACTCGACGTACGGGCTTCCAGGCAGCTTGTGTTTCCAAAACTGCACGAGCTCGCCGCGCTTGGCCACGACGGTTGCGGCTTCCTCGGTCTGCCCTGCCGCGATGAGGGCCTCGGTCAACAGACGGTAACGGCGCGACGCCACGAAGGCGCTCGTGAGCTCGGTTCTCGGGTCGGCTCCCGCCGCCTTGAGAGACTCCAGAGAAGTCGCGAAGGTACGGTGCCACGACACCGCGTCCGACGGCCGCCGCAACGCGAGCGCCCAATCCGCTTCGGCGCGTGAGATCGGGTCGTCGACCAGCAGAGAAGTCTGCGAGGGCGTCTTGCGGTAGGGCTCCGCCAGCCGTTTGGCTTCGTCGAGCCGTTCACGCGCCTCCCGGTCGCGATGGAGCCGGCGCAGGGGCAGGGTCGATTCGGCCAATACGTTCACGAGCGGAACGTCGCGATTAAAGTTCCCACCAGGGGTCCCGCGCAGCACAGCGATCGCTTCGTCGTACAGCGCGAGGGCGCGGGCAGGGTCGAGCATGCGGATGGCGTCGCCGAGGCGCCACGCGCCGAGTGCGTGGTTGTTTCGCGCAAGATTCTCCTTGGCATCCGAGGCGAGCACCGCGCGCCCAATCGCGAGGCCCCGATCGAAGGCGGCGATCGCGTCGTCCAGCCGCCCGAGGCTCGGACCGTCGGCGTCGCCCAGCACCCGGCCGAGTGAAATCGACGTGTTGGCCAGGTTCAATCGCCACCGGTAGTTGGCCGGTTCGTCGACGGTCATTCGTTCCAGCAGTGCGAGCGCCTCCGTCAACGCACGCTCGGCGTCGTCGAGCCGGCCGGCATTCCGCGCGACGCGGGCGTAGCTCGCCAGCGAATTCGCGAGTGCGCCGCGCGCGGCGGTGGAGGGCATCCGGCGCGCGGCCTCTCGGCGGGCGTCCGTGGCGCGCCGCGCATAAGTGGCCGCATCGTCGAGCCGTCCCAGCTCGATGATCGACGTCGACATGGAGTCGAAGACTTCGGTGAGGAGCTCGTCGTCGCGCTCCCTGCTCATCTCGTACTCAGCGACTAGGGCCTCGAGCACGGCGATCCTTGCGGTCAGCGCGGGAAGGTCGCGGCGGTCGTAGTCGATCCGGCTCTCGAAGTCGACCGCCTGGATCAGCCTGCGCAACGTGCGGGTTCGGTCGAACCGTGCGTCCCGAAGCTCGCGCAGCAGCGCTTCGGCTTTGCCCAGGCTGACGCGTGCCTGATCGAGGTGGCCGAGGTTCATGCGTCGTGGCACGCCCTGCACCTCTGCGACCTTCAGGTATCCGGCTGCGATCTCTGCCTTGAGCCCCAGGTCGCCTCCGGCATCGCTCGTGAGGCGTTCGAGATAGTCCAACGATGTTTTCACGATGCGCTCGCGCGCGGCGGTCGCCCCTGCGAGCGCTTTGATGTCCTGTTCGACGTTGAACAGCTCGTTCGCAATCTGCTGGACCAGCCGGAAGCGCGTCTCTGCAACCGCTCGCTGGCGGTTGACGAGGTACAACCCGATCGAGAGACCTGCCAGGAGGAGGAGCGTGCCGCCGACCGCGATGCGGTTCCGGCGCGCAAACCGCCCGATTCGATAGGCCACCGTGTCGGGCCTGGCGCTGATTGGCTCGTGCCGCCGCCAGCGGCGGAGGTCGTCGGCCAGCCCGGTCACCACTCCGTAACGCTCGGCGGGCGCCTTCTTCAGAGCCTTCAGCACGATGGTGTCGAGGTCGCCGCGGATGACGCTGCGAAACGCCTCGGGCGCCACTGCCGAGGGTCGCGGCGGCTCCCCGTCGACAATCGCCTTGATCAGCTCGGCATGCGAGCGCGGCTCGTCGCCGGCGGGATGCTTGCCCGTGAGCAGGACGAAGAGCACGACTCCGAGCGCGTAGACGGAACGCCGGAGTCAGCCCGACGCCCGCCTGCGTCGGATGCGTCACCGTGGCACCGTCGTCGCCGTCCTGCAGCAGCTTCGCGATGCCGAAGTCGAGCAGCTTGACTTGTCCGTCGCGGTCGACCAGGACGTTGGAAGGCTTGATGTCGCGATGGACAATCAGGTTCATATGCGCGAAGGCGACGGCGCTCACGACCTCCAGGAACAACTCGACTCGCGCGGCAGCGTCGAGCGCTCGGTCATCGCAGTACCGATCGATCGCCACGCCGTCGATGTATTCGAGTACCAGGAACGGCTGCCGGTGCGCGGACACGCCGGCGTCGAGCAGTTGAGCGATGCGCGGATGTGTCAGGCGGCCGAGGATGCGGCCTTCTCGCATGAAGCGCTCCTCGCCACCGCGCCCGACCAGGGCGATGTTGAGGAACTTGATGGCTGCGCGCCGCTCGAATCGGCCGTCGGTGCGCTCGGCCATCCACACCGTGCCCATGCCTCCCTGCCCGAGAAGCGATTTCACCGTGTAGGTGCCGAACGTCTGACCCTCGAGCGTCGGCTCGTGAACGGGCCGCTCCGGTTCGTCGTCGAGAAACCGATCGCGCACCGCCTGCGCGTGCTGCTGTATCAGCAGCTCCACTTCGAGGGCGAGCGAGGCGTCGCATTCGCGCACGGTTGCCAGTCGCTCGACGCGGGCAGCCGGCAACAGATCGAGCACTTCGCTGAACAGGTGGTGGACGGCCGACCAGCGATCGGGGTTCGCGTCCGTCATGGCGCGCCTCAGGCCGGTGCCTGCCCGCGGATCTGGCGATGGATGTAGGCGCGCGCCGTCTCCCACTGGCGCCGGATCGTTCGCTCCGAGACGGTTCGCATTGTCGCGATTTCGTCGAAGGAGAATCCGCTGAAGAACTTGAGATCGACCACGTCGGCCAGGGCCTGGTCGTGTTGCGCCAGGGCGTCGAGCGCCTGGGAGATCTCGTTCAGCTCGCGTTCGTCAACCAGCTGCCCAGCCGCTTCCGTGTCGAGTGACGTGATCTCGAACTGGCCGCCGCGCTTGGCGGCCCTGCGCATCCGGGCGTGGTCGATGACGAGTCCCCGCATGACGCGCGCGGCGTACCCCATGAAGCGCGCCCGGTCGGGAAACCTGGCCCCTTCGCGCGAGGCGATGTGAAGGTAGGTTTCGTGGAGAAGCGTGGTGACGCCGAACGCGCCCGTGCTGCCCGCCCGCGCGGCTTCACGGCGAGCCATGGCGTGCAGCTCCGCGTACAGCACCGTAAACAGCCGGTCCTTGGCCATGCCGTCGCCGTTGTCTGCGGCTGTCAGAAGGGCGGTGATGCTGCTCGGCGGCTCTTCCAAGCGCTGCAGTTTACTTCACCGCCGACATGGTCGCGTACATCTACAGGTGCGGCAGTCGCGACTGCTGGATGCCGGTCAGGCCGTCGACTCGCTCGACCCGATTGCGTCCGCGTTCCTTTGCGCGGTCGATTGCGGCTTCGGCGATGGCGACCAGCCGCTCGGGGTCGAGCACGTCACCAACCTTCGCCGACACGCTGACGACAGCAGCGCTCACCGTCACGGGCACGTGACGGTCCGTCCGATGGTCGGTGAACCACAGCCGGTCCTCGACGGTGTGCCGCAGGCGCTCTGCGAGTTCGACGGCCTGCTCGACATCGGTCCTCGTCAGCAGCACGACCATCGAGTCTTCAGAATGCCGCGCGACCCAGTCGTGCTGTCTGAAGTACGTGCGAAGCAGGATCCCCAGGCGCTCCAGCACCCTGTCGCCGACGCCGTAGCCGAACTCCTTGTTGATGGCCGAGAGACGATCGACGTCGAACAGGATCAGCGAGATCGGCACGCCGTAACGGCCTGCGCGGTCCACTTCTTTCGCGAGCACGGCCTCGAAAAACTCGCGCGTATACAGCGTGGTCAGGCGATCGATCAACGCGGCGCCCGCGGGCTCGAGCTGCGCGCGTTCGGTGTAGCCCGCCAGCATGTCGAACGACGCCCGCCGGACGATCTGCGCGACGCTCGGCCACGGTTCGCTGGTGGCGCCGATGGTTTCGCTGAGCGCGAGCTCGTCGAGCGCCGTCCTCTCGGTCAGGTACGCGAACGTGAACAGCCGCTCCGACGAGAGGGAGCGTTCGAGCGTCATGCGATGGAGGTCGCCGACCAGGCCGCCGCGAGCATCGAGCCAGCCGTCGCGGACGGAAAACGCCAGCAGCTGCGTCAGCAGGCGTCCGATCCGGTGACAGTACTCGGCGTCGAGCTGCTCGCTGCCGCTATATGGGAAAATCGCGACCGTGTCGGACGTGATGAGCTCCGCCTGTTCGATGAGCGCCGCGGAAATCTGCTGGCGCAGATCCTCCTGCAGTTTGCCCGCTCGCTCAGATCCAGACGTGGAATCGCGCGCGTCCATTGGTAGGGTGAAAGCGATAAATACATGTTCACAGATGCGTCGCGCGGACGCAAGCCGTACCGCTCATTTCTCGTGCATGATACGCCACGATCCACCTTCCCGGTGTGCAACGGCGCGAACTTGCGTATCCGTTGACGCCCTGCGGCTACGGTCGAGTGGCTGCCGAACCGAGAAAGAAGCGGGACGTTGTTGTCGCGTCCGGTGCGGGAGGCCCTGAATGGCCGCACGCGCAGGCTGTTGCCGCGGCAAGAGAGGCGGGCGTCGAAATCCGGCACTCGCTCGTCGACATCGCATCGGTGCCCGCATCGTTGAGATTAGGCCGTCGGCTGTGTTGTTGCGCGACGAGCGAGGGCAAATGCATCAGCTGACATTGGTAGATCGGCGCCGGTAGTCCGGCGAATCGAAATTGGTTTTCGCCACAACTGCTCGCTGTGGCACGGCGTTCGAGATCGCGGGGAGTTTGCTGTTGATTCAGCGAGCAGGCGGTCCGTAAAATCTGTTTTCTGCGCTTGTTTGCGTCTAGTCAGGGCGAGGGACCTTTTTGCGAAAGAAGATCGGCGAGTGCCTGATTCAGGCCGGCCTCATCACCGAGGACGATCTGAATACGGCCTTGGCAGAACATAAGCGGACAGGGGAGCGCGTCGGCGTTGTCCTCGTGCGCATGAACCTGGCGACGGAGAAACAGATCGCCAAGGCGCTCGCGTTCCAGCTGGGATTCCCGTACATCAACCTCAACGAGAATCCGCCCGATCCCGCGGCCGTCGTCCTGATTCCGAAGGAAGTGTCGCTCAAGCGCGTGTGTGTGGCGGTGGGGTTGGAAAAAAACCTTCTGACCGTCGCGATGTCCGACCCGCTGCTGTTCAGCCTCGTGCAGGATCTGGAATTCCAGACCGGCCATCGCATCAAACAAGTCGTGGCGACACGCGCCGACATTCTGGAATCGATCCAGACCGGTTACCCCGACAAGGCGCTGATGCGCGCCACTCAGCCGTCCTCCGATCTGGCGACGACGGGTCCCGCGGCGCGTGGCGGCCGTGCAGGTGGCAAGGACGGCCCCACTCCTGAAACGGCGCTCGCCCGACGCGTTGAAGAAGAGATTTTCGAACCGGTTGCGGGCCTCAAAGAGCGAAGCGAAGCGGCGCCGATTATCGACCTCGTCGATCTCGTGGTGAAGAGCGCCATCAAAGCCAAGGCGAGCGACATCCACGTCGAACCGATGGAAAAGGGCGTGCTCATCCGCCACCGTCTCGACGGATTGCTCAAGGAAGTCATGGACCTTCCCAAGTGGGTCCATGAGGGCCTCATCGCGCGCCTGAAGATCATGGCGGGCATGGACATCGCCGAGAAACGGCTTCCGCAGGACGGACGTCTCCGGTCGCAGTCGGAGGACGGCAGGGACGTCGATTTTCGCGTCTCGACGCTCCGCACGCTGTTTGGCGAGAAAGTCGTCATGCGCGTGCTCGATCACCGCAAGGGCGTTCCTGCGCTCGAGGAGATCGGGATGTCGGCGACGGCGATGGAGGAGCTGCATTTCTTCCTTCGGCACCAGCACGGCATGATTCTCGTGGTTGGCCCGACGGGCAGCGGGAAGTCGACAACGCTGAGCTCGGCGCTCAAGGCCGTGCAGTCGGAAAAGACCAACATCATCACGATTGAAGATCCGGTCGAGTATCAGATTCCCGGCGTCAACCAGACCCAGATCAACGAGAAGATCAAGCTCACGTTCGCGAGCGCTCTGCGATCGATCCTGCGTCAGGATCCCGACGTCATTCTGGTTGGCGAGATCCGAGACGCCGAGACGGCCAAGATCGCGATGCAGGCCGCGCAGACGGGCCACCTCGTGCTTTCCACGCTTCACACCGACGATGCGCCGTCGGTGGTGACGCGGTTGATGGACATCGGCACCGAGCCGTACGTGATTGCCGGCGCGCTTGTCGGCGTCGTGGCGCAGCGTCTCGTGCGGCGGCTGTGCGTGAATTGCCGGCGTCAGTACACGCCGCCGTCTGAAACGCTGCGCGCGCTCAACATCAGCGACACTGATGCCTCCGCGATTCCGTTCTATAAGTCGGTCGGATGCGACCAGTGCAGCCACACCGGCTATCGCGGCCGCATCGGCATCTATGAAGTGATGCGCGTCACCGACAAGCTGCGCCGCGCGGTCGCGGCTCGCGCGTCGGAGGCACAGATCCGCGATGCGGCCATTTCCGGCGGCATGGTCAGCCTCGGTGAGGACGGTCTCGCGAAGGTGAAAAGCGGCATCACGACGCCGGAAGAGCTGCTCCGCGTCGTCACCGAAGTGCGCGAAGTGCGGACGCTCTGTACGAGCTGCGGATCGGCCGTCGGCGTCGATTTCGTCGCGTGCCCGCACTGCGGAAAACGTCAGGGTGGCGGCTGCCCGCATTGCGGGCGCGCGCTGCAGCCAGGCTGGAACTTCTGTCCTTACTGCGCGCGAACGACCGAAACGAAGCGGGTAGGCAAGCGGCTGCGGGACCGTGAGCTTCCGTCCGAGACAACGACGCCTCGCCGCGAGCTGCCGGCTGCGAACGTCGCCGAGTTCAAGAAGTAGCACGTCAAGTCGCTCATCGCCGTGCCAGCCAAAACGTATTACGAGCTGCTCGAGTTACTGCCGACGGCGTCCGGCGAGGACATCAAGAAGTCGTTCCGTCAGCAGATTGCCCGGTACCATCCCGACAAGGTCCAGCACCTCGGCAGGGAATTCCAGGCGATGGCGGCCGAGCGCGCCGCCGAGCTGACCGAGGCCTATCGAATCCTCTCGAACGAGGCCGGTCGTGCGGAGTACGACCGGACGCTGGCTGCGGGGCCGTCGCACGGCGCGACGCCGGCTGCTGCGCCGTCCACCGCTCCAGCACCGCCGCCGCCCGCGCCGGAATCTCCGGCGGCCGATAGCCAGTCGGCGCCCGGTGCCAGGCGCGCGCCGGAAGGCGCCGCCGGTTCGACGGGAGCCTTTCGCGAGGAACGAGCGAGCCGCGACGATTACCTGCGGAAGGCGACGCTCCACCGGGTCCAGCACGCGGTCGAGGCCGTCGGCGAGTACGACCCGTCCTCGCTGCGAGGGTTCGATATCGCGCTGACTCCGAAATCGAAGATGTTCGGTCGAAATAAGAATCCCCGCCTTCTCGTCCGTTACGTTTCCGCGGTTGACGGTCCGGCGATCGTCGATGCGTGGGGCCAGGCCGGAAAGTGGTCTGCCGACGAAGTCTGCGTGTTTCTCATGGGCACGGCGTTGGCACCGGCAAGCGAGCTCGCCGGTGCCATCGCGGATCAGCGGAAAAAGGCTCGTTCGAAGGTGACGCTGATCCCTGTGGACGCCCGCGACTGGACGGCGCACATCCCGACCGACGCGCCCGCGATCGCGAAAACCCTGCTCACTCGTCTCAAACGCGGAACCTGACGGCGCCAGGTGTCGTATCTGTCATACTGAGCGCCAACACTCACGACAGTACACTCGCGAATTCCGGACCGCACATGGCCCTTATTGAAACCGTCGACCTCTGGAAGAGTTACGTGATGGGTTCGGAGGAGATTCACGCGCTGCGTGGCGCCTCGCTCGTCATCGAGCGCGGAGAGTACGTCGCCATCATGGGACCGTCCGGCTCCGGCAAGTCGACGCTGATGAATCTCATCGGATGCCTTGATACGCCGTCGAAGGGTTCATACCTCCTGAACGGCAAACAAGCGAGCGAGATGAACGACAACGAGCTGGCGCGGATCCGCAACGAGGAAATCGGCTTCGTCTTCCAGACGTTCAACCTGCTGCCCCGGGCAACGGCGCTCCACAACGTCGAGTTGCCGCTCGTGTATGCCGGCATCCCGTCAAAGGATCGGCTGGAGCGCGCGAAGATGGCGCTGGCCAAAGTGGAACTCACTGAACGAATGACCCATCGTCCCAACGAACTGTCCGGAGGCCAGCGGCAGCGCGTCGCGATCGCTCGCGCGCTCGTGAACAATCCATCGATTCTTCTCGCCGACGAGCCGACGGGAAACCTCGACTCGAAGACCGGCCTCGAGATCATGGGTCTGTTCGAAAAGCTGCACAAGTCGGGCAATACGATCGTGCTCGTCACACACGAAGCCGAAGTGGCCGCGTACGCCTACCGCACCATTCACATCCGCGACGGCCAGGTCGAAAACGACGTGCGCCGCGCCGCCTAGCCAGCGCGAAGAACTGGCGGGGAGACGGCCGCGAAATGACCGGCGGCGACTTCCCGTAGTACTGCAGTCCGATCAATGTTTGCCGGGTCCAGAAGAATCCGGCGCGGCGGCGCGTCGGGATCGGGGACTGGAATCGCCGAGAGCAGCGCCTGCGTGTAGGGATGCGTCGGCGAGGCGAAGAGTGACGACGTCGGCCCCACCTCGACGATCTTGCCGAGATACATCACCGCGACGCGCGCGCAGATGTGTTCAACGAGCCGCAGATCGTGGGCGATGAAGAGATAGGTCAGCTTGAGCTGCTGCTGCAGATCCATCAGGAGGTTGACCACCTGCGCCTGCACCGACACGTCGAGTGCCGATACCGGCTCGTCCAGCACAAGGAANNNGGGTTCAGCGCCAGCGCGCGTGCTACGCCGATGCGCTGGCGCTGCCCGCCGCTGAACTCGTGCGGAAACCGATTGAGATGCGCCGCATCGAGACCGACGAGGTCGAACAGCTGGCGGACGCGCTGCTCGCGCGCGGCTCGATCGCCGAGTCCGTGGATGATGAGCGGCTCTTCGACGATCTGCCGCGCGCGCATTCTCGGATTCAGCGACGAGTACGGATCCTGAAAGACGATTTGCATGTTCCGGCGCGCTTCTCGCAGCCGGGATCGCGAAAAGGCCAGCACGTCTTCGCCCCGAAAGCGCACGCTGCCGGACGTCGGCTCGACCAGTCGAAGGATGCAGCGCCCGGTCGTCGTCTTTCCGCTGCCGGATTCGCCCACGAGCCCGAAGGTTTCACCCGGCTCGATCGTGAAACTCACATCGTCCACGGCCTTGACCAGCGTGCCAGCGCGCAGCAAGCCGCCGTCACGGACGAAATGCTTTACGAGATGCGACACTTCAACGAGAGGCATTGCTCGCGGCTCGGGACTCGGGACTCGACACCCGCGGATCGTGCAGATAGCATTTCGCGGTGCGGCCGGCACCGACCTCGTAGTCGTCGGGCGGAGCGGTCGTGCACCGATCGAAACGATCCGGACAGCGGGGGTTGAACGCGCATCCTGGCGGCAAAGCCCCCAGGAGCGGGACCGTCCCTTCGATCGCGTTCAGACGCGTGCCGGGCTTTCCCGTCGGTATCGACGCGAGGAGCCCGCGCGTATACGGATGCTGCGGCTGGCGGAACACGTCGCGCACCGGGCCGTACTCGACGATGCGGCCGGCATACATCACGGCGACGTGATCGGCGGTTTCGGCAATCACGCCCAGATCGTGCGTAATCAAAAGGAGCGAGAGGTTGAACGCCGTCTTCATGTCGCGCAGCAACTCGAGGACCTGCGCCTGGATGGTGACGTCGAGCGCCGTCGTCGGCTCGTCCGCGATGACGAGCGCCGGCCGGCATGCGATGGCCATGGCGATGAGGACGCGCTGCCGCATGCCACCTGAAAGCTGGTGCGGGTAGTCGTCGACGCGCGAGGCCGCATTCGGGATTCGCACCGCCTCGAGCAGCTCGATCGCCTTCGTTTTCGCGTCGCGCCGCGACGCCTTGCTGTGAACGAGCAGGGCCTCCCGCAGCTGGTCGCCAATCGTGAACACAGGATTGAGCGCGGTCATCGGTTCCTGAAAGATCAGCGAGATGTCCGCGCCCCTGACCGCGCGCATCTCGCGTTCCGGCAGCTGGAGCAGATCGCGTCCGCGGAACCGGATGCGGCCGGAACGGATGCGGCCGGGCGGCTGCACCAGACGCATGATCGAAAATGCCGTCACGGACTTGCCGCTGCCGGATTCGCCAACAAGGCCGAGTGTCTCGCCCTGGCGTATCTCGAAGCTCACGTCGTCCACGGCCGGGACCGGACCGGACGCCAAATCGAAGACGGTGGTCAATCGTTCGACGCTGAGAAGGGCTTCGTGATCCGCCATCAGAGCGTTGCTGCTTCCTGGTACGTTCCGAAGACCGACCGCATGGCGTCGGCAATTTCGCCGACCGTCGCGGACGCCTCAACGGCGCCGATGATCGCAGGCACGAGGTTCGAACCGGATGCTGCAGCCGTGGTGACGTCGGCGACGGCGGATGTCCACGCAGATGCGCTCCGGCCCGCCCGCACCGCACGTACGCGCTCGATCTGGAGGCGTTCGCCTTCGGGATGGACGCGGAACAACGGCGCGGCGCGCTGTGCGCTGTCCCCGGCGTCCGCGAATCTGTTGACGCCGACCACAATGGCTTCGCCCGAATCCACTGCTATCTGACTGCGATACGCCGACTCCTGGATCTCGCGCTGAATGAATCCGCTCTCGATGGCCGCCAGCGTGCCTCCGCATTGTTCGATACGCTCGAGGAGCCTGACCGCTCCGTTCTCGATTTCATTTGTGAGCGTTTCGATGGCATAGGAACCGGCCACCGGGTCGACCGTATTCGTCACGCCGGTCTCAGCGGCGATGATCTGCTGGGTTCGCAGCGCCGTTCGCGCCGACTCTTCCGTTGGAAGCGCGAGCGCCTCGTCACGGCCGTTGCAGTGAAGCGACTGCGTACCGCCCAGCACCGCCGCGAGCGCCTGGAGCGACACGCGGACGATGTTGTTGTCGGGCTGCTGGGCCGTGAGGGTGCTGCCCGCCGTCTGCGTGTGGAATCGCAGCTGCTGCGCCCGCGCGCTCGTGGCGTGGAAGCGGTCGCGCATGATCCGCGCCCACAGGCGGCGTGCCGCCCGGAACTTGGCGATCTCTTCCAGGAAGTTGTTGTGTGCGTTGAAAAAGAACGACAACTGCTGGCCGCATCTGTCGACGTCGAGCCCTGCGTCGATGGCCGCCTGGACATAGGCGATCGCATGCGCGAAGGTAAAGGCCACTTCCTGAATGGCGGTCGAACCCGCTTCGCGGATGTGATAGCCGCTGATCGAGATCGTGTTCCAGTTCGGCATCTCACGCTCGCAGAAGGCGAACATGTCGGTGACGATGCGAAGCGACGGGCGCGGCGGATAAATGTAAGTGCCGCGCGCGACGTACTCCTTGAGGATGTCGTTCTGTACGGTTCCGGACAACGACGACATCGCGACGCCCTCTCG
>WNFL01449467.1_pt4 | contig 11860 bp, 11 predicted proteins | sample 5400361 | NCBI WGS metagenome assembly WNFL01 (sample SAMN13153351, study PRJNA577476) | soil metagenome | isolation source: 40 cm soil on Douglas fir-dominated hillslope | place: USA:California | collected 2013-09-17
TCGCCCCAGCGGTCAACTGCAGACCGCATCCGACCCGCCGGTCTACGCGCCGTCGCGCCAGCTCGATTACGAATGTGAAGTTGGATTTTTCATCGGCCAGGGAAATACTCTAGGGCAGCCCATCCCGATCGCGAGCGCAGAAGATCACCTGTTCGGTTTCTGCCTGCTCAACGACTGGTCGGCGCGCGATATCCAGCGCTGGGAGTATCAGCCGCTCGGACCGTTTCTTGCGAAAAGTTTCGCGACTACGATCTCCCCCTGGGTGATCACGCTGGATGCGCTGGAGCCTTTTCGCCAGTCACCCGCGTCGCGCCCGGATGGCGATCCGCAACCGCTCCCGCATCTCAGCGGCGGCAATGCCTTCGGCATCACGATTGAGGTTTGGATGCGTTCGGCACAAATGGAACAGACCAACGCACGCCTCATCCGCCTGTCACGAGCATCGTTTGACAGCATGTACTGGAATCCCGCGCAAATGATCGCGCACCACGCCTCGAACGGCTGCAACCTGAGCCCCGGCGATCTGCTCGGCAGCGGAACCGTATCCGGTCCTGGAGAAACAGAGCGCGGCTGCCTGCTCGAGCTCACCTCGCGCGGTGCGGAGCCCATCCAACTTCCCACCGGCGAAAAACGCGCGTTTCTCGAAGACGGCGATCAGGTCTACCTGCGCGGCTACTGCGAGCGCGACGGCTTCCGCCGGATCGGGTTTGGCGAATGCCGCGGTACACTGGTGCCTTAAGGAGCTTTTTCACTGTGCTGATCGTAATGACCGCGCAGGCAACGCCCGAAGATGTTCGCCGCGTGTGTCAGCGCATCGAGTCGCTGGGCTTCCGGCCGCACGTGATGCCCGGGGCGCAGAAGACCGCCATCGGCATCACCGGTAATCCCGGCCCCATCGATCCCGCCGAAATCGCCGACCTGCCCGGCGTCGCCGATGCGATTCCCGTTTCGAAACCCTACAAGCTGGTCAGTCGCGAAGTGAAATCCGAAAACACCGTGGTGCGCGTTCACGGCGTGCCCGTGGGTGGCGATGAGCTCGCGTTTTGCGGCGGCCCCTGCTCGGTCGAAACCCGCGAACAGATCCTCGAATCGGCGCGCGTCGTCAAAGCGGCGGGCGCGCAACTGCTGCGCGGCGGTGCCTACAAACCGCGAACCTCGCCGTACGCGTTTCAAGGGCTCGGCGAAGAGGGACTGAAGCTGCTCGCCGAAGCGCGCGACGAAACCGGACTCGGGATCGTCACTGAAGCGATCGACATCGAAACCCTCGACCTGGTCGAGAAATACGCGGACTGCATCCAGATCGGCACTCGTAACATGCAGAACTATTCGCTGCTGCGCCGTGCCGGCCGCTCGCGTCTTCCGGTGCTGCTCAAGCGCGGCATGTCGGCGACGCTCGAAGAATTCCTGATGGCTGCCGAATACATTCTTTCCGAGGGCAACTATCAGGTGATCCTGTGCGAGCGTGGCGTGCGCACCTTCGCCGACCACACCCGCAACACGCTGGACCTCAGCGTGGTCCCCGCCGCGCAGCGCCTCAGCCACCTGCCGATTATCGTCGACCCCAGCCACGGCACCGGCAAGCGCGACAAGGTGCATCCCATGGCGTTGGCTTCGATCGCCGCCGGAGCGTCCGGATTGCTGATCGAAGTTCATCCCACACCCGACAAGGCGCTCTCCGACGGCTACCAGTCGCTTTATCCGGAACAGTTCGCCGAAGTGGTGCGTGACGCACGCGCGATCGGTGCACTGCTGGCCGCGCGCCCCAAACACGAGCCGGTCCACGCCTGAGCTCCTTGGAAAGCCCATTGGACGGCTACTCTCCCTCCGACCTCGCGCACGCCCGCACCATTCCATCGAGCTGGTATCTCGACCCCCAGGTTCTCGCGCTCGAAAGCGCGCGCGTGTTCGGCCGCACCTGGCAGCCCGTCGGATTCGCGAGCGCGGTCGCCGACCCTGGCACGTACCTCACTGCCGAAATCGCAGGTGAACCCGTTGTGGTCGTACGCGGAAAAGATGCCGTGCTGCGCGCCTTTTCAAACGTCTGCCGTCACCGTGCTTCGATCATTGCGGCTGGTTCCGGCCGCTCGCAGACGCTGCGTTGCCCGTATCACAACTGGACCTATTCGCTCGACGGCAAACTGATCGCATGTCCCGAGTTCGAAGGCGTCGCGGATTTCGACGCATCCACGGTTCGCCTCCCCGAGTTTCGTGTCGAGACCTGGGGACCCTACGTTTTTGTTAATCAGGATGCGCCGGCCGCGCCCCTCGCCGAAGTCTTGGGCGATATTCCGGGCGAAATTGAGAAGATCGGCTGCTCCATCGATCAGATGGCCTTTTCCGAACGCCGCGACTACGTGATCGACTGCAACTGGAAAGTCTATGTTGACAATTATTCGCTACTATTCCTCGCAATATGCCCCGATCCGAGCCCGCGGCGCGGGTCAAACCGACCGCCGTTACTCCTACGAATCCGAAGGCGATTCAGAAAGCCGGCGCGCCCTCTACTACTGGATCTTTCCGAACTTCATGTTGAACGTTTACCCCGACAACATGAGCGCTAACATCATCCTGCCGTTGGGCCCGTCGAAGACGCTGACCATCTTCGAATGGTTCTCCTACCCCGGAGCCGCCGTTCAACCTGAAACGGTAGCCTTCAGCGACGAAATCCAGCAGGAAGACATCAAGATCTGCGAAAACGTCCAAAAGGGCCTGCAATCTCGTACCTATGATACGGGGAGGTTCTCGGTGAAGCGTGAGAACGGCGTGCATCATTTCCACTTGCTGCTCAACGAGTTCCTGACCCGGGAATAGAATCGATCCCAGCCGGGATTACCGGTGCGGGATACTATAGAAAAGGCTATGCTCATCGGAAAACCGGCGGATCTTCGCTACTCTCAAGTCACTCCGAAGTCGGAATACCTGAACCGGCGGCGGTTTCTTTCACTCGTTCCCGCGGCGGCTGCCGGCGCGATCGCGCTGCCATCGTTGGTGCAGCCCGCGTTCGGAGCGGCCAAGTTGCAGACCGTCAAAAGTCCGCTCAGCGCCACCAACGAAAAGCTGACGCCGCACGAGTGGGCCACGCACTATAACAACTACTACGAATTCGGCACGGGCAAAGAAGACCCGGCCAAGTTCGCGAACACGTTGCGTACCTCGCCCTGGACCGTTTCTATCGAAGGTCTGGTCGCCAAGCCAAAAACCATCGATATCGACGCAATCATGAAGGTCGCGCCGCTTGAAGAACGCATCTACCGGCATCGCTGCGTGGAACGCTGGTCGATGGTCGTTCCGTGGATCGGCTATTCGTTAAGTGCGCTGCTGAAGACGGTCGACGTGTCGCCGAAAGCGAAATTCGTCGCGTTCGAGACGCTCTTCGATCCCAAGCAAATGCCCAAAGCGCGCTTCGGCGGACTCGATTTCCCGTACGTCGAAGGCATGCGCATGGACGAAGCCATGCACCCGCTAACGCTCCTCTGCGTCGGCCTCTACGGCGAAATGCTGGAGAACCAGAACGGCGCGCCCGTGCGGATCGTCGTGCCGTGGAAGTACGGATTCAAGAGCGTCAAATCCATCGTCAAGATCAAGCTGGTCGAAAAGATGCCGCCCACCACCTGGAACATCGCCAACGCGTCCGAGTATGGTTTCTACTCGAACGTGAATCCGGAGGTGGATCACCCACGCTGGAGCCAGGCTAAGGAACGCCGCCTCGGCGAACTCGGCAATCGCGATACCGTCAAGTTCAACGGCTACGGCGATCAGGTCGCGTCGCTTTACAACGGCATGGACCTGCGCAAAAACTATTAGCGCCGCCCAGCAACAGAGTCGTAAAGTAGAACGATGCGAGTCATCCGGGCACTTAAAGTATTACTGTTCCTGGCCTGCCTCACACCGGCTGTATTACTGGCGATTAAGCTCCGCAACCCGATCGAGCTGGGTCCCAACCCGGTCGAGATGCTCGAGCACACAACCGGCGACTGGGCGATCTGGTTCCTGCTGACCACGCTCAGTATCACGCCGCTGCGCAAGCTGCTCAACTTCCCCAAGCTGATTCTTTTCCGGCGCATGTTGGGTCTGTTCGCGTTTTTCTACGCGCTCTCGCACTTCACGATTTTTCTGTATTACGACAACGCCTTCGATTGGGCTGCGCTGCTGAAGGACCTAACCAAACGCCCGTTCATCATGGTGGGCTTCTCGGCGCTCGTCCTGCTGACGCCGCTGGCGATCACGTCCACCACGGGCTGGATCCGCCGCCTGGGTGGAAAAAACTGGCAGCGCCTGCACCGGCTGATCTACGTCGCGTCGGCGCTGGCCGTGATTCACTTCTACTGGCTGGTGAAATCGGATGTGCGCGAACCGCTGCTCTATGGTGGGATTTGGGCAGTGCTGATGCTGTTCCGGCTTTGGACGTCACTCAGCAAGCGCATGAAGCGCGCTCCGGCACCGGTGCGGGTGGGTTGAGCTGCATCCACCTGCGCCGCGATATAATTCAAACGAGGCATCCATGGCCGCCCAGAATCTCGCTGATGTAATCAACTCGCTAACTCCCGCCGAACAGGAGTCCGTTCGCGAGTTCATCGAGTTTCTAAAGCACAAGGGATCGCCCGCGTCATCGCGCTTTCTCGGGCCGGTTGGCGAGTTCATCGAGCAGCATCCTGATCTGCTGACACGCTTGGCGCAGTGACCATTTACCCGTCGATTGACGAGGTGATCGCCACCCACTTCCTACTCGTATCAAGATTCGGAGGCTCGTTGGGGATTCGGGACCGAGGTGCGCTTCAGTCCGCGCTAGCGCGCCCAGACCGGCTACTATCGTGATCTGATCGAAGAAGCTGCCGCTCTTTGGGAGAGCTTATCGCAAAATCATCCCTTCGTCGACGGCAACAAACGTGTCGCGATCACAGTTGCTGCGGCGTTCCTTCAGATCAATGGCTATCGGCTGGCGTTCAACGACCTCGACGCCTATTCGTTTCTGATCGCACTCTATGAAGGCGGAAAAATGCGATTCACTGAGTTAGACGCGTGGTTGCGTCAGCACACCGTTTCGGGGCCGTCCCTGGAATCGCCGCCTTCTTGACACTCCTTTCTTGGGTAGTGTCGTCATAGACCTCACTACCCTTTCTTGACACGCCCTCCCCCCGCAGTACACTTGAGGCTTAGGGGGACACCAGGTCGATGATCAACCTCAAAGTCAACGGCGCAGGCCGCCAGTTCGACGGCGATCCCGAGATGCCACTGCTGTGGTTTCTCCGCGACGTCGCCGACCTCACCGGCACCAAGTACGGTTGCGGAATCGGCATGTGCGGCGCGTGCACCGTCCTTGTCGAAGGCGCCGCCGTGCGGAGCTGCCAGACCAAAATGAGCGATGCCGCCGGAAAATCCGTCACCACTATCGAAGGTCTCAGCGCCAAGGGCGACCATCCCCTCCAGCGCGCCTGGCGCGAAACCAACGTCCCGCAGTGCGGCTACTGCCAGACCGGGCAGATCATGCAGGCCGCTGCGCTGCTCAAGTCCAAGCCCAAGCCTACCGACAAGGACATCGATGCCGCGATGGCCGGCAACATCTGCCGCTGTGGAACCTATCAGCGAATTCGCAAGGCGATTAAAGTCGCCGCCGGGGTGAAAGCATGAAAGCCGCAAGCATGAAAACCGAAACCCCTAACGCCGTCCACCTCGTATCCCGCCGCGGATTCCTCGGCAATGTTTTCTCCGCGGGCGCCCTCGTGCTCGGCTCGCGCCTGGTTATCTCCGACGCTTTCGCCGCTGAGACGGTGGACACCTCTGCCTGGCATCCCAGCGTCTATCTGGGTCTCGAACCCGACGGCCGCGTGATCATCGCCGCGCATCGGTCGGAAATGGGCACCGGCATTCGCACGTGCCTGCCGGCCGTGGTCGCCGACGAACTGGACGCCGATTGGAAAAAAGTCACCATCCAGCAGGCCATCGGCGACAAGAAGTACGGCGATCAGAACACCGACGGCTCGAACTCCATCCGCTTTTTCTACGAACCGATGCGCGTCGCGGGTGCCACCGCTCGCGTCATGCTCGAAGGCGCGGCCGCCGCGAAGTGGAACGTTCCCGTTGACGAGTGCCACGCCAAGAATCACGAAGTAGTGCACGCCAAAAGCGGCAAGAGGCTCGGCTTCGGTGAACTGGTCGCCGACGCGTCGAAGCAGCCTGTCCCCAAGCCCGAAACGCTCAAATTCAAATCGCCCGCCGACTATAAGTTCGTCGGCAAAGATTTCCCCATCGCCGATCTCGACGACATCTGCGCCGGCAAGGGCACCTTCGGAATGGACGCGAAGCGCCCCGGCATGGTCTATGCGTCGATTGAGCGATCGCCCGTGATCGGCGGCGCCGTTAAGAGCAGCGACGACAGCGAAGCCAAGAAGGTTCGCGGCGTCTCGCAGACCGTGACGCTTCCTGCATTCAAGCCCCCTTATGCATTTCAGGCGCTGGGCGGCGTCGCCGTCATCGCCGATAACACCTGGTCCGCCATGCAGGGCCGCAAGAAACTCAAGATCGATTGGGACCTGGGCAAGAACGTTGCCTACGATTCCGAAGCGTTCAAGAAGTCGATGATGGAGACCAATCGCAAACCGTGCAAGGTAGCGCGCAACGTTGGCGACGTCGACGCTGCTTTCTCCAAGGCGACCAAGACGCACGAAGCCGAATACTACGCCCCGCATCTTTCGCACGCGCCCATGGAACCGCCCGCCGCGATCGCCGAGGTGAAGGGCGACAGAGCCGAAATTTGGACCGCCACGCAGAATCCGCAAGCGGTGCAGTCCGCGGTGGCCGGCGCGCTGGGCATCCCACCGACGAATGTGACCTGTCACGTGACCCTGCTCGGCGGTGGATTCGGTCGCAAGTCGAAACCCGACTATTGTTGCGAAGCCGCTCTGCTCGCCAAGCAATTAAACAAGCCCGTCAAGGTCGTCTGGAGCCGCGAGGACGACATTCACTTTGACTACTACCATTCCGTCGCCGCCATGTACATGAAGGCCGCGACCGACGAAAAAGGTATGCCCGTCGCCTGGCTCCAGCGCAGCACCTTCCCGCCCATTCTTTCGTACAACCAGCCGGCCTACGGCGGAGGCGGCGAGTTGTCGATGGGCTGGACTGACGTGCCGTTCGACATCCCCAACATCCGCGCTGAGAATGGACCCGCCGAGGCACACGTGCGGATTGGCTGGTTCCGCTCGGTGGCGAATATTTATCACGCCTATGCGGTGCACTCGTTCATCGACGAGCTTGCCGCCGCCGCGAATCGCGACCGCGTCGAATACCTTCTTGCCGCTCTCGGCGCGCCTCGCGTGATCGAACTCCGCCCGCCACCGCCGAAGGGCTATGCACTCGATACCGCTCGTACGCGAAAAGTCGTCGAGCTCGTCGCCGAGCAATCCGGGTGGGCCAAGAAGAAATCCGGCGCGGGCCACGGCTTTGGCATTGCCGTGCACCGCAGCTTTCTGAGTTACATCGCGACCGTGGTCGAAGTCCAGGTCGACGCGGCCGGCAAGATCACGATCCCCAATGTCTGGACCGCGGCCGATTGCGGAATGATCGTGAACCCGGACCGCGTGAAGGCGCAGTTCGAGGGCGCCGCCGTGTTCGGTACATCGCTCGCGCTGATGGGCGAAATCACCGCCACCGGCGGGAAGATTAACCAGTCGAACTTCAACAATTATCCGGTGGCGCGCATGACCGATGCGCCGCAGCAGACCCATGTCCACGTGGTCGCGAGCAATGAGGCGCCTGCGGGCGTCGGCGAACCCGGTGTGCCGCCCATGGCCCCGGCGCTGTGCAATGCTATTTTCGCCGCTACCGGAAAACGGATCCGCGAGTTGCCGATCAAGAAGACGAAGTTGGTGTAGTTGTCAAAATCTATAAACGCCTTTAGGATGGCCTTTGTGGCGCGGGGTTTCAGCCTGCAGGCTCGGCTTAAGCCGAGGACTAACGGATCTGCGTGCACTCCGTCGAACCTCTCATGAAGCGCCTCCCAGCGTTCGCGCTCCTGCTTTGCCTCACCCTCCCCGCCCAGCGTACCGACCCCAATTGGCCCTGCTGGCACGGACCTAATCGCGACGCCATCTCCCACGAAACCGGACTGCTCAAGTCTTGGCCCCCCACCGGCCCCACACTCGCCTGGCAGGTCTCGGGACTCGGCGTCGGATTCTCCAGCGTCTCCATCGTCGGCAGCCGGATCTACAGCATGGGGGATCGCCCGGAGCGGGGTGATCAGAAAGCCGGGCAGTATGTCCTCGCCTTCAACCTCGCCGACGGCAAGCCTGTCTGGGCCACCCGGATTGGACCCGCCTGGGACGACGATGAGATGGGCGGCCCGCGCGGCACTCCCACCGTCGACGGCGATTCCGTCTACGCGGTCGCCGCTGGCAGAAATCCATGGTCGCCGATTACAACGGCCAGATCATGTCGGACTGGAAGTTCAGCGAATCCCCGCTCGTCGATGGCGACAAGCTCCTGTTCACCCCGGGCGCGTTCGGCGCATTGATCGTAGCCGTCGACAAAAAGACCGGCAAGGACATCTGGCGATCCGGTGGCGCTCGCCTCGGACGCGCAGGCAGCAACGGCGCCGGCTACTCCTCGATGGTGATCTCCGAAGCCGCGGGCGTGCGCCAATACATCCAACTGATCGGACGCGGCCTCATCGGCGTGCGGGCCTCGGACGGAAAAATGCTGTGGAGTTACAACCGCGTCGCCAACGACGTCGCCAATGTCTCGACACCCGTGGTCCGCGGCGATTACGTATTTGGATCCACCGCCTACGGCACCGGGTCGGCACTGCTGAAGCTCGAAACCGCACCCGACGGCGTCACCGCCAAGGAAATCTACTTCCTCGACGCCCGCACCTTCCAAAACCATCACGGCGGATTCGTGCTCATCGGCGATTTTCTCTACGGCGGTCAGGGGCAGAGCAACGGTTTCCCCATTTGCATCGAGTTCCTGACCGGAAAGGTGCGCTGGGGCGGCGACATCCGTCCGGAAGGTGCCACCGGATCGGCCGCGGTCGCCGCCGCCGACGGTCGCCTCTACTTCCGCTATCAGAACGGCGTCATGAAGCAGTTCGACGCGTCACCCGAAGGTTTCAAGGAAACCGGATCATTCAAGATTCCCGGGGTCCGCAAACCGAGTTGGTCGCACCCGGTGATCCTCGGAGGAAAACTCTACCTGCGCGAGCAGGATACGCTGTTTTGTTACAACGTGGCGCGGGCTTTTTAGCCCGCAGCCTCGGCTTTCCGGAACGGATCCGCGAGCGGACAGCCGAGGTATCAAAGTTCCATTGTGGCGCGGGCTTTTTAGCCCGCAGCCTCGGCTTTCCGGAACGGATCCGCGAGCGGACAGCCGAGGTATCAAAGATCCATTGTGGCGCGGGCTTTTTATCCCGCAGCCTCGGTCTTCAGCCGAGGATCAGAGTTCCGTTGTGGCGCGGGCTTTTTAGCCCGCAGCCTCGGCTTTCCGGAACGGATCCGCGAGCGGACAGCCGAGGATCAGAGTTCCATTGTGGCGCGGGCTTTTTAGCCCGCAGCCTCGGCTCTAGCCGAGGTATCAAAGTTCCGAACATTGGACCAGCGATAGTCCTCCGCCCTTGCTACTGACCCCGCCACCACGGGATTCTCTTCGATGTACTTCCTTACGCCCTTCCATTCTTCGGCGTCGCGTATCCAGTGATCGTACGACTCACCCTGCCAAAAGGGCTCACCGGTTCGACCTAAACCTAAGTTCGCCGCCCGTGCACTCCGCCCTTTCAACAACCGCATGAACACGACCGGCCTCTCGATCGGCGTCACCAGCATGTGTACGTGATTCGGCATGATCACATAAGCATGCATCGCGAAGTGCGCATCGCGAATCTCCCGTTCGATGGCCTGTTCGACGATCAGTGCAACTCTCGGATCCCCGAGCCACATTGGACCGGAACGGGCCGTGTCGAGATAACGGTCCATCCACGCAAACGCTGCGTCGCTCGACGCCTTGCCTGGCGGAGGATACCGCGCCTTCGGAAGGCACCCAGCCAGACACCAGGTCAGAAATAGATCCTTGTCCGCAGGAAATCGGTGTGGAAGTCGGCGGCGATATTCCATGTCTGATTGTGTAGACTCGGCGGAAAAAGTCTCTCGTTGAACAGTTCTTGACCTCTCCTTTCTTCGCCCCGACGTGGCGCGGGCTTTGGCCCGCAGCTCTTCGCCCCGACGTGGCGCGGGCTTTAGCCCGCAGCTCTTCGCCCCGACGTGGCGCGGGCTTTAGCCCGCAGCGCCGGCTTCAGCCGGCGACCAAGGTAGAATACGGCCACTTCCAATTCTTGATCTCCGGCATGTCATCGCCCACCTCGCGGATGTAGCGATGATGCGCCGCCAGCTTATCCCTCAACTCCTGGCGTGCCTGCGCACCGACCGCCTGCAGCCGCGGTACACGACCGATCACATCCATCGCCAGGTGAAATCGATCCAGCGCATTCAGCACGCACATATCGAAAGGCGTCGTGGTCGTGCCTTCTTCCTTATACCCGCGCACGTGCAGTTGCTGATTGTGACGACGATACGCCAGCCGGTGAATCAGCCACGGATAGCCGTGGAAAGCAAAAATGATCGGGCAGTCCGTTGTAAAAAGCGCGTCGTAATCTTCATCGCTCAGTCCGTGCGGATGCTCCGTCGACGGCTGCAGCGTCATCAGATCGATTACGTTCACCACCCGCAACTTCACATCCGCGAAATGTTGACGCAACAGATCCACCGCTGCCAGCGTTTCAAGCGTCGGCACGTCCCCCGCGCATGCCAGTACCGCATCCGGCTCCCCGCCCTGATCGTTACTCGCCCACTTCCACACGCCCGCGCCCGCCGAACAATGCTCGATCGCGTCGTCCATCTTGAGCCACTGCAACTCCGAATGCTTCCCCGCCACGATCACGTTCACATAGTGCCGGCTGCGCAGACAATGATCCGCCACCGACAGCAGCGTATTCGCATCCGGCGGCAGATACACCCGCACGATCTCCGCTTTTTTATTCATCACATGATCCAGAAAACCGGGATCCTGATGACTGAACCCGTTGTGATCCTGCCGCCACACGTGCGACGTGAGCAGGTAGTTCAGCGATGCGATGGGCTGCCGCCAAGGAATTTGGCGCGTGACCTTCAGCCACTTGGCGTGCTGGTTGAACATCGAATCGACGATGTGGATGAACGCCTCATAGCAGGAGAAAAATCCGTGACGCCCGGTCAGCAGGTAGCCTTCCAGCCATCCCTGGCACATGTGCTCGCTCAACACCTCCATCACGCGGCCTTGTGGCGCGACGTGATCGTCCCCCGGCAGAATCTCCGCCGTCGACACACGATTGGTCGCCTCAAACACCGCGCCGAGTCGATTCGAGTTCGTCTCGTCCGGTCCCACCACGCGAAAATTTTCCGGATTTCGACGGATCACGTCGCGCAGCATCTTACCCAGCGGACCGATCGACTCGGCGAAGCTGGTCCCCGGCGACTCCACCTTCACCGCGTAATCGCGAAAATCCGGCAGCACCAGGTCGCGCAGTACTGTGCCCCCGTTGGTGGCGGGAACTGCACCCATTCGTAACTCACCCTTCGGCGCAAGTTCCGCCAATTCCGGAATCAGCCGCCCGTCCGAATCGAATAACTTCTCCGGCTGGTAACTGCGCATCCATTCCGCCAGGATCTGGATATGCCCCGGCTTGGTACCGATGCAATCCACGGGAACCTGGTGCGCACGAAACGTCCCTTCCACTTGAAGGCCGTCCACTTCCTTCGGACCCGTCCACCCCTTCGGCGTCCGCAGCACGATCATCGGCCATGCAGGCCGCTGCTTGAATCCCTCGCTGCGCGCGCTG
>WNFL01118272.1_pt1 | contig 11859 bp, 8 predicted proteins | sample 5400361 | NCBI WGS metagenome assembly WNFL01 (sample SAMN13153351, study PRJNA577476) | soil metagenome | isolation source: 40 cm soil on Douglas fir-dominated hillslope | place: USA:California | collected 2013-09-17
TTGTTGGTCCCCGTCACGGAACGCACCGGGGTTTCCGGGATGACGCCGCCCTTGCGGTTGGCGAAGGTCTCGCGCCCGGTTTCTTCCCATTTGCCCTCGACGGCGCGCTTCGCCCAATTGTCCCAGGACTCGGTCCAATCGCCGAGCGAATAGCCGTACCAGGGCGGCTGCGGAGCGAGCGCCGGCAATCCGAGCTCGTCCCAGATGATTTTTGCGCGCTCCATGAACTCCCGCGCCGGCAGCGCGAAGGGCGGCATCGGATGTTTCGGCGTCGCATCGATCAGCAGCGTGGAATCGCTCGCGCGCGGTCCCGATTTCGGACCGTGGCCGCCCGATTTGTAGGGTGCGACGTGCAAATCCTCGCCGAGATTGGTGCGGTACGCCATGGACCACAGCACGGCGTCGGTGTTGGTTGGATCGATGTCCTCGCCGAGCGCGATGACGATCTTGCCGCATTGGGCCTGAAGCGTCGCCGCGCCGTGCAGTCCGCGCCACACTTCGGTGCGCGGCGTCTCGCGCGCGAAATTCAGAAAGATTACCGGGCGCACATTGGTCAAGGCCTCGTGCATCACCACGCGCTTGATGCCTTTCACCCCAAGGTGATCGCGCAGATGGGCGAGGAAGAGCGGTTCGTAGGCGACCTTCTTGGTGACGCTCGATTCCGAAGGCGTCACTTGGCTGATGATCGAGACGAACACAGGATTCTTCTTCATCGTGATCGCGGTGACCTGCATCGACATGTTGTAATCTTCGAGCGCGACATGGCCGTGGGATTCGCCAAAGGGACCTTCGGGTTCCAGCAGCTCTGAATCGATCAGGCCCTCGATGACGATTTCCGAATCCGCCGGCACCTCGAGATCGATGGATACGCAGCGCACGGTTTTCACCGGCTCATGCATCAGCGCGCCGGCGACGCCCATCTCGTCGAAATCGACCGCGAGCTTTTGAGGACCGGTGAAGAAGATCGCCGGCGCGCAGCCGATGACGATGGCGACCGGCATGGGTTGCTTGAGCTTCTGATATTTCTGCCAATGCAAATAGCCGCCGGCGCCGCCCAGGCGCGAGGCCATGCGCACGCCAAGGCGATCGGTCGCCTTCAGCTGACCGCGATAGGTGCCCATGTTGCGGATGCCGGTTTCGGGATCCTTGGTGATGCAGATGGTGGCGGTGAGATAGGGCGCGGCATCGAAACCCGGTGTTGAAATCGGCACCGGCAACGCCTTCAGTCCCCCGTCGGGCGCGCGCAACGCGTCGCCGGTGATCACGACCTCCTGGCAGGCGCCGTGGTTCACCGTAACGGGAGGGATCGGGTTGTGGATCGCCTTCAGCCAGGCGCTGCCGATGTCGTCAAGCGCAACCCCCATGCCGAGCGCGTAAATCTCCGGCGAGGCGGCAAGAGCGCCCGCAACGACGGGCATGTCGTATTTGCGTCCGTCGCTGCCGACCACATTGGTGAAGAGGAACGCCCGCCGCTCGTCCTCCGGCAGCGCACCCTGGAATTGCCAGCGGGCGAGCGGGTGGAGTTCGGTGTCCTTGTTGATCGGCCGATCGACGCGGACGACCAGGCCGCGCTCTTCAAGTGCCGCGAGATGGTCCTGGAAATCCTTGGCGATTTTGGGCTTCGCCTGCCGCGCGCCCGGCTTGACCGGAATCGTCATTTGAGAGGCTCAAACATGTGCGGGGCGGACCATAGCCCAGCGGCGTAGGGCGGCAACAGCGCTGAACCTCGCGGGCCTGGGTGGGTTTCGGCAATCAGCCGCGGCTTTCGGGCAAGGTTTTGAAGGTCTAACTAAAATTCATACTCATTTGTCGTTAGCCGGGGCTCAATTTTGCCGCCGAAGGGGGCGCGGATTAAGGGTTTTTTGACCGCCTTTCTCCATCCTAGGGAAAGCAGAAAGACGTGGGGCCGCGTTTTTCCGCCCGGCAACAACAACCAAAGATATCCGCGATGAAATTCTCGAACCTCCTCATTGCCGCGCCGCTGTGTCTTGCGCTCTCGGTCCTGCCAACGCATGCATCCGCGCGAGGCTTCCTGGGCTTGTTCGGGTCGTCCGAGCCCACACCTTCCTCTACGCCACCCGTTGTGCCGGAGAAGGCCACACCGGCGCCAGCAGCGCGCCCGCAAACTGTGCCGGCAGCGCTACCCGCCGTCCCCTCCGATCTCGAAGGCGCGATTGCGCAGGCGCAAGCCGCCCGCCGGGCCGGCGACCTTGCCGGCGCCAACCGAATCCTCAGCCAGCTGGTGCTGTTTGCCCCCGACGATCCGCGGGTGCTCAGCGAATATGGCAAGACGCTGACGGCCCAGGCCCGAAGCGACGACGCGCTGGCGTTCTTGGAACGCGCGATCCAGCTTCAGCCCAGCGAGTGGTCGTTCTACTCCGCGCAAGGCGTGGCCTACGACCAGAAGGCAGACTACAAATCGGCCCAGGCCTCCTATGCGCGCGCGCTGAGTTTGAAACCCGGCGAGCCCACGGTGCTCAACAATGCCGCGCTCTCGCACATTCAGTCGGGCGATCTCGAAGGGGCGGAAAAGCTGCTGCAGCTAGCCTCCGCAGCCAGCAAGGACAATCCGCGTATCACCCAGACGATGGCGTTGGTGCAAAGTCTAAAGGCAAAGCGGCCGACCCGATCAATAGCTCCGCAGGTGCCGGCAGCCGCACCGCCGGCTCCTCCAGCCGCGAGCGTCGCCACCGTTACCACTGCGCCGGTTGCCAGCACACCCCTGCCCTCGCCGCCGATAGAGACCCAGGCCGCGAATGCGCCCGAGACACAGCCGGTGCCGGCGCCAATGCCGGAACCGATGCCGGCGGCGAAAGTCGAGGCAACACCGGAGCCCTCGCCGGCTCCATCCGGCGTTGCAGCGCTGATGTCCGATCCCACGGTCCGCATGCAGACTGTTCCGAAAGATGACCCGGCACCAGCAGCAACGCGTCCTGCCACGCCGAAAGCAGCCGTCGCCCCCGCCCAGAAGGCAGCTGGCGCACCCGCTCCGAAAAAGCCGGCGCCCACGGCGAAACCTCCGGCCGAGAAACTCGCCAGCGCGGCGGCGCCTGCAGCCAAGGCCGAAACGCCCTCGCGCGGGCGCCTTTGCGACCGAAGAGCGCGCCGACAAGATAGCCGCCACATTGGACAGCATGGGCGCTCGCGTGACCGCGGCCACGGTGGATGGACACTCCGTCTATCGCGTCCGCATCGGGCCGTTCCTGGACGCTCGTCAGGCGAACTCGGCAATGGAAGCCGCGCACTCGCTGGGCCACCAGGATCTCAGGCTGGTGACCGAGTAACCGGATCCCTGCCCGAAATCGCAAAGCCGAAACTCGCAGGCGAACCTCTCCGGATCGTCCCTCTCTATGGAGGACGATCCGACCCTCCGTTTGAAACGCCGCGAGTTGCTCCGGCCGTGGAACAGGCAACCCGTTCGCCCGTTTTGAACGAGCCATCATCGCAATCATTGGTTCCCCGGAATGGGAGGGGTGAACATGCGGCGACTGCCATTCGCAATATCGGCTTTTGCGCTCGGGATTTCCGCGACAGCCGTCACCGCCGATGACGGGATATGGTCGCCATCAAGCACCATCACACAGATCAATCTGGCTTGTGGCCGGATGTACGTCTGTACGCCCCCTCTATCGGTGACTTACCGCGCGAACCAAAAAATCGTTTCGACGCCCCCTAGGATGATTTTCGGCGTGTGTTCTGCTTGGGACGAGCGTAGCGAAAGCGGGCGTGCCGACAGTTGCAACATCTGCGTCACCAATCCGCCCGCGGACCGCTGCGAATGGCATATCGAAAAATCAAACGATTTCTCGCTGCGATAGCTAGACACGACACGCTAGGCCGGCACGAAACTGGCGTTCGTCAAGAATGTCTCCAATTTTGAGGCCATCGCATCCCACGAGAAGTTCTTGGCGCGGTTAAGGCCGGCGTGGCGCAATTGCTCCCTCACCGCGCGATCTTGCACGCGGAGGAGATGTGTAAGCAGCTGCTCGTCGTCATCGGGATCGATCAGCAGAGCGGCATCGCCGACGACTTCCGGCAGGGACGACGTATTGGAGCAGATGACCGGGCACCCGCACGCCATGGCTTCAAGCGGCGGCAGGCCGAATCCCTCGTACCGCGAAGGATAGATCAAAGCCAACGCTGATCCGTAAGCGGCGCGCAAACCCGCGTCCGTAAGGCGTGTGGCGTGCACCTTGAGTCCCGGCAGAGAGCAAAAATCATTGATCATCTCGCCTTTATGCGTGAAGAGAAGCGCGATGCCGCCGAGAATCGCTGCCGACATCCGTTGGAGAGCCCGCAGCAGGACTGCGGCATTCTTTTCAGCAGAAAGTTCGCACACGAACAGAAAGTAGGGACGCCCCTCCAGATAAGGCCAAATAATCCCTGCACGGAACAATCTCTGCTCCTCGGCAGTGGCAGGAACGAAATTGGCGCTCACACCGGGTGACGTGATGATCGCCGGCTTCGCGACGGTCTCTGGGAAAAAGCACCTCAGATCCGCGAGCGTGTTTCTGGAAACGGCCGCGAAGGCAGTCGCATAACGGATGGCGTCGTGCTTTTGTTGCCAAGCCGGTGCCTGGAGATTGAAGCCAAAACGTTCGGGGATCATGTCGTGAACAAGCACGACGGAGGAAGTTCGTTCAGGTCGCGTGTAATAGGTGGAAACGAAGAGACGCGCGCCCGCGAGATCGCATATTTTCTGCACCATCGCGCGGTCTTCCCGCCAATTCTCATAGCTGAATGCGGCGCAGGGAATGGTCCGCAGCTTTGGGAATTTCGGCAGTGAATTCTTTCTGTCCAGAAGAACGATTCGGCGGGCAAATTCGGCGTCCTGCCAGCGCGTCAAAATTTCATTCCAGACACGCGCTATTCCGGTGTTGTTGAGCTGGAAGAACACACCATCGATGACGATAGCTGATTCGACGTCGCGATCGCGAGAGCCTTGACCGGTTTCCATTCTGAGTCTCTCTCTTCCGCGGCCGATGTACTGAAGGTCGGTTCGCGAGCGTACAGAACCTCGGAAGTTTGGCCAATCTGGCCGCAATACCCGCCTCGCCAGGTCGTCGCACCCCGCAAAACTAACAAACAAAAGGGTTGGCGCGATTTGCTGATTCCAGCTACATCGAAATGCCCTAACGGCCACGCGCGCGATGTCCGACGTTTCCATCTCCGATCTTTCGCTGCAGGAGGCACAAGGCCTCTATAGGGCCGGCAGGCTTCCGGAAGCCGCGCGGCTCTTTCACGAGATCCTGCGCAACAATCCCAGACATTTCGAAGCGCTCAACACGCTGGGCATGATCTATTTCGGAACCGGTCAATTCGAGCAGGCGCAGCATCTCATCGGCGAGGCCCTGCGCATCGATCCGCTCAACATCATGGGTCTTTGCGTTCGCGGTATCGCGCTGCTGCAATTGAAGCGTCACGAAGCCGCCATCCAATGTTTCGACCGCGCGATCTCGATCAAGCCCGATTTCGTCGAAGCGCTTGTCAATCGCGCCACTGCCCTCCTCGAATTGCGCCGTGTCGACGAAGCGCTGGCGGGCTTCGAACAGGTCCTGTCGATAGAGCCCCATCATGCCATCAGCTGGAACAATCGCGGCAACGCTTTTTTCGACTCCCATCGCTGCGAGGATGCCGTCAAGAGCTACGACATGGCGCTTGCCGTCCAACCTGATTTTTCCGAGGCGCGATCCAATCGCAGGCGGGCGCTCGACCTGTTGCGCGGAAGCAATTCGCGCTATGGCGACAGCGCCAACGCCAAGGGCGTGCTCCTGATGCGCGAGGGACGATTCGAAGAGGCCATCATCTCGTTCGACGAAGCGTTGGAAATAAAGAATGTGCTCCTAATGCACGAGGGGCCATACGAAGGAACCGTCACCTCGTTCGACGAGGCTTTGCAGGTCAAGCCTGACTTCGTCGAGACGTTGTCGAATCGCGCCACGGCGTTATCGGAGCTGCGGCGGTACGATGAGGCTCTCGCGGGATTCGCCGCCGCGCTGTCTCTCGATCCCGATCACGCCATCAGCTGGACAAACCGGGCCAACGTCTTAGTGGCGATGAAACGCTTCGAGGAAGCCATCGAGCATTATGACCGGGCGCTTTCGCTTCGACCGAGGCGCGGGACAATCGCGTGAACGCGCTCTTTGGGCTGAAGCAGAGCGGACGCCCAGGATGACAATGCTTAGCGCCGCGCTTGCGCCGGCAGTGCTGTTTCAACGGGCGGCGGCAATCCGAGAAGTTTCGCAGGGTTCGCCTTGTACATGAGATCGAGTTCGCGCTGCGTGATTCCATTGGCGCGCAGTCCACGGGCTGCCAGTACCAGGCAGTCTGTGGGATACACGTTCGTGGTCTGGCCACAGTCCGTCGATACGATGATGTGCTCGGCACCGATCTTCTTCACCAGCGCGGCCGCCGCGGCGCTTTGTGCCGGCGTCTTGTAGACCTGCGCCGCCGTGAGCTCGATGAAGGCTCCGAGCCTCGCGGCCTCGGCAAGCTGCGGAATATCGCCGGGATGGGTGAGAAGAACATTCAATCCCTGACGGCGTCCCTCCTGAGCCAGCAGCAGGTGCTCTTCAGGCGTCGCATGACCCGTCGCCAGCACCATGCGCCCGTTGCTGTCCACGGTCCTGATCTTGGCCAACTGACCGATCAGCTGCTTCACTTCGGGCAGGAGCTGACCGTTCTTGGACACTGCGATGTAGGCCGGGGTCCCCTCGGGCATCATCAGCATCCAGGGTCGCAAGCGGGCGAGAGTCTCGCGATCCATGCTGCCCGGCGCCCGCGTCGCGGTGATCGAATCGCGTGTCGGCATTTCATAGATGCGGCCCCATCCGCCCTTGATTTGCGAGAAGTGCTCCAGCGTGGCGACATTGATTCCGCCGGTAGCGTAATTCGAGGCCATGCGGCCGAAAATTTCGAAAGTCCCCGACACATGCCGGCGCACCAGATAGGCGCCGCTCGCGGAGCTCGTGTCCTGATGCGTCTTGAAGACGAAGCCGCGCATGCCGCGCTCCATCGCGATCTTGGCGGCATCGAACACATCGATGGCGCGGATCGTTCCACCGGCGCCGGGCGAATCCGGATCGAGATGCAAATGGACGTCGATGGCGCCGATAAGCGAGGGGTCGGTGAGGCCGAGATCGACCGGCCCGCGCATCGGATCGACCTGCCATCCCTCCGGACCTGCCGTCTGCGCAACAGAAGGGCCGAGCGCGAGCAGCAGCAGCATGCACGGCAATGCAGCGAACAGCAGCCGCCACGGCAGTGCCGGGCGGCGCCATCTCGGCGTGAATTTGGCCATCGTGATCTCCTCGCGTAACGAGATGCAGGCCGATCAAAAGTCGGGCTTGATCGTCTGCGGTACCGGTATGGAGGCCATGCCCATCAGGGAATTCGGATTCTCCGCGCAGCTCGCCTCGATCATCGGACCTTCCGCCGAAGTCGACGACACCGGATTGAGCGGGTCGGGATTCTTGGCCACGTCCGGCTCGACGCGGCGATAACGCTGAATGGCGTTCCAGGGCATCGTGAACGCGCCGGGATCCTCGACGTGCAAATTCACTTCCAGCGACTTGGCGTTGTCGATCAAATGGAAGCGCTCGACCACGTGAAGCTGCTCGGTATGCGGCGTTTGGAAGCCGTCGACGGCGGTCCTCGCATCGAGTCCGATGGTGTCGACGACCAATGTGTCGCCTTCGTAATGCCCGATCGATTCACCGTACCAGGACGTCTTGATCTGCGCCGAATGCTTGTCCGTCAGATAGACGCGGCGGACCTGATGATCGGCCTGCCAGATCATGACGACTTCCTTCGGCGATTGAATGAAATAGACCGGCTGCACGGGATAAAGAAGGAATGCGGGAACGCCGACCGGCCAGCAGCTTGCCTGCCGCGGGAAGGCAGCCTTGCCGGAAAGGACAAGCTCATTGCGCTTGCGCAGCACCTCGCGCGCCCAAGGCTGGAGGATCGGACTGGCGAGATCTCCCATCGCGAACGTCGGCTGTGCTCCGCTGGCGCGATAATCGTCGTTGGAGACGCGCGGATGCGCCGGATCGCGTCTGACAGGCCCCGCACCGCTTGGCGGCGGCATGAACTCGCCGGAATAGACCACCCACCCGACGCTTGGATTGGGCGCAAAATTGGGCGGTGCCGCGGTCTGGGAGGTCGCCGGCGCCGAAGCGGCTGTGGCCGCTCCGGCGGTGAAAAGAATACCGGCAAGCATTGGGCCCGTGCGCGCCGCTCTCGATTGTGACCAAACCCTCGCCATGACGGCAGCTCTCCCTTTCGCAGCCAGAATATCTCCTATAGCGGGTGATCGTACACCTCCGAGCGCTGTCCCAACAACAAAGCGCCATGCGAAATGCCAGCAGGCATGCTTCCCCTGAGCCAGGCAGATTGAGCGGAGTATATTTTCAAGGGAGCGCACTGATCGATGCCGAGTCACAGCCGCGCTGAGCCCGTTGCGGGCCGGATGGTGTCGTCGAGCCACGCTTCAAGTGCGCGCACCGGCGTCGCATCTGCATAGATTGCCGCCCGGTTCGCGGAGATCTTCTGGCGGATGACAGTTCGCCACTCCCGATCCTTGGCGAGCCGGACCGCGATGTCGACATACTCCGTTAGAGAGGCGGCAATCGTTTCGTTTACGCCCAACATCCGCATGATCGCGTATGAGTGGCGGCCGCGCATCAGCGGGCCTGGCCAGGTGACGACCGGCAGCGCACAGGCCAGACATTCCAGCGTGCTGTTGTAACCCGACCAGCCGATGCTATCGAGAAACACGTCGCACAATGCAGCGACGCCCATGAAATCGGCTGTCGCCAGAGGCGAGAGCATAAGGACGTGCCGCGACATATCGAGTCCCTCGGCCGCGAAAGCGCGCCCCAGGCGACGCTGGAATCGCGCCGTGACTTCCATGCGGCCCGGCGCAGCGATGAAGACGAACTGGGCGTCGTCGACGCGGCGTGCGATGGCGGCGAAGACGCGGTCGAATTGCGGCAGATATTTCGGAAGGTGCTGACAACATAGGAACAACGTCGCATCCGCGCGCAACCCGAGCGCTTCGCGCCGCAGAACCGACGGCACGACCGGCGGCGGAACATAGGCAACACCGAGATTGGGCAAGCGCACCAATCGTTCCGTGTAATGCGCGTCGCCATCCTCGGGCTCCATCAGGGCGCTGCCGAGGTAATAGTCGATGGTCGGGAATCCGCTGGTCACGGGATGTCCCTGGCTGACGCACTGGATCGGCGCGAGCCGCAGTCCTGCGAGCTTGGGCACCATCTGATCCATCCCGATCTCGGGAAAGATCAGAACGTGCGGCGCGTCGGCGCGGATGGTTTCGCACCAGCGCTCCATGGGCAACGGCCCTTGCGCGAAGCGGTCGAAGGAACGCCGGACTCGTGAGGTCTCGCCGTCCTGGTAGCTGCCGGTGTGGTACCCGAAGAGGCGAAACCGGCGGCGATCGAGCAGCGCCACCCAACCCCAAATTGGCACTTTCAGCACCGAATGGCCGATGAAATGACCCGAAACGATGCCGATGCGGATCGGCTCGTCGGGCTTGGGTGCCGCCACTTTCGGCGCGCTCGCCCATTGCGGGTAGGCGGCCGCCATGATCCCGGCCACCATCGTGCCGTAGGGCGCTTGCAGATCGCGGTCGTTGCGGCCCTGATAGGCGAGAAAAAACGGCTGCGCGGTGCCGACCACTTCGGCATCTCGGATGGCATCGGCACGACCTTCCGGCGCAACGCGCCGGTTGGCGAAAAAGCGCGCCAGGGATTCGAGCTTCGTCGTGTAGCGCTCGCGGCTGAGGTTCAGTTCGGCTTCGTCGTCGCAGACAATCGGCAGTTCCGCCATTGTCGCGCCAAGTTGCAGCGCCGGATCGTCCGGAAACAGCGCCAGCGCCCTTTGATAGCCGGCCAGCGCCTGATCGCGGTAGCCATTGTACGACAGGATCTCGCCGAGCTGGAGATGCGCCTCGATCTGCCGCGGCTGGAGCTCGATCGAGCGGCGCAGGAAACGCAATCCCTCCTGCACCCGCGCGCCGGAGGTGCGGCACAGGCAGACACCGAGGCGAAATAAGATGGTGCCGTCATTCGGCGCGAGCGCGAGCGCGGCACGCAGGCTCGCGATTGCCTCTTCGTGGCGCCCGCTGTCGTACAGCATGGTGCCGAGCGCGTCATGCGCGGCCACGAGCTTCGGATCGAGTCGCGCCGCTCGCTCGGCGAGCGCGATGGCCGGCGCTGAATCGCCGCGCCTCCAGAACGCCAAGCCAAGCTCGACATGCGCCATGGCGTGGCCGGGAACCAGCGCGATAACACGGCGGAAGCAATCCATGGCATTGTCGAGCCGTTGCGGTCCGGAGGCGATGAGTGCGGCGCCGAGGCGATAATTCAGAGCCCAATTGTTGGGATCCATCGCACGCGCGGCCTCGAGCTCGGCGATGCCTTCGCTCAACAGGCCCTGGCGGTACAGCGCGTCACCAAGAAGTCCGCGCGCGGACACGAGCTCTGGATCGAGCCCGACGGCGGCACGCAGATGCTCGATGGCATTGCGCTTGTCGCCGCGAAGACCAAGGGCTCTTCCGAGATCCTCATAAGCGCGGGCATCGCCGGGGTCGTGCGCAATAGCGCGGCGATAGCACGCCTCCGCTTCCTCAAGGGCACCGGCGGATTGCAGTACGCCTCCAAGCTTGCGCTGAGCGGTCGGGTAGTCCGGGCGCTTCTTCAGCACCTCCCGATAGAGCGCGATCGCCTGCTCGAAATTGCCGCTGGTGGCGAAGGCCTCGGCGCGCCCGAATAGGGCGGCCAGGTCCTGGCTTTCACCGCCGGATGTGCCGTCGCTGAGCTTCATGACGGATGAGGGAGCGTCGATAATGATACGGTGTCAAGCTCGGCGTCTGTTTGCGCCGGTCATGCGTCATGGGGCTCGGCGACGCCATTGTTCGAGCGCGAACATTGATGCAATGATCGCATGCCGCCGAGATGGGACGAGCCACATGTCCGCAACACTTCGCCTCATTCGCTTCGTCGCTCTTTGTGCTGTTCTCACCGCGTTCACCGGCGCCGCGGACGCCGCCGAGATCAAGATGATCGCCTCGAACGCGGTGAAAGAGGCCTATTTGCAGCTCGTTCCGCAATTCGAGAAAGCAAGCGGGCACAAGGTCCGGATCGATTGGGTCGGCACCGATGATGTGGTCAGGCGAATCGGCGGCGGCGAAATTGCCGACGTCGTAATCGCGCCGTCCTTCACGATCGACGACTTGATCAAGCAAGGCAGGCTCGCGGAAGGAAGCCGCGTCGACGTCGCAAAATCCATCATCGGGGTTGCGCTCCGACCCGGCGCGCCGAAACCCGATCTTTCCTCGGGCGAAGGCCTCAAACAATCGCTGCTCAAAGCGAAGTCCATCATCATCTCAGGTGGGCCGAGCGGCACGTATCTCGCGGGCCTGTTCCAGAAGATGGGTATCGCCGATGCGATCAAGGGCAAGACACGCCGGCTTGGTCCTGGAGCATCACCCGGCGAAGCGGTGGCGCGCGGTGAAGGCGACATCGGATTCACCCAGGTGAGCGAGCTCTTGGCCGTGAAAGGCATCGATTATCTGGGGCCGCTTCCGGCCGATGTCCAGCAAGTAACGATTTTCTCCGCCGGGCTTCACAAGAGCGCGCGAGAGCCCGACGCGGCGAAAGAGATCCTGAAGTTTCTCACCGCGCCGGCGACGATTTCCGTGCTCAAGAAGACCGGCTTGGAAGCAGGCTGAGCTGTTTAAATCGCGCTACGCAGAATCGTCGGCCGCGGGAAGACTGAAATTTAGCTCGTCGGCGGGCGGTTGCTCGCGGTGTTGGTCGGTGGCGGCGGAGGCGG
>WNFL01170783.1_pt1 | contig 11859 bp, 18 predicted proteins | sample 5400361 | NCBI WGS metagenome assembly WNFL01 (sample SAMN13153351, study PRJNA577476) | soil metagenome | isolation source: 40 cm soil on Douglas fir-dominated hillslope | place: USA:California | collected 2013-09-17
GACTTCTGCAACTATATAGGGAAGACCAATAGATTCTATAATCGACGGTGCAACAATCGATCTGCGCCTGTGATTGAAGACTTCCGCGCCACAAGTTTGCATGTCGGACTGAGACTGAGCCTGAACGCGGCCTACCGCCTCGCGGATGGAACTGCGATTCGATAAGTACGTGCTCACCCGTATTCCAATGATGTTACGATACTGATTAGTTACATTATTGCGACTCTATATTCCCATTGAATTTCTGAAAGCCGCACACTAAGCTAAGCTCTCCGAGAGCCAAAAAATAAAGCCTCGCTCCTAAGGCCTCCGTGGCCCGGTTACCTCCCGGTGGTTCAACAATTTCTCACTGGCCTCGAGTTTTTGTCCTACTATCATTCCACAGGTTTATGTCAATCCTGTCAAGTCCGTTGCATTTTGGGCCCTACCAGTGACATGTAGATATCACCGTGGACCCAAACCACCACTAATTCTTCGTCGCTCCGAGGAGCTTGTGACTCTGGCACTAGAATAACTCAAGGCAAAGGTTATGAGACAAGGAGATTTGGGTAGCTATGGATGCGGCGTGGAGGGAGATATAGGTGGCCTGGTTCATGGGCAGTATTTCTATATGCTTGGTGTGGGAGAAATTTTAAAGATATTCTACAGCAGTACTGTGCCCTGTCTACGAAGACCGAAAGGTAGTACGGGCTTCGGACACTAAATGTGGCCTGGGGTGGAACTTCTCGGGTTCTCTCCGGTCGGTTCCCACGGTGTCCTCCCGCGGTCACCTGGAGCGAGACCGTGATGTCCAGGGCGTTGAGGATCACATTCTGGAATGGAGTGAACCGTATACTGGTGTCACATAAATATGCATCCTACATCAGAAGGGGTGGGGCCCCGCTATCGAAAGACTTGGCCCACAAGAAGCGCAGCGTGGTGCCATCCCAGATCTCGTGGAGTATCTATTCGAAAAGCACGCAAACCGAAAGACTCTACATATTATTTTCTACTGTGCAGCACCACATGGATGGTCACATTTCGACGACCTTCCTTATGGAAAGCGTCTCAGCCGTCGATGGCGGCGGTGGCGGTTAGGCATCGGCCGACTTGACAGGTGTCATCTGGCCATTGCATGCGTTCTCTCCCGATCTTGCATGGACCCTTAAATCACCGCACAACAATCAAACCTGGTGGCTCAATGTGTAGGAGGAGAAAAGATAGGCGAGACCGGGATCGAACCCGGGACTTCCCCATGACATGCAGAGCGCTCTACCACTGAGCTTCCCGGCCGCTTTGTTGTCAACTCCAACGCAATGAGCTAAGACTGAGTACCAGTGAGCACCAACGGCTCTTCGTGCGGTACTTCTCTTCAATTTAGGTCCTGACCGCTGATTTTGGACAACATACAGGTGATTGCATTATTAGATGTCTCGGAACTCAAGTTGAAGCTGAAGTTATTTGAAGATAGAATTACCGAGGACGGACACGCAAATTTGGACACCCGCGCAGTGCCATATAGCCTTTGTTTTTCCCCATTACATACACCCATTGTATATTGTGCGTGTAGATGTGTTGATTTGACATCGAAGAGGTGCGTCGCGATCCAAATGAAAAGTGGGCGTCAAAGAAGGAATAGACTAGAAAAGAGATCGACCTCCAAATCCTTTTAAATAATTGTTGGACCTCTAAGCACCCGAAATGAGGGTACCGGGTCAGTCGTGATCAAGCCAGTTCGTTCATAGCTAACTGAGAAGCGCAGGGGCTTTTTTTGTTGGGAATGGTTGGGGTCGATGATTCCTCCACCTGCCGATTGGCTAGACTAGATATAGGGAGACCCGCGGTCTGACCACTTTTCCCGTTACAGGGAACATGGTTGCTCCCTAGAATTACGGTTCTCCGTAAACGATACTGTTTGTCTGCTTGCAATTAGCCACGGCAGCGAGCTAATCATGTTGGCATCGATGGAAACTCTACGCTCGTCACTCAAGGTTTTGGATAAGGTTGTTAAAGATGGGACTGCATTCGCAGAGGTCTGCCCTCCCATATGGAAACCAGCCAGAATTTGACACGTTTTAGCTCCACCCAATCGCGAAGGCTTCCTTCAATTTTGCCAGTGTCACACTCTTTGCTACTGGGATGTCTGCAGCAGGGGTAACGCGTGACCGTTCAATCCTTAAACAAATGGTCGGCCCTTTTCAATCGGTTGTAGCGCATTTTGCCTTTTCCGGACAATATCGCAAATGACATTGTCTGTGGAGGGACAGAATCCTTGGAGAAGGTCATCCCGCGAATGTCCGAAGTGACAAGGTTCGCGAGATTTACTGCGAGTACGTCAAACGTGGGCATTCGGGCACTCAATTATCTTTTATGGATTTGGGAAGCATATGGGAAGTGCTGAGAATCACAGCGAGAACGATGAATGCGCTAATCCGCCGGAGACAACCGAAGAAATGGACAGAGAGTTGACGGAGACTCCGTCCGTGCACTCCGTCTGTCCCTATCGTCATTTTGCCACCCCTTAGTCTGACTTGCCGATGACAGGGTGCGAACTGCCATAGATCTACTGCATGCGCCGATCATTGAGCACCTCGATTATCAAATTTTATGGTTTGACACCAGCCTCCTGTTGCACTTCTACTAGACACTGGCGACACATGTTCGAATTCTTGTCAAATATCGCTACTGTCTGGTCTCTCAACGTCTACCACGGTGCTTATTAAAGGACTCTGCTTAAGTAATCCTAACGGCTTTGGCAGAAGAGGTGTAGACGGGAGGATCAAACCCTGTGGATGGTGCATCGCCCCAAATAATGTGAGATGGCCAGTGGTCTGTGGCACGAAACTGCGTATCCGGTTCTTTGAATATGAACCAGGCTATTTACCGATGCGCTCACAACAACGGGGGCACTTTGGTCCGGTGCCTAACGATAGGATGCGTGGGAGCTTCAAGGACGAGGCTGCATTTTGTGAGGTTTACGTACAGCCACAGGGAAATCCACACCATGATGAATAGTCCCACGAAACAGGTACTGGAAAGATGGGTAGAGGCATTTCCAAAGTCGTTGGATCGAACAAACATGGGACTAGTTTTGGCTGAACACAATAATATTGTAAAGGCACCTGTCTACTTTCTGAGCCCTGTGTTCATCTATTCAAGTGACACCGCTGCGCTGGCAGAGATGGACGCGCGAAGTTGGGCACGTGGCAATGTCGGTGCAGATATTGAGAGCCTAAAGTCTTCCGAAGGGCAGGGAACAGTTAGGCTTTCGACCAATTTGAATTATTATACTTGCAGAATGTAGGGAGTGATGTTATAATAATGAGTCGAGTTGTCCGTTTTCATTCCTTGCGCGCGGCCTAGGCGCGCGGCTTCGCTACCGACAGAATAGAGTGGAGTCGTACGTACGGAACGAACTAGGAAGGTAATAGAATGGCATGTGGATCAGATACGGCGGCTGCTGCGAAAAATTAGGTGCATAGCCGTTTTGCAGGACCCGACTCCTGGTTCGATGGACTTCTATTGCCGTGCCCGTGCCCGTGCCCGCGCCCGTGCGGTCCCAAACGGCCTTATTGCGCCGAATAAGCTGTGTTTGCTACAGTATGTTCGCTTGTTCATATCGATATCCGATCGTTGGAGGTGAAGGCGAAGTGTCACAACCTCCGGTGCTCTGCACATTCCTATATCGCGGACTACTAATTGTTGTTCCGTTATCGGGGTGTGTAATCATGGCTCCTACTTTGTTTCTGAGTTATCGGCGAATTCCCGGTACCGGCTAGCATGGTAAGAATTGTGGAGCTGTACATACGTTTATACGTTTATAAGAACACAGGTTACTGGTTCGCATCACAGCCCCGATCGCGGACCCCAAACCGTAGCCCAGCCCAACGTGCCCAGCGGAGCGCCCGACTGTCAGTGAGGTTCTATGTCGTGTATGCAACGTTTGTATTCCATGATAAGTTTACGTTCTGGTGTGATCTGAATCCTTCTGAATACAGTTTTGAAATATAAATACAGCGAGTAAACGATTTTGCCCCTGTCCTGCCCATCGAGCTTTCCACTTAAACCCGCACGCAGCCACTCAGCCATTAGGAGTCCTTCTGTGGCTCCGATCAGCAACACCGGGCCTCAAGACCTCATACGTGTTTCATTCGCCTGCCCTCGTCGTTGTTGATATTAGGAGCCTATCGAGTCAATTTACCCCTTTACGAGGCTTGGAGGCCCTCCCACTATCCGTATATCCGTATATCCATCCACAATGGCTACCCTTTCAATGGTATACTATCGTTCTTGTCCATATTTTCCGTGCTTACCTGCCTTTGTAGCCCCGTCCGACGCATCCCTTGACTCCCGTCCCCCTTGCTAGCCGTCCTCTATCGACTCACTCCCTTGCTTCCAGCACTCATCGCGCGTATGCTCCTCGAAAATCCTCCCCGCTTGCTGAAGGCGTTTCGACCAGTCGCCCCTCGTCGCTTCTCCTCTCGAGTCCACCTGCAAGCCCCCCGGATTCACCGAGGTCCCTAAGTTTCAGTTTCACTGAGTCGAGCACAAATTCCTCAGCCCCAGCCATGCTCTGTCCTAAACCGATCCACTCTAAACCACTCCCCATGCGTGTGCATACCGTCCGCCGTTCAGCCACTGCCTCCTTTACCCCAAAGCCTGCACCACCTCCATCGTCCCCACACAATCACAGACGCACACAATCCACACAACCCACTTCTTCCGCACCAATCGGTGAGAACCCACCCCAAGTGTCCGCTCCAGAAACGCCAGGATCATTCCGCCCCGTCAAACCGTCAACATCGCGAGTTCCGGAGGAGAACTGGATGACAAGTGAGAGTGCACCTCGTTTCACTCGCGAGAGTCTTGCCCTCGGAGCGGTCGTTCTCCCGGTACGCAAGGACGATGCCCAGCGACTCATACGCCGGTCAACCGGTGCGCACATCAAATACGCCACCACACCGAACACTGCCATCGGTACTTCCCTGTCAGTATCGAACGTCAATCAGTTCGGGTCCTCGAGAAAGACTGTCGTTCAGAAGACTTCTCAGAAGGTCCCCAGCGTGCGAATAGTGGACGTGGATGGCACCATCCAAACCGTCGACGAGGTCGGTGTGGATCTTTCCAAGCGCGACGGGACGTGGAAGAAGGAAACCGCACCATTCAGGCATGTTCGGAAGTTCAGCAAGGACCTCGCGGCGAAGATGAAGATCCGGGGTGGGCAAGTAAAACCCACGATGACAGTCACCGAAGGGAAACGCTTCGATCCGGTTCTGACGGAGAAGCTCGCTGTCGAGAAAGATGAGAGTGGACGACACCCCCGGCCTCCCGGCATATCCTCAAAGCGTACGAAATCCATTTGGGGCTACATTATAGGATCTAGCAGATGACGTCGTCTCAATAATCATCATTACTTATCAAACCAAGATCACGCAACGACCCTTCAGTCCCGCAAATACCACATTCATTTGGCCACTTGTTACTTTAACCATTGTCAACGTAACATTGCATAACGATTACCTTCCTTTCAAGAAGACTGTAATAAATACATTGTATCACTCATGGGGCTGAAATGCCCGCTTTACCCAATTGATGACGCAGTCCATTTGCTCGCCTGGTTCGATTCCGAAAGCAAAGTCGTTGACGAGGGTCGCATGTACAGCGCAGTCCAAGAACGAGCTGACTTCTAGCGCTGGTCCATTCCCATCTCGTCGCATCAAAAGGCGTAGCTTGGCTTCGAACGAGAGAATGTCGTCTCGGAAGCACTCGAATATACCTGCGGTAGTCATCACCTTATACGTCACATCTTCGATCCCTGCCCACCAATCTAAAGGAGCATCCGTGGGGCGAAGCCAATATCCTCGCCGCTTATCTCCGTTCCGAGGAACCAGCGGTTCTGAGAGCACAGGATCCTCCTCTAAATCCGGTGGTGCTGATGAGTCGCTTCTTGCTGAGGCATAACTCCATGCGTCGGCTTCACTGGTCGCGGGGAGTAAGGGAGTACCGTTGATAAACGTATCACGATACCGGCGAATCATGGAGGGTGTAAGGGAGTCACATGAGCTGTTATCACGGAATGAAGCCGATGTGGTGGCAAAGGATGTCCAAGGAGACAAGAGTAGGACGCCTGCGAGTGGCGAAGGAAGATGATTTCTGAGTGTCGAAGAATGTGGGATCGATATAGATGGGTGTGGGTGTAAGAGGTGTGAGAGTGTTGATATGCAAAGCGCGGCTCCGCAAGAATCCCCAGCGAGGATTAGGGATGAAGGTGGGATATGATGTCGCTCGAGAAGATACGTGAGACTCCGTAACACCTGTGCCAACTGAACTGGGTGGCGAGAGTAAGGGGCAATGGCTAATTGTCGCCACGTTAACGGGTCTATCAATCAGTTGGCAGGTGTAACGGAGGGACCTACAGTACTCCACAGCAGCGATATACACGGTACATCCCAGTTCACTGTTTAATCGCTCTCGAATGTAACAGAGCAGCTCAAAGTGCCCATGCGACATCGGGAGGACAAATCCTCCCCCTATTCACAACAAGTCAGGTCCATTAAGGCGCAGGGGCGAAGAGCTTGGCATATACACGCACCATGGACATATAATAGTACCCTTTCGTGACCTTGTAGCCCACTCTCGCCTGGGAACCCTCCAATCCAATGCACCTTTGGGGCAGGGCTTCGCGCCGTCACATCCACGTCCACACCAGGGAGGGTGGTGGGAACGACTTCCGTTTTGAGTTTTACACCCCGTATTCGAGACCACACTCGAACCATTTGGGTAGTATTGGGCATCATATACTGTAACTGCCGAATGCTGAATCTGTCTCCGCCCGCTCTAATCAAAGCAGTGCATATCTTCCGCCAATATTCTCTCTCTTCTCGCTTTCTCTCCGACCCTTGAGGACGTGATCTTAAAGATAACCAAGGCGGTGAGGCGTATATCATGATTTTGAGGATGGTGCCGACTGACGGACGGACAGCCGATCGTCCGGAAGGAAGTAAAGAAATGTACTTTACAAGCCTCAACTGAAAACATTTGACGACGTACCGACGATGCATAAACCGGCGAACAAGTCGAGAATTTCGCGTAGCGAGAGGCGGACCCGTGGCGTCGTAATGCCTGCCATGACGTTGATAGCGATGCCGTATTTCAATTAGGTGGTCAAGGAAGGCCGGTGCACGCGAAATCTGAAAATTAGGAAAGGGTGGTCGGGGCCAAGTGACGTGAGAATAGTAGGCTATTTGGAAAACGAAAGTAGTAATATCGTGCGCTTGTAGAGTGGAAGTAAAGTAGCTGAAAGCGATATATCAGTCCCGAAGGAGAGCGGGAAGATATCGATATATAAGAGAGTCCTGCGCCATTTATAGCATATGTGTTGATGGTAGTATGTAGCAATTATCCATGTCATTCGTAAACAAGAACACCCAAAGTAATGCAATCCTTCAATGGTGAGCTAGCAAATAAATCAGCAGAGCTAATGTATGACAACTTTCCTTGACGCTACTGACCCAATTGTATTCCAAATCAATTGTATATACTAAGGACTAGAAATGATCCAACAGGTGAAGGTGGAGAGTGTCGGTGTGAAGGTGGAGATCGGGTACATATTATTCGCAGACGACTGCACAAATGTGTACCAATTCCAGGGCATTTGAGCATACAACGTCGTGCTAACTTATCAACCCGAGATGAGCATCAAAAGAAAATGCATCCGAATTGATGTACAAGACGTTCGTCAAAATAGGCACTATGGGGACTCTTCGGTAGCAGCAACAGCTTTTGAAGCTCTACTTTTCTCCTTCGCCTCTTTCTTCTCTTTCTTGAGTCGTTTCCGCTCGGCCTTTTCTTCGGGTATCTCTTCAATCTCAGACCCGGCTCGGTCCTTTACTTTAACCTTCTTTTCCTTCTTTTCCTTCTTCTCCTTCTTCTCCTTCTTCGGTGACTTGCTTTCCCCATGATCAGCAGAGGTGGACGCAATTGGTGCGGACGGCCCCCCCTCCGCGCCCTCGACTTTCTTCTTCTTCTTCTTCTTGCGCTCCTTTTCTTCATCTGCGTCAGTATCGGCCTTTCGCTTCTTCCCTGCGCTGACTGTAGTCTCCTCCGTATTGGTGACCTCGGACTCAGGCGGCCCTGATTCTGAACCAGCGGCCGCAACAGCGGCAACAGAGGTAGCCGGGTCACGCCGCTGGCCACCTTCCGAGTAGTCGACGTAGTCCTTGCTCCAGCCCTTCGGCGTAACCCCCTCGATCTTCCGCCCGAACTTGTCGAGCTTGCCGTCCGCCTTTAGCTTCTTCTTCTCGAGCGCCTTCGGACCAAGACCCCACCGTCGCGGGTATGTATCTCTCTCCATGATACACCGCTTGATCTTGGCCACCACACCGTGATCAGCTGTCGCGAGGTCGGCGGCGCTCATCTGAGCAATAGCCAAAGCTATCGCTTCTCCCTTCGTGGTCATCAACACGACCTCTTCTCCAATTTCGATTCCGGCTTCGTAGCGCAGCAGACCAGGAATCATGAACTTGGCGCCATAGCAGACGGCGTTCACGGCAGAGTCTTTCACCACTATACGTTTGTAACCTATGAGTAGACTCTCCAGAGGCCGTATTACCCTCCGTAGGTACGATTCGTCTGCGTGGTGTTCCCACATGTACTGTGCGTCGAGGACATCGTGCATGGTCACGATGTCATCATTTTCGCTTAAAGCACCACTCCTCACGCGACGAAGTTCTTCCATGTGCGCACCGACACCGAGGAGGAGCCCAAGGTGAACGCAAAGCGTTCGAATATAGGTACCCGCTTCGCAGGACACCCAGAAGACACCAAGGTGGCGGTCGTTATCGAACTCGAGAAGCTTGGAGTTGTAAATAGTCCGGACACGGAGTTGTCGTTTGACAGCGGATATGAGGGGCGGTCGTTGGAAGAGCGCACCGGTTAAGGTTTCGAGACCGCGATTAAAGTCTTCGGGATGGGAGAGAGAGGCGTGTAATCGTATTACACATATGTATTCCTTGCCTGCAAGATGCAAGTTGGACCGTCAGCGAACACGAAAACGCAGCAAAAAAGGGAAGTTAACGTACCCGCTCCCTGCTGGGACTTTACCAAACGAGTAGCGCGATCGATACACACGATCAAGCAGCCGGTAACCTTAGGGTCCAGGGTACCGGAATGCCCAGTCTTGTTGACTTTCAAGATTCTTCGCAACCAGGCAACGACTTCGTGTGAGGAGGGGTTTGAGGGCTTGTCAAGATTTATTACACCAGAACTACATGAGGGAGAGCCAAGAGTTGTTCAGCACGAGAGAGGGAGTACGCTGGAGGAAAGAGCGGGGAAAGGACGACAATCCGTCTCACCGAACATAAGTTTGGATATCTCGCTTCAAAGGGCTACAACCCTGCGGTATTGGAGTAAAATGTGCAGTCCGAGTGATCAGCCTATCGTAGTTTTTGAGTAGCAAAGGCCATTGTGAAGTATCGAGTTTTGGGGCAACGCTTTCGGGCTGTATTGCAAAATCTCCCGCGGTCTGAAGCTTGGCGACAATTCCGCCCTCTGCTAGGTTTGCCATAGCTGATTATTTTAGGCTCCAAGAACGATCAACAGGAAAAAAGCGACCAAAGGATAAGGTTGAAATTTTGCGCTTTGTCACCACCTGAGATCGAGAACTCATGCATTGTTCGCTCCGACCCAACGTGTAATCAGATTGATCGTGTTACCCCTCCTGGTCTCTCCTTCGACCAACGCATGGACCAACTTGTTCTATTTACCTGTGTGTGTGGTATGCGCCAGATCAACAAACCGCTGCGGCGTCAGCTCGCCTCGTAGACAAACATCCGCCTCACTCTTACGTACTGATGAAGATGCGCCCATTGCTGCTAAACTCGAATCTGCTAACTCTGCGATGACCTTGTGCTGCTATATTTGCCGCCTCATGATCGTTGCTGGGTTTGTGCTGCATGTACATCAGTTAGAAATGTCATTTCGTTAATTATAACCACATTACATCACTAACAATAGCAAACGTATCCCCCTCCCGACCTCGCAGCTCCTATCCTCTAACAGCTGCAGATTCCCACCCCTGGCCTTCCAGCTCCCTAGCGACAACAGTCGCACATAGGAGGCACACCATGTGTAGGCAGGTTTAGATAGTTCGATATCGCTTAATCCATGCTGGTTTCTGCGCCTGGTATTGCTCTGTTTTTCGATGTCTAATAGACCTTGTGTGGCTCTCTCTCGTAATATCCCAAAGTGATGTTATTATATAAATAATCAATAATGAGCCCAAACGGCCTTCCTTGGCCAATGCATGATATATAACCCGGCCACTGAACATGCCGCCTATCTTGCGTATGACGTGAAACATGTATTTCGGCCTACAGTGCATTACAAGATATGATATATACCATTATGTGAATGGCATAATATGCATGTAATCTCCTCCATGGAGATATATGCCCCTGATAACAGGGTTATATGTGGAAGGCGCATATACAATATGGTCTCTTGTCAACCCCACGGGACCTGTCAGGGTTATAACCTTGTTATAATCCATTACGGGGGTCACAATAGACTTCCGACACACGCTCTGACCGACACTGCGTGTATGTCACCACTTTGGTGGGACATCGTTCTCTGTTATATAGAGGGGAAGGAAGCTAGAGCAAACTCCACAACCGAAGGTAGGCTGGGTGGTGGATAAACGGTAGCCTCGAGTCGATCTGAAGTCGTAGGGGTGCGCATCTTACTGCCTCAAGACAATCGGATCAAAGCACTAGTAGTATAGTTTGAATCCCTCTTTCATGCTTTCGCTCATTCATTGTTTACATGGACGTGATGACTCCATCCATGCGGAAGTAACGAGGCGTTGTGGACGACTTCTTGCGCAGAGGGCCGCTGTCGTCGGTCTCCGAAAAACACGAAATGTTTGAGATCGACGAAATTTTGTCAGCATCGGTCGAGGGTGTGATTCTGCACCCTGAGCTGCCAACTCACCCGTCACTTTCCCCGTCAAAAATACACCCTCCAATTCCAGCAAGAACCGGAAGTGTTTCTTTCAAGATCATGCCAAGAGAAGAGACCTTTCCGGGACCGGAGGCTGTCCAATTGTCGCTGGCTTGCATTACATGGCGATACCAATCTGCCTGAATACATACAAATGGCACGTGGGAGTTCATAATCTCATAATGAACAACTACTTCGGCACACAACCCCCCCAACAATATTACATTTCAGTCTTCATGCTCGAGGCTTTCTCCAATAGGCTTCGCCCTTCAACTATATCCCTTCTCCTCGGTTCTAGGCCCCTCCAGCACCAAACTCTAGAAAGGTGCACTTGTGAAAATGTGACTCCATGACGTTCCAAAAGCAAAGTCGTCAAAGTCAAGCGAAACAGTTCCCTTCCGAGATGTAAGGGGGATTGTCATGACGGCAGCTGAGTGCACGCTTTTACGACAGTCGTGGGGTACCCAGTATAGCAAACCGCCCTGTGAGTCCTTGACCCAACCATCTCTGTCGGGCTTTGCACAAAAATTAGGATGCATTGGGTTACAAGAGGAAGTTCGGATGGAAGGATATGGAAATGCACCCAATACACGGGTAGTATTGTCATAAGACCCAGAAACTAGGTGCTCTCCGTCAGGGGAGTATGCAATAGACCGGACCGAGTGAGTATGCTGCCCGAGAGGAATGCCAGCTGCAATATGCGCCCCAGCATCCCAGGTTCTAATGGTTCTGTCGAAGGATCCGGAGATAATATGCCGCCCATCGGGAGAGTAAGCAACAGATCGCACCCAGTCGGTGTGCCCCTCGAGAGGACCGCCGACTGGAGCACCAGTCTCGGCATCCCAGATTCGAATGGTGGTATCGTCGGATGCGGAGATGATG
>WNFL01445580.1_pt2 | contig 11859 bp, 6 predicted proteins | sample 5400361 | NCBI WGS metagenome assembly WNFL01 (sample SAMN13153351, study PRJNA577476) | soil metagenome | isolation source: 40 cm soil on Douglas fir-dominated hillslope | place: USA:California | collected 2013-09-17
AAATTTCACAGCCGCCCACGAGGGCAAGCCCAAAGGGCGCAATCACCACCGGCTTGGGAGAAAACTTGATGGCCTGGCTCATCCCCTGAAATTGGCGGATGGCGAGATCGATGTCATCCCATTCTTCTTCCTGGACCGACATCAACAGGAGCATCAGATTCGCGCCAACAGAGAAATTCTGCGCGTCGTTGGTGATGACGAAGGCGTCGAAGTTGTCTCCTGGGCCGCCTGGCTTCAAGGTTTGCGTGATCAGCGAGACGATGTCGGCGCCGATGGCATTCATCTTCGAGTGAAACTCGATGCATCCGACACCTCCACCGAGATCGACAAGCGAAGCTCCGGCATTCTTCTTGACGACGCCGTTTGATTTTTTAGCCACCTCGACGGACCACATGCCCAGCGGGGTACCGACACGTTTCCAGTCGGCCGACGGCAGATCCCAGTACTTGCGTCCGGAGCTGGCGGTTGGGTCGTCCGCGTACCAGGATTTCTGTCCTGCGGCGAGCAAACTCTCGGCGTTGGGGGCGACCGGACGCCCTTCTTTCTTCATACGAGCGACGGTCGGTTCCACCCCCGCAGCGTCCCACAATTCAAAGGGACCAAGTTCCCAGTTGAAGCCCATGCGCATCGCGCGATCGATTTCAACGATCGAGTCAGAAATCTGAGGAATGCGGTTCGCGGAATAGGTCCAGAGATCGGACAACGCGGCCCACAAGAATGCGCCGGCGTTATCGCCCTTTTGGGGAGCGCTGCCATCGAGTCCCAACAGCATGCGCACGCGCGCGCCTGTCGCCTCCACGTTTTTCGCCATTTCGAGTGACGCAAACTTTGCTTTCTGGCGCGGATGATATTCCAGCGTCTTCCAGTCGAGCACGAGACGTTGATCCTCGCCGGCCGCGTCTTTGGTTTTCTTGTAGAAGCCTTGTTTCGTCTTGTCGCCCAGGGATTTCCTTTCGAGCATCTGGTGGTAGAACTCTGGCAACTTCAGATCGCTGCGCTCGTCGAGGGCGGCGGGCGAGGGCGCCCGCCCCACACCTGCACCGGTCATGTTCGATACTACGTGCCCGAGAATGTCGAGGCCGACCATATCGATGGTTCGGAAGGTCGCGGAGCGCGGCCAGCCAAGGGCCTGGCCTGTGAGCGCGTCGACGTCCTCGATGCTCAGGTCCATTTCCTGCATCAGCCGCATAACGTTGAGCACGGAAAAAGTTCCGATGCGGTTGGCGATAAAGTTCGGCGTGTCTTTGGCGAGCACGACTCCTTTGCCCAGCTGCGTATCGCAGAAATGCTCGACCGCTTCCATCAGCTTACGATCGGCATCGGGCGTGGGAATGATCTCCATGAGCCTCATGTAGCGGGGAGGGTTGAAGAAATGAGTGCCGAACCATGAACGCCGGAAGTCTTCGGAGAAACCCTCTGCAATTCTGGCTACCGGAAGCCCGCTGGTGTTGGTGGTGACGATCGTTCCAGGCTTGCGAATGGCTTCGACTTTCTTCAACAGCGATCGCTTCATCTCCAGATTTTCGACTACGGCCTCGACAATCCAATCCACGTCGGCGAGTCGCTTCAGGTCGTCTTCGAAATTTCCGATCGTGACGACCCGTGCGAGGGATGGCTCATAGAACGCTGCCGGCTTCGATTTCCTGGCCGCTTCCAGTCCGGCAGCGGCAATCTTGTTGCGTGCAGCTCCGTCGGCGTCGGCCGGAACCACGTCCAACAACAGAGAAGGAACTCCTGCATTAGCAAAATGCGCGGCGATGCGAGCGCCCATAGTGCCGGCACCCAGTACGGCCACTTTGTGAATGCGTTTCATAAGTGCATACTCCAGGTATGATCGACAATTGGCGAGTGAAAAATAGTCTGCGACACGGGACTATGGAAGTTTATCTACCAGCCAGTCGTTCTTGCCACTATTGATGACCATGATTTCGCGAAGCTCTGCGACGAGCCGCTAAGGCTTCTGCGTCGGCCTCAGCAGGATCTCACTCGCGAAAGACTGCGGCGCTTGGGTCACTATCATTGCGACGACGTGCGCAATGTCCTCTGGTTGGAGCATCTTCTCAGGACTTTTCCCCGCATGTGGCGTGAAATCCGTATGCACCGATCCGGGGCATATTACGGAGACGCGAATGTTGTGGACCCGCAGCTCTTCAGCCACGGAATAGGTCAATCCATTGAGTCCCCACTTTGAGGCGGAGTAAGCGGCACCGTTCGGAAGCGCATTTTTGGCCGCTAGCGATGAGATGTTGATGATGTGGCCGGTGCGTCCCCGGATCATCAGCGGCGCAAAGCTGCGGATGCAGTAGAACACACCGCGCAGGTTGGTGTTCATTACGGTGTCCCAGACATCGGGAGGAAGTTGATGTAATGGGCTGGACCCACCGCCGATACCCGCATTGTTGACGAGAATGTCGAGCCGTCCGAAAGTTCGCTCGACGTGCTCTGCCACCGATTCCACTAAGTGAAGGTCGGCGACGTCGCATTGCATGACGGAACTCTGGCCGGCTTGGCTGTGAATCGTTGCGTTCGTCCTTTCGAGCAGTTCGCTGGTGCGTCCACACAAAACTGCGTGGGCGCCCATGCCGGCGAGGGTGGTGGCGATGGCTGCTCCAATGCCGCGTCCAGCGCCGGTTACGACTGCGATTTGCCCGGCCAGGGAGGAGTTTGATGCGGCTTTCATCGGGGGCGGCTCCTTTGTGGTAGATGGTAGCGCTTTAGAGGAGGGGGAGGGGCGGCAAATCCATCCCCCTCTGGTAGTTTACGCATCGAAACAAGTCAGGGGGAGCTAAGGTCAGCAAACGGCTTGCCTTAGCGGGATGACATCCTTATAATCCGCACACCGTATTAATCGTCGGCCGCACTACATTTTAGAAGCGGCCTGCGATTCGCGGGATTTTGCCTTTTTTGATCAGTGAAGCCCGGCACTAAGCTCGATGCGCCGGGTCAGATGTTGATTCCAGCTTCCCCGAAGAGTTAAGGAGCCACAGGAAATGAAGAAGATTTTTCTCGCGATGTTGCTGGTAGCCGCCGTTACCGCCGTCGCTCAAACCACTCCCGCGCCGGCGCAGCAAAACCCAGCACCAGTGCAAAATCCAGCGCCAGCGCAGCAGAACCCGGCACCAGCCGGGGCACCGCAGAGTCAGGCGCCTGCGCCGGCTGCGCCGCAGCAGAAAAAAGAGATCAAAGATCCGGCCGAATATAACGCCTACATCGGCGCGCTCGGGCAGCAGGATCCAGCGGCCAAGATCAGCGGTTTCGAGGCCTTTATCACGCAATACCCGAACACGGTGATGAAGGAAGAGGCGCTGGAACAATTGATGAACGCCTACCAGCAGACTGGCAATCAGGCCAAAGTGATTGAGACTGCGCAAAAACTGTTGCAGGCGAATCCGAACAACCTGAAAGCTCTAGTACTGATGGCTTACGGGAAGCGGATTAGCGCGAAAACTCCACAGGACTTGGCCGAAGCAGCTCAGAATGGCGAGAAGGGCCTGCAGTTGTTGCCGACGGCCCCTAAGCCCGAGGGCGTTTCGGACGCCGACTACCAGAAGTTCAAGACGCAGGCCGGTGCGATTTTCAATGGCGCGGTCGGTATGAGCGCGTATCAGAACAAGGACTACGCCAAAGCCGAACAGTTTCTCCGGGCGGCGGTGCAGGCCGATCCGACAGACGCGAACAATATCTATCCGTTGGCGCTGGCCTACCTCACGCCGGGTCCGACGGAGAAGCCGGTGGACGGGCTTTTCTTCATCGCGCGCGCCGCCAACCTGATTGCCGACCCCAAGGCCAAAGCTGACGTGATCAAGTTCGGAAAGAGCAAGTACGTCAAGTATCACGGGGCTGAGGACGGTTGGAACGAACTGCTCGCGATGGCTGCGACTACGACGTTGCCTCCGGCCGATTTCGCCATCAAGCAATATATTCCTCCGACACCGGCCGATCAGTGCGCCGATCTGCTCAAGACGAAGAAGGTCGAGGAAATGCCATTTGCGGAGTGGCAGTTATGCCTTTCGGAGGGCAAGCCTGAAGACGCGGAGAAAGTCTGGAGCGTTCTGAAGGGCAAACCGCTGCAGATGATAGCTCATATCATCAGCATCGAGTCGCCGTCCCACCTGATGCTCGCCGGGAGTTCCGATGACATCGACGCGAAGCGAGCCGACATCGACCTGACGATGGCCGCCAAGATTCCGCCCCGGCAGATGCCGAAGGCAGACACGGACCTTCAGTTCGAGGGAACCCCGGTTTCGTATGTGCCCAAGCCGTTTGTCATGACCATGAATGAGGGTCACTTGCTCGTGGCGAAAGCCGCTCCGACCAAGAAGGCGCCGGTGCGCCGGAAGCCTGCGGCACATTAAAAGGTGGTACCTGAAAACAGAAAAGGCGGTCCCGTTCGGGACCGCCTTATTTTTGGTTTCGCGGTCTAGCGAACGATCTTGCGCTCGAGGGTAAGGGCCCGGGCGCTGCGCGGAGGACGTTTTGCGCCATCGCGGAGGGGGCGCACGTCAATCTTCAGTTCCTGCATGGTACGGCTGAGCGTATTGCGATGCATGCCCAATTCCCGCGCCGCCTTGCACTGGTTGCCCCGGTTTTCTTCGAGCACGGTGACAATAAACCGCTTCTTGAATTCGCGGACTGCTTCAGAATAAAGAATGTTGCTGCGAACCATTTGGAAAATGAGCGCTTCCAGTTGATCTTTCACGTCGTCCCCTCGTTTCCGCAACTCACGAATCTTGATTAGTAATAATGAACAACGAACTATCTCGGTGGAACGACCGGCGGCACGGGCGGCATCTGTGTGTGCCGCAGATAGTCCAACCCCTGGTCGAACCTCTGCCGCAATTCCGTCGGCGCCAACCAAATGGCGGCCCGGCCTGCGACCATGAAGTACGGCGCCAGTTGCGATCCTGCCAGCCACCGCGCAGCGGGCGCAAATGCAGCCATTGCCACCATCACAATCGCGACCACCAGACTGCCCCTCAACAAACCAAGCAATCCACCCAGCGTCCGATCAATTCCGGTCAAGCCGGCCGCCTTCATTACGCGCCGTGTGAGCCTTCCAAGCAGCGAAGCGATGATCAGGACCGCAAAAAATATGATCAGGAACGCACTGATGTCGCCCAGCCACGTCTGCTTCAAAAATGTTTCCAACCAATCCGCCAGCCGCCGATACTGCCACGCGGCAACCAGATAGCCGACAACCAGTCCCGCCAGCCCGAAGGCTTCATAAAAAAAGCCCTCCCAGGCGGCCGTGGCCACCGAAAACAACAAAAATGCAAGGATGACCCAGTCCGCAACGCTCATGCGCACGCTCCCGAGCGCTGGTGGCTAAATCTCCAACTCGCGTCCCGTCAGTTGACGATACGCCTCCAGGTATTTTTCACTCGTCCGCCGCGCAACTTCTTGGGGAAGGGCGGGGGCGGGCGGTTGTTTATTCCATCGAATCTGTTCGAGATAGTCCCTTACGAACTGCTTGTCATAAGAATTTTGCGCTTTGCCCGGTTGATAGGTGTCGGCCGGCCAGAAACGTGAAGAATCCGGGGTGAGAACTTCATCGGCAAGCGTGATTCCCTGGCCGGTTTGACCAAATTCAAACTTGGTGTCGGCGATGATGATACCGCGTTGCCGAGCGTAGTCCGCAGCTTTCTTGTAGATCCTTAAACTGATATCACGAAGTTGCCGGCTGAGACTGGGATCGACCAGCTTGCACATCTCTTCGAACGAAATATTGATGTCGTGGCCAGTGGTAGCTTTGGTTGCAGGAGTAAAGATCGGCTCCGGCAACTGGTCGGACTCCTTCAATCCCGCAGGCAATTGAATGCCGCACACTTTGCCGCTTGCCTGGTATTCCTTCCATCCAGAACCGGAGAGGTAACCGCGCACCACGCACTCGACCGGAAACATTTCCGCGTGCATGACCATCATTGAGCGCCCGCGAAGTTCGTCGGTGTGCTGACGAATGGCAGCCGGATAGCGGTTTACGTCGGCGGTCACAAGATGATTCGGAGTGAGATCCTTAAGAAAGTCGAACCAGAACAAAGAGATTTGGGTCAGCACGCGGCCCTTATGCGGAATGCCGGTGGCCAAGACGTAGTCGAAGGCGGAAATGCGGTCAGTTGCAACGAACAGCAGATGCTCGCCATCGAGATTGTAGACGTCTCGGACTTTGCCGCTGGCGTGCAGTTCCAGTTCGGGGTAGTCGGTCTGCAAAAGGACGGGGTCGAGGAGTTCGGGGCTCATGATGTAATTCTAGTTGCAAAAAACTCCGCGTATTCTAACTGGCGAGAAAAATTTGTCAACGACTTCCGTGAGGGGCTGCAGTGCGCGCTAGCGCACACTGCAGCGAAAAAGGTTGACAGTTCGCGGGACTGCGAGAAGCCCTATTTCACAAGGGTTTTAGCACGATGCCGATGTGGAAAAGCTGAGGACGGCAGAGGATAAATGGACAGGGTGAAAACTGCGTGATGAAAGCTAATCAACCAGCGAGCATGAAGTTTCCAGGGTTCAAGCACCTGACGCACTTCGTCATTGCTCGCGACTCACCACGATCAGCCTCGTCTATCCCCTTTCGGGTCTCTTCGATTTCGCTATTCACTTAAGGGAGTGGACTTCTTTACGCCGCCCCAAACCGCACCGAGACCAGTTTCGAAACGCCCGGTTCCTGCATTGTGACGCCGTACATCACAGGCGCGATGCTCATGGTCTTCTTGCTGTGCGTGATGAGGACGAATTGCGTCTTCACGGACATTTCTTTCACGAGTTCGGTAAAGCGTCCGATGTTGGCTTCGTCGAGGGGAGCATCGACTTCGTCGAGAATGCAGAACGGTGCTGGCTGATACTGGAATATTCCGACCAGCAGCGACAAAGCTGCGAGAGCCTTCTCGCCGCCGGAGAGCAGCAGCACGTTCTGAAGCTTCTTGCCCGGAGGCGACGCTACTACGTCAATGCCGCTTTCAGCGCTGTTTTCCTCGTCGGTAAGGCGCATAAAGGCATGTCCGCCACCGAATAGTTTGCGGAAGGTCGCTCCGAAGTTTTCGTTAATCTTGCTGAACGCCTCTTCGAACTTCTGCCGGGATACCTGGTCAATCTCTTTAATGGTTGCAGCCGTGTTCTCGATTGAATCGAGCAGATCCTTGCGCTGCGTTTCGAGGAATTGGTGCCGTTCCGCGGTTTCTTTGTATTCTTCCAGCGCCATCATATTGACCGGCCCCATTGCATCGAGCCGCGCCCGCATCTCACGGTGAGCCTGATCTTCGACTGCGAGTTCTTCGCCGGTTACGAGCGCAATCGTGGTATCGGCCATGAGCACGGGGCGTTCGATACCGAGATCGTTGAGGCAAGTATCGGCGAGGTGTTGCAAGTCGGACTGCAGTTTGGCGGCGGTTGCCGCAAGTTCTCCACGGCGGTCGCGTGCCTGATCGAGTTGCTGACGCGTGTTGCGCAGGAGATCGTCAATTTCCAGCAGCCGTGCCCGGACCTGCTCCGATTCGAATTGCAACAGGCCATCGCGTGCTTCGCCGGCATTGCGTTCAGAGTCCAATTCCAGCAGTTGCTCGGCAAGTTGCTGATTTTCGTGCTGCCGCTGCGCGACCTCTGCGACCGCCGCTTCCATCTGAGCTTGCAAAGTGCTTGCTCGTTCCCGCATTTCCGTGACGAGGGTTTCGATTCGCTCTATTAACGTCGCCGCAGAGCGGTGGCGCTCTTCGAGTGCGGCTGCGCGCGAGGCGCGTTGTGAAGCCGACTCCGCTGTAGAATCTCGACGGCTTCGCAAACCGGCGAGACGTTCCTGTCCGTCGGCAGTCTGCAATTCAAGGAGCGCGCGCTTTTCTTCGATCGTGGCCAGTTCCGCCTGCCGCGACGTCATCAGGCTCTCCTGCTCCTGACGTTCTCCCGCAATGCGTCGCAACTCGTGCTCGCTGACATCCAGGCGCTCGCGCACTCGTCCCAGCTCTGTGTTCAGCTGAGACAGCATGTGGCCGGACGTCATCGCGAGCTTTTCAGCTTCGCGTTTTTCATCTTCCAGACGGTCGAGCAGGGAAGTGAAGTCCTTGATTTCGCGTCCCAGTGAGAGTGCACGCAGTTCCTTCTCGCGCAACGCGCCTTCCAGTTGTTCGAGCAGTCGCAAGACGTCGCGCAATTCGCGCTTCATCGATAGCGGGCCTTCGCTGCGCTGCTTGCCACCGGTGACGGTCACGTTGTGGAAGCACTCTCCCGATTGCGACAGGAAAAATGCGTCCGGATTGCTGAGAGCGAGCTCCCGGCCAACGATCGGATTGGGGACGATAAAGCCATTGCCCAGCTTGGGCAGGATCATTTCCAGCGACTTCCCGAACCCATTGAGCACGCGGATTGAACTCTTCAACGGGACAACCGACGCGTTCGACGGAGTGTGGCGTAAACTCTCGTCCACCACGAAGGAAAACTTTGCCTGGGAATCTTCCGGATGCACCAGGAACGTTGCACGGCCGTCAACATCGGCGCGCAGCAGGCGCAAGCCCTCGTCGGCCGCGTCCCACGATTTCACGACGACATAATTGAGTTCATCGCGCAGGAAATCTTCGACTACTTGCTCGTAGCGCGGATCGACTTCGAGAAAATCGGCGAGGACCCCTGCTGGAGCGTGTCCACCTTGCAGTGCGCCCGATTGAAACAGGCGTCGCACCGACTCAGTGGAGTATCCGTGCTCGGCGATGACGGCTTCGAGCGATCCCTTTTTGCCGAGAGCAGAGGCGTATTCCGAGCGGATTGAATCCAGATATTTCTTAGTGTCCGATTCTTCCTGGCGCTTGCTTTCCATCGTGCGGCGCAGATCCGAGATCTCGGCGGCTAGCCCGCTGGCGCGCTGCACTACGGTTTCGAATTCCAGCTGCAGTTGTCCACGCTGTCCGCCGAATGCCTCGGACTGGGTCGCCGCAATCGAGATTTCAGTACGCAGCCTTTGCTCTTCGCGATCCACCCCCGCGAGCCGCTCCTGCAACTGCGTCAACTGATTGCGAAGATGGGAAGCGGTGCCGACTGCCTCGAGGATCGCCGCACGCGACGATTCCTGCTCCAGTTCCAGTGCAGCGAGAGCCGCCGCTGCGTTGGCCGTTTCCTGCTGGCTCAGCGTCAATTCTGCTTGCGCGGCAGCCAGGTCGGCCGTCGCTGAATCCAGCACTTGCTGATGGCCGTTGCGCTCTACTTCAAGGGCCATCAGCCGAGTCGTTGCCTGGAGCAGTTCCGCCTCGGACGAAGCTGTGCGCACGGTCAATTCCCCGCAGCGCTCTTCATTCGTGCGACGGCGGGCGTGTCCGCGATCGACTTCGATTGCGATCTGATTGAGGCGCTCGCGGTTCTGCCGCAGCTCTGTCTCAATGGAATAGCCGCGCTGCGTACCTTCGGAGTGTTCCGTCTCGAATTGCTCCACGCCTTCGGTCTGGTGGCGGATATCCTCGCCCAACTGGTTGATTCGCGTATCGAGTGAAAGACCTTCCTTATCCATCTGCGTGAACTTGCTGGCCAGTACGACTCGCAGCTTGGCGCGCATTTCATCGCGCAAGCGCGCGTAGCGTTCCGCTTTGCTGGCCTGACGTTTGAGCGAGTTCATCTGGCGCGTCACTTCTTCGAAAATGTCGTTGACACGATTCAGATTGAGTTTCGCTTCTTCCAGGCGCGCTTCCGCAAGACGTTTCTTGGTTTTGAATTTCGTAATCCCCGCAGCTTCTTCAATGACTGCGCGACGATCGGTCGGACGGCTACTCAGGATTTGCCCAATGCGTCCCTGCTCGATGAGCGCGTAAGATTCCGGTCCAAGACCGGTGCCCATGAACAGTTCCTGAATATCGCGCAACCGGCAGAGCTTGCCATTCAGCAGGTATTCGCTGTCGCCGGAACGGAACAGGCGGCGCGTAACCATGATTTCACCCGCGTGCGCTTGCTGCTGGTTGAACTTGCGGCGGCGGATTTTCAGTACGACTTGCGGCCCTGCGGCGGCGACTTCGCTAGCTTCGGCTTCGACTGCCGTAGGGACAACTCCCTCGATTTCCTCGGTCTTCCCGGGCTGTGCTTCTTCCACTGCCTGTTGAGTGTCGGCATCTGCTTTGGCGCGCAGCTCGGCTTCGTCCCAGTCTTCATCACCAGTGGGGAGATCGTTCTGGATATCAATCTGGGTCGGTTCGCTCGCGTCCGGACCGGCGTAGATTTCAGGGTCGATCAAGGTCAGCGAAACTTCCGCCATGCCGGTAGGGTTGCGATCGCGCGTGCCGGAAAAGATCACGTCTTCCATGCGCGAGCCGCGCAACGACTTGGCCGATTGCTCGCCCAATACCCAAGAGATGGCATCCGCGATGTTCGACTTTCCGCAGCCGTTAGGGCCGATGATGGCGGCGATCCCCTCGCCGTGGAATTTCAGCTCGGTGCGATCACAGAACGACTTGAATCCCAGGATTTGCAGCCTTTTCAGTTTGAGCAAAGCGTACTCCTTCGTGCGCGGACACTTCTGATCTGCTGGCAACTTGCTTGGCTGGTGTGCGCCGCTAACCGTTTGGAACCTGTTAACTAACTGGGTTCCTGTCCTGCTACACAGTTCGATGCCGCCCCATGAGGCCGGGCAGCTATCACGACTTTTCACCAACTCTAACGGCGAATTCGGCAAGGGTCAAGAGATAAAACACCATATATAGGGGTGCCTTTTCCTCAACCGCCTTTAGTTGCACAGACATTGCAGCTAGTGCGCGTACATTTGGGGTGAGGAAAGGAAGGAGGCGGGAACCGCGAGAGCAAATCCAATGTACGCCGTTCGAGGCGTGGGATCAATGACCACAAGGGCGATCAAAGGACCTTGTGGATCATGCAGGGTGCGCAGGGAGAACGCCTTGCGACTTCGCTAGCACAGTACAGTTGGTAGAGGTCCTTCGACTCCGTAAGCTGATTCGCTTCGCGAATCAGCTACTTCGCTCAGGATGACAGCGCGTCTTGTGGTTCGTCCCCGCAGCGGTCCGGTTTCCGCCGTTTACTTCTTTCGCTCGACCAGGAAGCGCGCCAGATCCTTCAGAGTAGACGCTTGGGAGCCGAATTCGTTTAGTTCGTCGCACGCATGGTCTACCAATGCGTCGGCCTTGCGAAGCGACTCGTCGATCCCGAACAATGCCGGGTAGGTGGTCTTTTCCGCAGCGGTATCTTTGCCGGCGGTTTTTCCTAACTGTTCGGATGTTTGGGTTACGTCGAGTACGTCGTCCACAATCTGAAATGCGAGACCTACGGACTGGCCGAAGGTGCGCAACCGAATAACCTGACCCTCGGTAGCTCCCGTGTACATTCCTCCACTGACTACGCTCGCGGTGATGAGGGCTGCGGTCTTCGAGCGGTGAATGTACTCCAATGTTTCGAGGCCCGGTGTCGAATGTTCGGCTTCGAGGTCGACGACCTGGCCGCCAATCATTCCGTCGATGGTGCCGGTCCCGTGCGCGATTTCGCGGATGATCGAGACTCGCGCTTCGGCCGGGCAATTCAAATTGGACAGCGCTTCATATGCCTGGGTTTGCAGGGCGTCGCCGGCAAGAATCGCGATTGCCTCGCCGAAAACTTTGTGAGAAGTAGGACGTCCGCGGCGCAGGTCGTCGTTATCGAGGGCGGGCAGATCGTCATGGATCAGAGAATAGGTATGGATCATCTCGAGCGCCGCGCCGACGTCTTCGATCCCCTGCGGCAAACTCCCCGCAACCATGCGCCCCGCCTCCATGCAGAGGATTGGTCGCAGTCGCTTTCCGCCTGCAAAGACGCTGTGCCGCATGGCCTGATGAATGGAGACGGGATGCTGGTTCGCCGCAGGCAGCAGCCTTTCCAGCGCGCTGTCTGCCGCCTCGCACCCGCGCTCCAAGACCT
>WNFL01312024.1_pt1 | contig 11858 bp, 9 predicted proteins | sample 5400361 | NCBI WGS metagenome assembly WNFL01 (sample SAMN13153351, study PRJNA577476) | soil metagenome | isolation source: 40 cm soil on Douglas fir-dominated hillslope | place: USA:California | collected 2013-09-17
CACATCGCGCTGCGGTACCTGCTCGCCAAGCGGAAGCAGGCGTTCATTTCCGTCATCTCGCTCGTATCGACGATCGGTGTGGCGGTCGGCGTGATGGCGGTGATCATCGCGCTGGCCGTGATGACCGGCCTGCAGCAGACGCTCCGGGATCGCATCCTCGGCTCGCAGCCGCACGTCTACGTGTCGCGTGTCGGCGGGATTGACGATTACAGAGCCGACGTCGAGAAACTGCGCGCGATTCCGCACGTCACGGGTGTCGCACCGATGGTCCTGGGCAAGGCGATCGCCAGCGCACCACGCCGCCAGGACTTCATCACGGTCAAGGGCATCGATCCGGCGCTCGAGCCGGGCATCACCGACCTGCAGCGGGCGATGAAGGCCGGAAGCCTGGCAGCCCTTGCCGAACGCTCGACGGCCGGCGGCAGACCGGTCGATGGCATCGTGCTCGGCAAGGATCTCGCGACCAGCCTTGGCGTCTCGATCGGCGAGTCGATCGAGCTCTTCACGGGTGAGGGCCGGCTGTCGCCGCTCGGCATGCAGGCGACCAGGCGCCGGCTGCGGGTCGTGGGCCTATTCAGCATCTGCCTGTACGAGGTCGATTCGGTGTACGGGCTGGTGTCGCTCGACGTCGCGAAGCGGCTGTTCGATAAAGATCAGGTCGACTACATCCAGCTGCACGTGGACGACATCTACGCCGCGCCGGCCATTGCAAAGGACGTCGAGGCGCGGCTGGGCAGTGAATACGTGGCGCAGGACTGGGGCCAGATGAACAAGGCGCTCTTCTCGGCGCTGACGCTCGAGAAATTCGCGGTGTCCCTCGCCATCGGCCTCATCGTGATGGTGGCCGCGCTCAACATCGTCGCATCCCTGATTCTGCTGGTCATCGAGAAGCACCGCGATATCGGGATCCTGAAAACGATGGGGGCGCGTGCGCGAAGCGTGACGGCGATCTTCATGCTGCAGGGTCTCGTCATCGGCGCGGTCGGCACCGCGGTTGGCGCCGCGCTCGGCTACGGAATCTCCTCTGTCTGCGATCGCTACCGCCTGATTCGCGTCTCCACGGATGTCTATCAGATCGACTACATGCCGTTCACGGTGCTCGGCCTCGACTTCACTATCGTCGTCATCGCCGCGATAGTCGTCTGCTTCGTCGCGACGATCTACCCGTCGCGTCAGGCGGCGCGCCTCGATCCGGCGCAGGCGTTGAGATACGAATGACCAGCGGAATGGGCAGGATGGGCGGGACAGGCGGTGAGCATCAGTGAGCTTCATCACCGCGCAGGGCATCGTCAAGGGCTATCAGGTTGGCGCAACGCGCCTGACGATTCTGCGCGGGCTCGATCTCGAGGTCGACGCCGGCGAGATGGTCGCGATCGTCGGCGCCTCCGGCGTGGGCAAGAGCACGCTGCTGCACATTCTCGGCGGACTGGATCGCGCCGATGAGGGACGGATCACCGTCGGCGACGGCGACCTGACGACGATGCCGGATCAGGAGGTCGTGGCGTTCAGGAATCGGAAAATAGGATTCGTGTTCCAGTTTCATCATCTGTTGCCCGAGTTTTCCGCCGCGGAAAACGCCGAGATGCCGATGCGCATTGCCCGGCTGCCGGTGACGGACGCACGGCAACAGGCCGCCGATCTGCTGCAGCGCGTCGGCCTGGGCGATCGCCTGACGCATCGTCCGGGCATGCTGTCGGGGGGTGAGCAGCAGCGCGTCGCCGTCGCGAGGGCGCTGATCATGAGGCCATCGGTTCTACTGGCAGACGAGCCCACCGGCGACCTGGACGAGCAGACGGCCGACTCGCTCCACGCCCTCCTTCGCGAGATGCACGCGGCCTACGGATTGACGTCCGTTATTGCCACGCACAATCTGCGACTTGCCGCCGCTTGCGACCGGACCCTTCGCCTCGAAGGCGGACGTCTATCGGCCCAAACCTAAAGAGCCGAAAACCAAGTTGAGTCACGGATATGCCGTATAATGTGGTCAAAGTATTCGTGGCCACAACACACTCTACTTTCACCTAGGTAGGCTGGATGTTCGAACGGTATACCGAACGAGCCCGACGAGTCCTCTTCTTCGCGCGATACGAGGCCAGCCAGCTCGGCAGCATTTCCATCGAGACCGAGCACCTGCTCCTTGGATTGATTCGGGAAGGCAAGGGGCTGACCTCCCGCATTTTCGCCCGGTCGCATCTCTCGCTCGAAAACATCCGGAAGGAAATCGAAGGCCGAACGGTCTTCCGCGAGAAGGTGTCGACCTCAGTCGAGATTCCGTTCAGCGCGGAAACCAAGCGCGTCCTGCAGTTTGCCGCCGAAGAAGCGGATCGTCTGCTCCACAACTACATCGGGACGGAGCATCTGCTCCTGGGCATCCTCCGCGAGGAGCGGTCGGTGGCGGCGTCGATCCTCGTTGAGAAGGGGATGCGCCTCAACACCGTTCGCGAGGACATCGTCCAGTTGCTGAACGAGAAGACGACGCTGCGGAGCGTCAAGGAAACGCCGCTCCTGGCCGAGTTCAGCCGGGATCTGACGGAATCGGCGCTGAAGAACCAGCTCGACCCGCACCACGAGCTCGAGCGCGTGCAGCAGGTGCTCTGCCGCCGGACGAAAAACAACGCGGTGCTGATCGGTGAGCCTGGGGTCGGCAAGACGGCCATCGTCGAGGGGCTGGCTCAGAAAATCGTCTACGGCGACGTGCCGCATTTCCTGGCCGACAAGCGGATCCTGGCGCTCGACATCTCGCTCATCGTCGCGGGCACGAAATACCGCGGTCAGTTCGAAGAACGCCTCAAGGCGATCATGAAGGAGCTGACCGACAACCCGAACATCATCGTGTTCATCGACGAGCTGCATACGCTGGTCGGGGCGGGGTCGGCCGAGGGCTCGCTCGACGCGGCGAATATTCTCAAGCCGGCGCTCAGCCGCGGCGAAATCCGCTGCATCGGCGCGACCACACCCACTGAGTACCGCAAGTACATCGAAAAGGATCGCTCGCTCGAGCGCCGGTTCCAGGCGATCAAGGTCGATCCGCCGGGCGAGCGCGAGACGATCGAGATCCTGCTCGGCGTCAAAGATCGCTACGAGAACTTTCATCACGTCGAATACACGCGTGAAGCGATCGAGGCGGCGGTTTATCAGTCGAGCCGCTACATCACCGACCGCTTCCTGCCCGACAAGGCGATCGACCTCGTCGACGAGGCCGGCGCCCGCGCCAAGCTGAAGGAAGCCGGCTACAGCGAGGAGTTCGGCGAGATCAACAAGAGCATCCGCGTCGCCGTGGAGCAGATGGAGAGCGCCGTCTCGCAGAAAGACTTCGAGAAGGCGCAGTTCTACCGCGAGCAGGAAGTCACGGCCCGCGAGAATCTGCAGTTCGTCCGCGAGAAATTCGACGTCAAGTCGAGCGCGCGCAAGATCGTCGTCGGCAAGGGCGAGATCGACGAGGTCGTGTCCAAGTGGACCGGCGTGCCGATGGCGTCGATCAACCAGGACGAGAGCGACAAGCTCCTGCGGATGGAGGCGGAGCTGCATCGCCGCGTCATCAGCCAGGAGAAAGCGATCTCGGCGATCTCCAGGGCGATCCGGCGTTCGCGTGCGGGCCTCAAGAACCCGGCGCGGCCGGTCGGCAGCTTCGTGTTCCTCGGGCCGACGGGCGTGGGCAAGACCGAGCTCGCGCGCGCGCTCGCGAATTTCCTGTTCGGCAGCGACCACGCGCTGATTCGCTTCGACATGTCGGAGTACATGGAGAAGCACTCGGTCAGCAAGCTGATCGGATCGCCGCCCGGATATGTGGGCCATGAAGAGGGCGGCCAGCTGACGGAGAAGGTCAAGCGCAACCCGTACAGCGTCGTCCTGCTCGACGAGGTCGAGAAGGCACACCCCGACATCTTCAACATCCTGCTGCAGGTGTTCGAAGACGGCCATCTGACCGACGGCCTCGGCAACCGGGTGAACTTCAAGAACACGATCATCATCATGACGTCGAACATCGGCGCGCGCTTCATCCAGAAGAAGAGCTCGCTGGGGTTCCAGTCGGCGGACACGAGCGAGATCGCCAAGAGTGTCACCGACATGGTGCTCGGCGAGGTGAAGCGCACCTTCAACCCCGAGTTCATCAACCGCATCGACGAGCTGATCGTCTTCGAGGCGCTGACAGACGACGACCTGCGGCGGATCATGGGGCTGCTGGTCACGCAGCTGAACGAGAACCTGACGGACCGCAAGCTCAAGATCGCGCTCACAACCGACGTGGTCGACTGGATAATCGAGGTGACCTGCAAGGATCGCTCGTACGGCGCGCGGCCCCTGCGCCGCGCCATCCAGCGCTACGTCGAGGATCCCCTCTCGGAGGAACTGATCCGAGGCCATCTGCGCGGCGGAGACATCGAAGTCTTCATGGACGCCGGGCAGCTCTCATACCGGCCCGCGGGCGAGCTCACCGCCGGCCGCAAACTGGCGTAAGAAAAGACCGAGCACAGAGCAAAGGGCAGCACTTTGCCCTTTGCCTTCGGCTCTATGCCCTCTTTACGGCCGCCAGGTTCGAACCGACGTCTAAAACCAAGTTAAACTACGTGGTTTACGTTTCGGCTGTTGTGGTAGCTCCCTCATGTTCAAGCGTCTAGCGATTCTTGCGGGCACGGTCGCGTTGTGGGCGGCGATTCAGGTCGCGCCGGTCCAGGCACAGCAGGCGCCCGATCCGGCGGCCGCGCAACCGGCCGCGCAACCGGTCGTCCAGCCGGCCGTCCAGCCGACGGTCCGCGCTCGCCTTTGCGAAATGGACGTCGACCCGCCCGCGTCGCTGCCGCCTGCCGGCTCCGGGCCCGTCGTCTATCTGTTCGGACCCTGTTTCGACGCACAAGGCGGTACGTCGCTCATCGACTACGAGACGTACCTCTACAACATCCACCTCAAGCCGACCCGGCCGTCGCAAGGCGAGTGGACCCCCTATGACGACGCGGCCGAGAAACAGATCCACCAGGATTTTCTCGATCTCTGGGCCACCGGCTTTCTCGACAACCTGTGGATCGAGCGGCAGCCGTACATGTTCTCGAACGGCGTCGAGGGCGAGCTGATCACGTACCACATGGAAGAGCGTCAGCGCGTCAAGATCGTCGACTACATCGGCACGAAGGAAGTCGAGACGTCGAAGATCAACGAGCGGTTGAAAGAGGCGATGTCCGAAATCCGGCTCGACACGTTCGTCGATCCGGGCCTCATACGGAAGGTCTCGGGCCTCGTGCGCGACATGCTCAAGGAGAAGGGTTTTCAGAACGCCGAGGTGACGCCGGAGATCCAGGCGATGGCGGGCGGCCCGAAGGTCATCCACCTGACGTTCCACATGTCGGAAGGGCCGAAGGTGAAGATCCGGAAGATCGTCTTCACCGGCAACAAGGTCGTGAGCTCGCGGACGCTGAAGCGAAAAATGAAGGACAACAAGGAGCTGTGGTTCCTGTCGTTCATCACCAGCCGCGGCACCTTCCAGGAAACGAAGTTCGACGAAGACGCCGACAAGATCATGGCGTATTACCGCGAGCGCGGGTACATCAGAGGCAACGTGGGCGTCCCGGAGCAGAAGTTCCTGGCCGATTCGAAAAACAAGAAGACCCGCTTCATCGAGCTGCGCGTGCCGATCACCGAAGGACGGCGCTACAAGGTTGGCGACGTCGAATTCTCCGGCAACACCGTCATCAAGACCGAATTCCTCAAGCCGATGTTCGGCCTCAAGCCCGGCGAGTACTACAACGAAAAGCTCGTCCGGAAAGGCCTGGAGAAGGCGCGCGAGGTGTACGGCAGCGTCGGGTACTGGGAGTTCACCGGCTTCCCCGACTACAAGTTCCGCGACGATCCCACGCCGGGATCGGAAGCGACACCGCAGGCGCTCGCCGCGTTGCCCGAGTCGCTTCCGGCCATCGTCGACGTCCGGATGGCTCTGCAGGAAGGCGAGCAGTACCTCGTCAATCGCATCACGTTCGTCGGCAACGCGACCACGCACGACAGCGTCATCCGCCGGAACATGAACCTGGTCGAAGGCAACATCTTCGACACCAACGCGCTGAAGAACAGCGTCAAGCGGATCAACCAGCTGGGCTACTTCAAGCCGCTCGAGGAGGGCAAAGGCGTCGACTTGACCAAAGTACCCGACGTGAAGGGCAGGGTCGACGTCCGGATGAAGCTGGAAGAGCAGAACCGTAACCAGATTTCATTCGGCGCCGGCGTGTCGCAGTTCGAGGGCGTGTTCGGCCAGCTGTCGTTCCAGACGTCGAACTTCCTGGGCCGCGGCGAGAGCCTCACGCTGTCGCTGCAGGCCGGGTCGCTCGCGCAGAACTACACGCTCGGCTTCACCGAGCCGTTCCTCTTCGATCGGAACATGACCGGCGGCCTGCAGATCTTCAAGCAGGAGATCCACTACCTGAACCAGTTCACGCAGACCACGACCGGCGGCACGGTGACGTTCGGCGTGCCGGTCGGACGCGGCTTCACGCGGTTCTTCACCAACTACAGCTACTCGCGCGTGCGCGTGACCGACATCAACTCGATCTACACCGACCCGACCGTGCTGCGGCGCAATCCCTTCCTGCAGGACTCGCTGCTCATCGGACAGGGTGGCGAACGGGTCATCAGCAAGATCACGCCGAGCCTCGTGCACAACACGGTGGACAATCCGATCTTCCCGACATCGGGCGTGCGGTGGACCCTGTCGAACGATTTCGCGGGAATCGGCGGGAACGTGAGCTACCTCAAGCCGACCGTCGAGGGCGTGTATTTCTGGAAGCAGAACCCCAGGATGTCGCTCGGTTTCCACAGCAACCTCGAGTACATCCATCAGTTCGAAAGCTCGCTGTCGCTGCCGATCTTCGAGAAGCTGTTCCTCGGAGGCGAGTACTCGGTCCGCGGGTTCGACATCCGCAGCATCGGGCCTTCGGATCCGATTACGGGCCTCGTCCTCGGCGGTGACAAGAGCCTGCTGTTCAACGTCGAGCAGTCGATCGTGGTCGCCGGTCCCGTGCGGGCGATCCTGTTCTTCGACGCCGGACAGGTGAAGGGCCCGGGCGACAAGTTCTCGATCTGGGAAGACGTCCGGCAGCAGGTGACGCCGCTCGGTCCGATCCTCGTCGATCCCAACGCGGGCGTTCAGCTGGTCGACCCCAACGCGCCGCCACCGGCCTTCGTCACCATCGGACGCCGCAGCGCCTTCAAGACATCGACGGGCGTCGAGATCCGGTTCTTCATGCCCGTGCTCAATGTGCCCTTCCGACTGATCTTCTACGACAATCCGCAGCGGGGAGGCGTGCTCGACAATAACCTGCAGCCGCAGCAGCAGTTCGGATTCCGCTTTGCGGTCGGCGCGACCTTCTAGAGGAAGACTTCATGCATCGATTCCATGTTCGTTCCGTTCTGCTGGCCGTCGCTGTTCTGGTGATGGGCGCGTGTTCGAACGACACGCTCTCGTCGCTGACCACGCCGACCACTCCCACCACGTTCACCGACACGTTTACGGGCACCTTGTCGAGGAACGGAGCGTTCACCCATTCGTTTACGACAGCGAGCCTGGGCGGGATCACCGCGACGCTCGTCGCGCTGGCGCCGACGAGCACGCAAATCGTCGGCATGAGCCTCGGCGTGTGGACGGGCTCAACCTGCAGCACGAGCCCGGCGACGGGCGGTGCGTCGAGCGACGTGGCGTCCACGGGGAGCTCCATCACGCTCAACGCGACCGCGGCCGGCAGCCTGTGCGTGCGCCTCTACGACGTCGGCTTCATCACCGAGCCCGTGCTCTACACGCTGCAGGTTCAGCACCCCTGAATCTGAGGTAAAATCCTGGACTTCGCTCACGAAAGGACTGAACTGTAATGAAGGGTGTTGTGATTGCCGCGTCGCTCGCGCTCGGGTTGAGCGCCGCTCCTGTACTGGCCCAGGCCCCCACGCGGCCCGCCCAGCCGGCACCGGCCCGGCCCGCCGCCCCGGCCCCCGCGCCGGCTCAGACGGCCGCACCGACCCAGCCGCCCGCGCCGTTTCCGGCTGGCGCCAAAGTCGCGTATGTCAACCTGCAGCAGATCGCCAACCTGTCGGCCGAAGGCAAGACTCTCACGGCCAAGGTGCAGGCGCTGATGCAGAAGAAGCAGAACGAAGCGGCCGCGAAGACCAAGGCGCTCGCGGACGCCCAGAACAAACTGCAGTCGGGAGCCGCGCTCCTCAGCGATGCGGCCAAGGCGGCCCTCGAAAAGGACGTCGAGCGGATGAATGTCGAAGGTCAGCGGTTCCAGCAGGACGCCCAGGCTGAGATCAACGAGCTCTCGCAGCAGCTCCAGAATGAATTCCAGCAGAAGCTGTTTCCGATTCTCGACGTCGTCGCCAAGGAGAAGGGCATCGACTTCCTCCTCAGCGCGGCCGACGCGGGCATCGTCTGGGCGGCTCCAGGTCTCGACCTGACGATGGATGCCGTGAAGAAGTTGGACGAGAGGGCGCAGGCTGCTGGTTCGAAGCCGGCGGCTACTCCCGCACCGGCACCCGCGGCGCCTGCCACCAAACCCTAGCTGGGAATACGCAGGGCTGAGAGCTGAAGGCTGAGGGCTGCTAGAATCTGCCCTCAGTTCTTTGCCTTCAGCCCTTAGCCCTCAGCCCTCAGCCCTCAGCCCTGTCGTCCGTGGCCGGTATCAACATCCCAATCCTTCTCGACAGGTTCTGTCACCGATATCCGTCGGTTCTGGTCGACGCCATCACGGAGCACGAGGCCGGCCGCCGGCTCGTGGCTGTCAAGAACGTCACCGTCACGGAAGAATTCTTTCAGGGCCACTTCCCAGGCACGCCGCTCATGCCCGGCGTGCTGATGCTCGAGTCGCTCTCACAGGTCGCGGCCGTTCTGCTCCTCGAGCGCGACGATGCGCCGCCTAACGCGCGCGTGTATCTGCGCGGCATCAACGACGCGAAGTTCCGCCGGCAGGTCGTGCCGGGCGATCGCCTGCGGCTGGAAATCTCGCTCGTCCGTCGACGTGCGACGCTGGCGCGCGTGCAGGCGGCCGCCTACGTCGGCGACCAGATCGTCGCGGAAGCCGAGCTGCTGCTCGGCCTGATGCCCGATGGGGCATTCATCGATCCGGCGGCGATCGTTCATCCGCGCGCCGTTGTCGGTACGGGCACGACGATCGGCCCGCACGCCGTGGTCGGACCTCACGTTCGCCTTGGCGCAAATTGTGTCGTCGGCGCCTCCGCTGTCATCGATGGCTGGACGGACGTCGGCGATGAGACGGAGATTTTTCCTTTTGCCTCGATCGGGCTGATCCCGCAGGATCTGAAGTTCCGCGGCGAGCCGACGCGGTTGTCGATCGGCCGCCGCAACATCTTCCGCGAGTTCGTGACGATCAACCGCGGCACGCAGGGCGGCGGCGGCGTCACGGAGATCGGCGATCGCAATGTGTTCATGGCGTACGTGCACGTCGCGCACGACTGCCATGTCGGCCACGACGTGATCTTCGGTCCGCACGCGACGCTGGGCGGCCACGTCACAGTGGAAGACTTCGCGAACATCAGCGCGGGATCGGCCGTGCATCAGTTCTGCCGCGTCGGCCGGCATGCCTTCATCGGCGGCTATTCCGTCGTCACGAAGGACGCACTGCCGTTCGCGCGGACCGTCGGAAGCCGCCCGGCCCGCATCTTCGGCGTGAACACGATCGGCCTGATGCGCAGGGGCCTTCAGCCGGAAGTGGTCGAAAAGCTCAAGCGGAGCTTCCGCTACCTGCTCCAGTCGAAGTTGAACACCACAAAAGCACTGCAGCAGATTCAGCGCGACAAGACGCTGGCGTGCGATGAGGTGCACTACCTGCTCGAGTTCATCCGCCTGTCGCAGCGCGGGGTAATCCTCCGGCGGGCGACACGCCGCGCCGAAGAGGTGCTGGCAGATGAGTAGCGCAATCGTGCAATGAAGCTGGGCCTGATCGCGGGAAACGGCCGCTTTCCATTTCTCGTCCTGGAGGCTGCGCGCTCGCAGGGCCACGAGGTCACCATCGTCGCCGCCCAGGAGGAGGCCTTTCCCGAGCTGAACGAGGCGGCGAAACGGCTCGGCGCCGACATCCACTGGATTTCCATCGGCCACCTCGGGAAATGTATCAATCTGCTCAAGGACGCCGGCATCGCGAACGCCGTGATGGCCGGCCAAGTGAAGCACGCGAAGATCTTTTCGGGCGCGATCCCCGACTGGACGATGGCGAAGGTTCTGCGGAATCTGATGTCGAAAAACACCGACGGGCTGATCGGGGCCATTGCCGACGTGCTTCGCGAGAACGGCATCGAGCTCATCAACTCGACCTCGCTCATCACGCCGCTGCTCGCGAAACCGGGCGTGATGACGACGCGCCGCCCGTCCGAGGAAGAGCAGAAGGACCTCGAATTCGGGTATCGCATGGCCGATCAGATCGCGGCGCTCGACATCGGGCAGACGATTGCGGTGAAGCATCAGGCGGTTGTCGCCGTCGAAGCGATGGAAGGCACCGACGAAGTGATCGGCCGGGCGGGGCATCTCGCCGGTTCGGGCGTGTGCATCATCAAGGTCGCCAAGCCGAAGCAGGACATGCGCTTCGACGTGCCCGTCGTCGGGTTTGCGACCGTCCAGGCGATGCGCGTCGCCGGCGCAGCGGTCCTGTCCGTTGATGCCGGCAAGACGCTGATACTCGACGGCGAAGCCGTGCGCGCGTCGGCGAACGAGGCGAAGATCGCGATCGTGGGACGCCCCCTGCCTCAGTGAGTCATTCGATCGCCCGTCTATCACGAAGCCACGAAAACCACGAAGGTCTCTTTTGTACGGTGATTCTTCGTGAGCTTCGTGACTTCGTGATAAACAGTCACATCTAGTCAGCAATGCCGCTACGCATAGCAGTGATCGGTGTCGGCCATCTCGGCAAGCATCACGCCCGCATTCTGTCCACGATGCCAGGGGTCGAGCTCGTGGCGGTGGTGGACACGCATCTGGGTCGCGCCACCGAGATCGCGTCGGAGTACCGAACACGCGCGTCGATGGATTCCCGCGAGGTAAAAGGCAAGGTCGACGCGGTCACGATTGCCGTGCCCACCGAGATTCATCGCGAGATCGCCCTGCCGTTTCTCCTGGCCGGAATTCCGGTGCTCGTCGAAAAACCCATGGCCAGGAACCTCGCCGAGGCGGACGAGATGATCGCCGCGGCCGCGAAGGGGGGCACCGCTCTTGCCGTCGGCCACACCGAGCGCTTCAATCCCGCTGTCGCGGTCGCGCGCGAACACCTCACCGATCCCCGCTTCATCGAGGTCCACCGCCTGGGCGTGTTCCCGGAACGCAGTCTCGACATCGACGTGGTATTCGACGTGATGATTCACGACCTCGACGTCCTCCTGTCGCTCGTGAAATCAGAGGTGGCGTCCATCGACGCGGTGGGCGTGCCCGTGCTCACCAAACGCGTCGACATCGCCAACGTTCGCCTGCGATTCGCGAACGGCTGCATGGCCAACCTGACCGCCAGCCGAATCAGCCGCGATCGCATCCGGAAGATCCGCTTCTTCCAGCCGCAGGCGTATCTGTCGATCGACTACGCGGCGCAGAAGGTGGAGAAGTGGACGCTCGACAGGATTCTGGGCATCCCGAAAATCAACGGCGGGGAGCTGCCAGTCACCACTGAGGAGCCGCTGGCGCGCGAGCTGGCGGATTTCGTGGATGCGATCAAGAACAAGCGAAGCCCGCTGGTCGGCGGGGAAGACGGGCGGCGCGCGCTGGCCCTGGCTCAGGCGATCACGGATAAAATAGCGTCCGCAACTTAATCACAAAGGCACAAAGAACCACGAAGCCCTCGCAGGCCGTCGATGTATTCAGACCTGACCGAATTCCTGACTGATCTCGA
>WNFL01035660.1_pt1 | contig 11857 bp, 12 predicted proteins | sample 5400361 | NCBI WGS metagenome assembly WNFL01 (sample SAMN13153351, study PRJNA577476) | soil metagenome | isolation source: 40 cm soil on Douglas fir-dominated hillslope | place: USA:California | collected 2013-09-17
GAACAGCGTCGGGAGCGGCACGGTGCTGATGAACCGCGCCGACCAGCCGGCGAGCCAGTTGCCCACCGCGTTCGACAAGAAGAATACGCCCATCAACAGGCCGACGAGGCGCACGGGGGACAGCTTCGTGACGAGCGACAACCCCACGGGGCTCAAGCACAGCTCCCCGAGCTCCTGAATGAAGTAGGCACCCACGAGCCAGAGGGGGGAGACCTTGATACCGCTCTGCGCCAGCGCCCCCGCTGGCATCAGGAGAACGAACGCAAGTCCGACAAACACCAGCGCAAACGCAAATTTCGCCGGACTCGACGGCTGCCGCGGGCCGAGCTTCACCCAGAGCCACGCGAACAGGGGGGACAACAGGATCACGAAGCCCGCTTGAATGGACACGAACCACGACGCATACAGCTTGACCCCGAACGCTTCGAGGGGCACGTACCGGTCCTCGAACAGCGCCAGGGTCGAGCCCGCTTGCTCATAGGCGCCCCAGAAGAGCGACGCGAACAAGAAGAACACGACGACGGCCGCGATGCGGCGCCAGTCCTCGCCCGTGAGGCCGGCGGCGTCCGGCGCGCCGGCGGCGGGCCGGGGTCGCGCGGCTAGACGTTCGATCCCCGGCTGCAACCGCCGGCGGCCGAGGACGTACTGCACCAGCCCCAAGACCATGCCCACGCCCGCGCACGCAAATCCGAGGTGCCAGTCCACGCCTTCCGCGAGCTTGCCGGCGATCAGCGGCCCGAGGAAGGCACCGAGGTTGATGCCCATGTAGAAAATCGAAAACCCCGCGTCGCGCCGCTCGTCGCCCTTCTCGTACAGGGATCCCACGAGCGTGCTGACGTTGGGCTTCAGAAGCCCCGTGCCGATGACGATCAACGTGAGACCGGCATAGAAAAACGGGAGCGAAGGGAAGGCGAGGGTGAAGTGGCCGAGCGCGATGATGGCCCCACCGATCAACACGCTGCGGTAATGCCCCAGCCACCGGTCCGCAATCAACCCGCCGATGATGGGCGTGAACCACACGCTGAACACGTAGTTGCCATACGCCAGGCCGGCGTGCTGATCCGTGAACCCGAGCGCCTTGGTCATGTACAAGATGAGGAACCCCCGCATCCCGTAATAGCTGAAGCGCTCCCACATCTCCGTGAAGAACAGCGTCGACAGACCGCGTGGGTGCCCGAACCATCCCCGGTCGGGGGTGGGGGGGGTGGGGGCGGTCGCCGCAGGAGCCGTCATGCGTCGTCCTTTCCATCGAACAGCTCGTTTTGCTTCGCGGGGTCCGGGTGCTCGGCGGGCCGGAGCAAACCGCCGAGGCGGTGCTCCCATTTCTCGACGTCAAAGTGATGCTCGTTTTCCAGCGCGCGGCGCAGCACCGGCGAGAACTCGTGCAGCGCCTCGAGCAGCTCGCTCGTGGCCTCTCGCAACGCCTGTAGCTGGAAGCCTGAATCGGTCGCGCCCATGTCTTCGAGGATGCTCTGCTCGGTCCGCGACGCGACGAGCGGCTCAGGGCGCCCCTCGATGAAGACGTTGGTGCGACGCCCCGGTCCGCGGTCGTCTTCGATCGGCATCAGGCCGAGGATCGCGTCGGAGCGCCAATACTTTCCGTAACCCAGGAAGACCATGCGACCGCGCTTGACGTCCACGATTCCTCCAAAGGAGCGCTAACGGCGTTGTTTACGTCGCGCCCGAATGTCCTCGAGCGCCACCCGATCAATTTTCCCATCCATTCGCACCCGCACGTCGTAATTCTCCCAATACATGAAGTTCGCGAGGGCGTTGAGGAACGTCGGGTTCACGGACGGCTGCGGCGCCGCGAGCCACTTCTCGGGCTGATTCACGGGCTCCTTCAGCAGGATCGCTTCCAGCTCGCGCTGCAGGGCCGGCGTAATGGGCACGAGGTCTGCCGAGTCGGTCGTGAAGAAGTACAGCTTGTGCAGCTCGTAGAGGCGCTGCAGCTCGCGGATCGGATCGGGCGCATCGTACACGCGGATGTCGATGTAGCGATCGTTCAGGCCCAGATAGCCTGCGCCCGCCCGCACGACGAGCAGCGCCGCCGATTGCATCCCCCGCTTGTCCCCGCCCCCCGCCTGCCCCGCCACGAGGGCCGCCAGCAGCCGGTCGGCCAGTGTGCCGCGGGTGCGCTCGAATGTCTCGGCCATGTTCCGGACCGTCGCGTCCGAGACCATGATGTTCGCCTGGGCCGCGTACTCACGTCCCGTGATGAGTTGGCCCTTGCCGCCCGACCGCCCGTCCGCCCTTCCGCCCGTCCGTCCCCCCGCCCAATCGAACGTCGAGTCGCCGGTCCAGCTGGCCGCGTTGCCGTGCGCGTCCACCATCCCGACTTGCCGTTGCGCCGGCCGGGGATCACCGCGCATCACGATCCGCAGGGCCTCCGGCGCGGTCGCGCCCTGCGCCAGCAGCTCGAGCCCCTTCTCGCCATAGTCCGTGTTGCCGAGCGACTGCGTCGCCACCGCGCCGACCCCGGCACGCGCCCACGGCACGATGCCCCCGACGTTGGGGAACTTGGACTGGACGGCGATGCCGAGGTCCCCCGTCGTGGAATCGAAGGCGACGATGCTGTAGGTGTGGGCGCGCTTAAGAAAGTCGGCAGGTGGAGCTTGGTGCAGGGCTTGGAGCAGGGCGAGGAGTAGCATGGGCTAGTCCTTTCGCATTTTCTTCTTGAGCGCGTCGAGTTGTTGCTGTGCCGTGGCTTCGCGGGCCGCGCGGTCGATGTCCGCCTTGAGCAGCTCGTCCTGCAGGTCTGTCCCGGGCCGCGCACCGCCCGCTGATTGCACCTCACGCCAAGCCCGCTCGGTGCTCCGCTCCCCTTGAACGGTGGACCGGTCTTTCTCCGCGCTCTTCAGCTGGCCCTGCATGTCGCCCAACTCTCGCTCGGCCAGCGTGACCTCCTCCCGCTGGGCGCCGAGTTTGCGCTCGAGCACCGCCGCCCGCTCGCGGTGCTTTCCGGCGAATCGCTCCGCCACCGTGACGGTCTCCTGGTCCTGGATCTCCGCGGCGAGCCGGCCGCGCCGCTCGGCGTCCGCTAGGCGCTGCCGTTCCAGCGTGAGCTCAGCCTCGGTGCGGCCCAGCGCCTCTCGCATCTCCTGGACGGCCACTTTCGCTTCGACAACGGCCTCGCGCATCTGCCGCGCCAGATCGCGCAAGTCTCCCGGCGGCGTCGCCGCGTCCAGGGCGGCGCGGAGGGCATCTCGGAGACGCTCGAACAGAGTGGTAGCCTCGCTCAGCTCTTGCGGACGGTCTTGGCGAAGAACGGTGAGAACACCGGCTCGACCGCGCGCGCGCCGCACTTGGGACATTTCGGCCGCTGCCGGCCGTGCGTCCCGATCGGCTCCTGGCGGGCGAATCGCTCGTTGCACTTTGTGCAACGGTACTCGTAGATCGGCATGGCAAAAGGAAGGTTACTCCGCCTCATAGCGGGGTCAAGTTGACGCGTCGCGCGTTCGCCCCAGATTGCTGGTATGTCTCTCCGGGCCGCGGCCCTGCTCGTCGCCGTCCTGGCCGCCGCGATGGCGTGCGACGCGGGGCTCGAGCCCGAGCCGATCTGCGCGCGAGGCCTGATCGGCGCGTGCGGCACGATCCGGTTCTCGGGCGCCATCCCCGCCAACACCGACAACGTGTTCGTCGCCGCCTATGCCGATTTCCCGCAGACCTGCAACGATCTGATCTTCAACCGGCAGCCGTTCATCCCGAGCTCCGTGCCCTACACCGACTCCGTCGCCCGGTACGGCATCCCGTTGCCTGCCGGCCACTACGACTGGGTGCTCGCCGTCTGGAAGAAGGTCGGGACCCTCACGCTCACCGCGAACGACACGACGTTGCTGCGCGTCGCCGGCTATTACCGAGACCCGGCGGTCTCGACCCAGCCCGGCGCGGTGACGGTTCCGAGCGAAGGAGCGGTCGACAGCGTGGACTTCCGCGTGAACTTCGACAGCCTCCGGCCGGCGACGGACTTCGTGACATGCACCGCACGCTGATCGGGCTGGCCCTGACCCTGCTCGCGGCCGCGGGCGCCACCGCGCAGACACCGGGAGCACGGGAAGGCGGCATCGTCCGCGGCGAGGTGCATGATCCTCGCGGCGCCCCGATTCGCGGCGCGGTTGTCGGCGTGCCGGGCACGACGCTCTACACCTTCACCGATGCCGCCGGACGCTATCGTCTGGCCCTGCTCTCCGCGGGAGAGGTCCACCTGCGCGCTGCCGCCATCGGCTACGCGCCGGCGACCGCCGTGGTGACGCTCGCCGACACGGCCCGCGCCGACTTCACCCTCGCGCTCTCGCCCCTCGAGCTCAGGCCCCTCGACGTCGTGAGCACCAAGGTCCCCCAGTTCGCCGAGCCCGCCGCGAGTGTCGCGCAAGTGACGGAGGAGGAGATCGCCCGCCGCGCGATCAACACGGTCGACGACGCCGTGGACAAGGCCGCGGGCGTCCAGATCCTCAACGGCCAGATCAACATCCGCGGATCGACCGGGTATGTGCAGGGGCTCAACTCCCGCGTCCTCCTCCTCGTCGACGGTGTCCCGATGAACGAGGGCGACCGCGGCGGCATCAATTGGGACCTGATCCCTGCCGATCAGATCGAGCGCGTGGAGATCCTGAAGGGTGCCGGCTCGTCGCTGTACGGCTCCGCCGCGCTCGGCGGCGTGGTGAACCTCACGACGCGCGATGTGCCCACCGGCATCCACGCCCGAGTGCGGGTGACCGGCGGCGCCTACGCCGACCCGCCCCATCCCGAATGGCGCTTCCGTAACAGCACGGGGTTGCATGACGGCGTGGACCTGACGGGCTCGTACGGAACGGAGCGGGCCGCCGGTCGTCTGTCCGTCGGCGCCCGCCACTCCGACGGCTACCGCGAACAGGACGCGCGCGATCATTGGCAACTCTCCGGGAAGGGCCGCTGGCAGGCCACGCCGCGCACCCGTCTCGACGTGTCGGGATCGTGGGCTGTGGATCAGTACCAGGTCCCGCTCAGCTGGTGCAGCCGTGGTCAGTGCGACGACCGGGGGCAGGTCTTCCAGCCGTTCAAGATCGACACGTTGGAGCGTGGCGCGCGCACCGACTCCCGCAAGGGCTATCTCTCCGCGCAGCTGCGCACCGTGACGTCGGATCGGTTCGCCTGGCAGGCGCGCGGCTCCTGGCTGCGCACGCACTTCGCCGACTACCGGCGCAGCGCCAACGAGTCCAGTCTTTCGGATCGCTTCGGTCTCGAGGTGCGCGCCGAGGCCCACCCCGATGCCGACCGCACCGTGCTGGTGGGGGGCGAGGGAACGCTGTCCGACGTCGTCAGCGACATCTTCGGCACGCACTCCCAGTCGGAGTTCGCGGCGTACGGCGAGAGTCAACAGCGGATCGGCACCTCCCGCCTCACCGCGGGCGCGCGCCTCGATTACCTCGCGATCGACGGGGGCTCGTTGACCGCGGTGGTCAGTCCGCGCGTCGGGGCGACGATCCCCTTCGCTGGAGGGACGCTGCGGGCCTCGGTCGGCCGGGGATTCCGCGCCCCGACCATGGCGGAGCGTTTCGTCCACACCGTCGCGCTCGGCTTCGAGGTCATCCCCAACCCCACGCTCCGCCCGGAAACGGGATGGTCGGGCGAGCTGGGGCACACGACGCCGATCCTGGGCACCCTGCGCCTCGACGCCGCCCTGTTCTGGACGGAGGCCCGCGATCTGATCGAGCCATCGCTCATCTCGGGCGACACCATCCAGCTCCAGAACGTGGCTCGGGCCCGCATCGCGGGATTGGACGCGACCCTGCTCGCCGCGCCGATCCCGGACCACCTCACCGCCTCGCTGGCGTACCAGTACCTCGACACCCGTCCACTCCTCGCATTTCGGCCGACCCACCTGCTCACGGCGGCCGCGGACTACGCGCCGGGCGGCAGCGGCAGCGCGTGGGACCTCGGCGCCGACTTCCGCTACGCGAGCCGGCCGGCAAAGATCGAGCTCGAGGGCTTCGTCGACGCGCGGCGCGTCCCGTTGCGCGTGCTCGACCTCCGCGCCAGCTGGACGAAGGGCCAGGTCGAGCTGCGACTGCTCGTCGCCAACGCCCTCAACTATGTGTACAATCTCGTCCCCGAGACTCTCGCGCCCGTGCGTACGATCTCCGTCGCCGCCGCGTGGTCGTATTAGATTGGAGCGCATGAAATTGCGACTCCTCGCTCTGACGGTCTTGGCCGCGGCGTGCGGCGGCGACGCATCGCGCTCGCCCGCGTGTGGCCTCGCCGTCATTGCCGGCCCGGCGCTCATTGAACAGCAGTTCCACAACGCGCGCGCGGTCATCACAGACCCGCCGCGCGGCTTGCCCGAGTCGCTGCCCGCCATGGTCATCCAGCAGAGGCAGGGGTTGGTGCACGTCGGTTACGATGCCCAGGCGAAGTCGATCGTCATGGAATACGTCGGCGAAGGATTCCCCGCGCACACCGGCTATGGATTGCTCGTCGTGGACGACACTTCGCACCGGAGCGTGGGCGTGATGGTGTACGAAGGGGTGGAGCCGAAGGTCTACGCCCACTTAGGGACGATTACGGGCGGCACCGCGACGCTGAACCTGTACGGCGTCCGCGTTGATTGGGCGAGCGTGAGCAACCCCCGCTGCCCCATCCTCGGCGCCGCCTCCCCCCCTCAACCCAGGTCGTGACACCGGTCGTCGCCGTCACCGCGCCGCGTCGGCAGGTGGAGGGACGCGAGCGGGTCACCCTCAATACCGCCTACGTTCGCGCGCTCGACCGCGCCGGGCTCGTGCCGCTCGCCTTGCCGACGATGCTCGCGCCTGAGCGCGCCGTCGCTGCGCTGAGCGGCAGCGGCGTCCGCGGCCTGGTGCTGACGGGCGGCGAAGATGTGGAGCCGGCGCTGTATGGCGCGACCCCGCACCCCAGGCTCGAGGACACCGACCCGACGCGCGACGCCGCCGAGTTGGCGCTCATCGCGGCCGCGCGCGAGCGCCGCCTTCCGATCCTCGCGATCTGCCGCGGCATCCAGATTCTCAACGTCGCACTCGGGGGGACCTTGTATCAGGACCTGGGGAGCGAGCGGCCCGGCCCGGTGACGCACGCGGGCGACGACAGCCGCCACGCCGTGCGCGTCGAGCCCGGGTCGCTGCTCGAACGGACGCTCGGCACGCGTGCCGCGACCGTCAACAGCCGGCATCACCAGGCGATCCGCAATCTCGCGCCCGGCCTGCGCGCCGTCGCGTGGGCGGACGACGGCGTGATCGAAGCCGCGGAACCGGTGGACGCGGCGTCGCCGTGGACGCTCGCGGTACAGTGGCACCCCGAAGACCTCACCGAGCGCGCCCTGTTCGACGGATTCGCGCGAGCCGTCGCGTGAGTCCGCTCTCGTTTCCGTCGCCCGAGTGGGTCGCCGCGTACGGCGCCGCGATCAACGCCAGCGCCGGATACCGCGCGGCGTCGCTCGAATGGACGCACGGCCCGGTCGCGCTGATCGTGCCGGCGCATCCGGAGATCGGCGTCGCGAGCGCCGTGGGGATTTGGCTCGACCTGGATCGGGGCGAATGCCGCGAGTCGAAGGTCGTGACGGCGGATGCCGCGCAAAAGGCCGCGTTCGTGCTGACGGCGGAGTACCGCTACTGGAAACAGATCATCCGCAAGGAGCTGGGCCCGATCGCCGGGATCATGCAGCGCAAGGTCGCGCTCCAGGGGTCCCTCCCCATCGTGGTGCGGTTCATCAAGTCGGCGGAAGCGCTCGTGGAGGCAGCGACCACCGTGCCCACACACTTCCTGGACGAGTGACCGACCCGCAGCGACACGCTATAGTTGAATGATGGCCAAGCCCCAATCGATGACGGACGTGCTGCAGCGCCTGACCGGGCTCTCCCAGGAGCTCGCCGGGGCGTTCCGGCCCGCCACCATCATCGAGCTGGTGGCGCGCGCGATCACCGAGCAGCTGGCCCCCGAGCGGCTGTCCATCATGCTGCTCGATGTCGACTCCAACCGCCTCGTCGTCGCCTACCACGACGGGCCCCGCCCCGCGACGACCGACGAGCCGCTGTTGCAGCTCGCGCTGCGACGGGGACCGCTCGTCATCCCCGAGCACGTCGCGGCGAGTGCCGCCAACCTCGGCGTCACCGTGCCGAACCCCGAGCCCGTGAGCTGGCTCGGCGCACCGATTGCCGCCGTGGGCCGCACCATCGGCGCGGTGGCGCTCGAGGGGGAGCGCGCCGGCGCTCTGGGCGACGCCGCGCTCGCCTTCGTCCGCGCGGTTCTCGCGCAAGCAGCCATCGCCTTGGAGAACGCGCGCCTGGTAGAGCTCCTTTCGAGCGGCAAGCGCGAATGGGAGCAGACGGTGGACGCCATCAACCAGGCCATCTGCTTCATCGACCCGCAGGGCGCCGTGCGCCGCGCGAACCGCGTGTTCGCCGAGCTGATCAAGCTCCCCGTCACGGCTCTGCCCGGGCGCCCCTGGGTCACGCTGCTGCCCGCCGCCTGGATCGATCCGGTGGCCCGGCTGGTCGCAGCACCCACCGGGGCCCCCGTGGAGGTGCGCGCCGGCGAGCGCGTCCTGATCGTCACCGCGATCGGCACCGGCGAGCCGGGTGCCGCCGTGCTCCTATTCGAGGACCAGACGGAGAAGCGCCGACTCCAGGACCAGCTCCTGCAGTCCGAGAAAATGTCGGCGATCGGTCAATTGATCGCGGGCGTCGCGCACGACTTGAACAACCCTCTCGCCTCCGTGGTGGGGTTCGCGGACCTCCTCGGAGAGGCTGAAGACGTGCCGGAGCGCCTCGAGGAGCCCCTCGCCGTCATCCGCCAGGAAGCCGAGCGGGCGTCGGGGATCGTGCGCAACCTGCTCTCATTCGCGCGACGCCAAGAGGGCGAGCGGCAGCTCCAATCCATCCGGCCCATCCTCGAGTCGACGATTCTGCTGCTCAAGAACCAGTTGATGGCTCAGCACGTGGAGCTGACGTTCACCGCCGAGCCCGGCCTGCCGGAGGTCGAGGTACACGCGAACCAGATCAAACAGGTGTTCGTGAACATCATCAACAACGCCGCGCAGGCGATTCGCGGGGCCGACGTCAGCGGCGGCCGCATCACCGTCCTCGCCAAGTGTTGGCTCGACGGCGTGGCGGTCAGCATCTCGGACAACGGACCGGGAATGCCGGAGTCCGTCTCGCAACACGTGTTCGAGCCGTTTTTCAGCACGAAGTCCGAGGGCGAGGGGACGGGTCTCGGCCTGTCCATCTGCCAGGGCATCGTCAAGGAGCATGGCGGGAGCATCACGGTGGATCCGGGCCTCGGCAGCGGCGCCACCTTCACCGTCGAGTTGCCGGGGGCCACCGAGGCGCGCCTGGCCACGGCGACCGAGCTGGTGGAGGCGCAATCTCCGGCGGCCGCCACGGGTCCCGCCGCGGAGCGGCTCCGCGTCCTCGTCGTGGACGACGAGCCGCACATCCTCCACTATATGCAGGCGACCCTCGAGAGCTGGGGCCACGTGGTGGTCCTCGCCTCCGATGGCAGCCAGGCGCTGAAGCGCGCGCTGACGCAGCCATTCGACCTGATCATCTGCGACCTCCGAATGCCGCGCCTGGGCGGGCGCGAGATGTATCAAACGCTGTCCCAGATGCATCCCGCCGTCGCCGGCCGAATGGTGTTCGCCACCGGTGACACCGTGCGCGGCGACACGCTGCAGTTCCTCGAGCGGCTCGGCCGCCCCTTCCTCCAAAAGCCGTTCAAGCTGGACGAATTGCGGCGCGTGCTCGCCGACGTGAAGTCGCCTGCCTGACACGCTGCGAGTTCTCCAGGTCGATTCCGGCCGGGAGTGGCGCGGCGGCCAGAACCAAGTGCGCCTGCTGTGCCGGGAGCTGGCGCGGGAGCCGGGCGTCGAACAGGTCCTCGTCACGAAGCGCGGCAGCGAGCTCGCGCGACGCGCAGCCAGAGACGGTGTAGGGGTCGCCGAAGTCCCTTGGACGCTGACGTTCGATCCACGCGCGTCGTACGCGCTGGTGGAGCTTGTCTTACGCTTCCGGCCCGCGATCATTCACGCTCATGACGCCCACTCCATGCGCTTTGCGGTTGGTCTCGCGCACGGCAAGCTATGGAGGTGGTACCATCCGGCTGGGGGCGCCAAGCCCTGGTATGTCCGTGATTGGAAGGACTCGCGGCCCAGGGTGGTAGGCACCCGCCGGGTGGATTTCCACCTGCGGCGTCCGCCCCGCATCGCCCGAGGCCTTCTCGGAGACAGTCCGTGGGCTCAGGCCGACCAACTCGTCGCCGTATCCGCCGCAGTGAAGGAAGTCCTCGTCTCCGACGGTATCAGGGTCGGGGAGATTGTCGTCATCCGCGACGGCATCGACCCGGACGAAATCCGCCGCGCGGCCGCTGAGCCGGCGCATATCCGCGCCTTCCTCCACATCCCGCCCGACGCACCACTGGCCGTCAACGTCGCCGCCCTGGTGCACCACAAGGATCAGCGCACGCTGATTCGCGCCGCACACCATGCCCGTACCGCTCGACCCGACCTCCACTGGGTCATCGCGGGCGAAGGTGAGCTGCGCGGGTCCCTCACGGCCGAGATCGCGCGCCTCGGGGTAGCCGATCGGGTGCATCTGCTGGGGTATGTAGATCCAGCCGATGCCGTGATTCGGGAAGCGGACGTGTTCGTGATGTCATCGAAGGAAGAAGGGTTGGGCAGCGTGATTCTCAATGCGCTGGCGCTCGGCAAGCCGGTTGTCGCAACCGCGGCGGGCGGGATCCCCGAGATCGTGCCACCCGAAGCCTTGGTGCCAGTGGGGGACGCGGAGGGCCTGGCGGGCAAGGTGGTCGCCGCCCTTTCGCATCCCGCATCCCGCATCCTGTTTCCCGAGCGGTTCACCGCTCGGGCGATGGCACAGAGCGTCTTGGCCCTGTATCGCTCACTCCTCTAGATTGCAGGGCTATGATCTACGTCTGCGTCCCGGTCCACAACGAAGCGCGCACCGCAGGCCTGGTGCTCTGGAAGGTGCGGCAGGTCTTCACCGCGTTCGCGCGGGAATACCACATTCTCGCCTGCGACGACGGGTCGACCGACGGGACCGGCGAGATTCTCGCTTCCTACGGGCGGGTCCTGCCGATGACGCTCGTCACACATACGGACCGCCGGGGCTACGCCCGCAGCCTCGAGGAGCTGTTGCGCCTGGCCCTGCAGCGCACCGACCGGCCCAAGCGCGACTGCGCGATCACGCTCCACGCGGACTTCGTGCACGCGCCCGAGACGATGGAAGAAATGGTGAAACGGCTCGAGTCGGGGGCCGACCTCGTGGTGGCAGAAGAAGCCCGCGCGCTCGGCCGGCGGTCGTGGGGCGAGCGCTGGGTGCGCCGCGTCGCGCCGCGTCTGCTGCCCGTGACCGGCGTGCGCGACAGCGTGTCGGGATTCACGGCGCTGCGCCTCATCGTGCTGCGCCAGGCGACGCAGCGCGCCGGCGGCGGGGCCACGGCGCCGCTGCTGACGACCGAAGGCTGGTGCGCCAATGCCGAGCTGCTCGCCCGGCTCGCGCCGCAGGCGCGGCGCATCGAAGTGGTTCCGACACCGGCCCGGTACGACCTGCAGCAACGTCCCTCCCGCGCGACGCCGTGGCATCAGCTGCTGGCGGCGTGGCGGGGCCGGCGCGTGGTGCGAGCGGCCCGCAGCGTGGCCGTGGCCGTCGCCCTCGTCGTCGCACCGCTATCGCTCGACGGTCAGGATTCGGCCCATGCAAGCCTCCCCGCCGCCGCCACCGTAGCGGCGGTGCCGTTCCCGGTGGGAGAGCGCCTGACCTATGGGGCGAAGTACGGCATCTTCAGCGTCGGAACGGCCGTGATGGAAGTGGTGGGCATCGACACGGTGCGCGGGATCGAGGCGGTGCACATG
>WNFL01151022.1_pt3 | contig 11857 bp, 7 predicted proteins | sample 5400361 | NCBI WGS metagenome assembly WNFL01 (sample SAMN13153351, study PRJNA577476) | soil metagenome | isolation source: 40 cm soil on Douglas fir-dominated hillslope | place: USA:California | collected 2013-09-17
CGCAGCACGAAAGGCAGAATTCCGCCGTTCTTGTAATATTGCGCTTCGACTGGCGTGTCGATGCGGACGAGAGCATGGAACTCTGTTGTTTTGCCGCCACGAACAGCTCGGACCTTGATTTCGCGTCCGGCGGAAAAGTTCTCGACGGCATCGCGGATACCGCTGATTTCGAAAACCTCTTCGCCCGTCAGATGGAGGGATTCAGCAGTGTCTCCGGCGCGGAATTGCAACGGAAGAATGCCCATGCCGACGAGGTTGGAGCGGTGGATGCGCTCATAGCTTTCGGCGATAACACAGCGGACTCCGAGAAGCTTGGGGCCTTTTGCGGCCCAATCGCGCGAGGAGCCGGAGCCGTATTCTTTGCCTGCAAGAATCACCAGCGGAATTTTTGCGGCGATGTACTTTACTGAGGCGTCAAAGATGGACATCTCTTCGCCGGTGGGCAAATAGCGCGTGTATCCACCCTCGATATGGGGCACTAGCTTGTTCCGCAGCCGGACGTTGGCAAACGTGCCTCGGACCATGACTTCGTGGTTGCCGCGGCGCGCGCCGTAGGAATTGAAATCGCTGGGCTTCACGCCGTGGGCGATGAGGTACTGGCCAGCCGGTCCGTCTTTCTTGATGGAGCCGGCGGGTGAAATGTGGTCCGTTGTAACGCTGTCGCCGAGGACGGCCAGGACGCGGGCACCCACGACCTCTTCGACGGCGGACGGAGTGATCGACATGCCCTCGAAGTATGGCGCTTGGCGGATGTAAGTTGAGTCCGCACCCCAGGCATAGGTTTCGCCTTTCGGAATACTAAGTGAGCGCCAGCGGGCGTCACCGGCATAAACCTCGCCGTAATTTTTTTGGAACATTGCCGAATCGATACAGGATTCAACGGCTTGTTTCACTTCCTGTTGCGACGGCCAGATGTCGGCGAGGTAGACAGGCTTGCCGTCCTTGCCGGTGCCAAGGGCGTCTTTGTGCAAGTCGAGGTCGATGCGGCCAGCGATAGCGAAGGCGACGACGAGAGGCGGGGACATCAGGTAGTTGGCGCGGACTTCGGAGTTCACACGGCCTTCGAAGTTGCGATTGCCGGAGAGAACGGAGGCGACCACAAGGTCCTTTTCTTCAATGGCGTGCGAGACTTCCGGCAGCAGCGGGCCGGAGTTGCCGATGCAGGTAGTGCAGCCGTAGCCGACGAGGTGGAACTTGAGCTTTTCCAGATACGGCATGAGTCCGGCGCGGGTGAGGTAGTCTGTGACGACTTTCGAGCCGGGGGCGAGAGAGCTCTTGACCCAGGGCTCGGTGGAGAGGCCTTTCTCGACGGCTTTCTTAGCCAGCAGGCCTGCTGCCACGAGAACGGACGGGTTTGAGGTGTTGGTGCAACTGGTGATGGCGGCTATGACTACACTGCCGTGCTGAAGGTTTTTCGCGAACCCATTGGAGCTGGCGGCGGGAGCCTTGGCGCCGTTGCTCGGCTTAATGAGTGAGGGGAGAGCTTTGCGGAACGACTCGCCGGCTTGGGAAAGCACGACGCGATCCTGTGGGCGCTTGGGACCGGCCAGGCTGGATTCCACAGTGGCGAGGTCGAGCGCAAGGTGCTCGGAGTATTCGGCTTGTGGCGTATTCTCCGTATGGAACATTCCCTGCTCGCGGCAGTACGCTTCCACCAAAGCGACCTGCTCGGTTGTGCGCCCAGTGAGACGGAGGTAGCGCAGGGTTTCTTCGTCGATGGGGAAAATGCCGCAGGTGGCGCCGTATTCCGGGGCCATGTTGGCGATGGTAGCGCGGTCGGCGAGAGACAAGGCGCGGAGACCAGGACCGTAAAACTCCACGAACTTTCCGACGACACCGTGTTTGCGCAGCATTTCTGTAATGGTCAGAACTAAATCGGTCGCCGTCGTGCCTTCGCGCAACTGCCCCGAAAGCTTCACTCCCACCACAACCGGAATCAGCATGGAAACCGGCTGCCCGAGCATGGCGGCTTCGGCTTCGATTCCACCCACACCCCAGCCGAGCACGCCGAGACCATTGATCATTGTCGTGTGCGAGTCGGTGCCGACGAGCGTATCTGGATACGCCGTGGGCGTTTTGTCCTCGCGTTCTTGAACAAAAACAACCCGCGCCAGATATTCCAGATTCACCTGATGAACAATGCCCGTGTCGGGCGGGACAATCGCCAGATTGCGAAATGCTGTCTGCCCCCAGCGCAGGAAGCCGTAGCGCTCCTGGTTGCGCTGGAATTCGAGCAGGGCATTCATTTCGAACGCGTCGGGCTTACCGAATTCGTCAACCTGCACAGAGTGGTCAATCACCAGTTCCACGGGCTGTAGCGGGTTGATGTTCTTGGGATTGCCGCCCAGGCGCCCCATGGCATCACGCATGGCAGCGAGATCGACCACGCAGGGAACACCGGTGAAGTCCTGCAACAACACGCGGCTCGGCGTGAAAGCAATTTCCTTTTCGGGCTTGCTCTTGCCGTTCCAGGCGGCGAGAGCGCGGACTTCCTCCTTGGTAACGTTGCGGCCATCTTCGGTGCGGAGCAGATTCTCCAGCAGAATACGCAGCGAGTAGGGCAGATGCTGCGTGGAAATGCCCTGCTTATCGAGAGCATCCAGCCGGTAGAGTTCGTAATCTCTTTGGCCAACGCGGAGGGTCGAGCGGCTGTTGAAGCTGTTCATGAAATGAGTGCCTTTCTGGCTAAAGAGCAAGAGTGCGTTCCCTAATCTTCCAGTTTAGTCTTGAACGCGGTTGCGGGCCAAGTTGTGAGGGTTCCACAGCACCTGTAAACTCGCCTCTTGCATGCCTAGCCACGATGCGCAGGAACAATTGGGCTTCACCTTCCGTCCACCCGAACGACGGGTGTGGACTGTGCGCGACCTAGTGGCTGCGGCGCGGGCCACGCTGGAGCAGGACTACGGTGACGCCTGGATTGAAGGCGAGATCTCGAATTTCAAGCCGGCCGAGTCCGGGCATCTCTACTTCACGCTCAAGGACGGCGCAGCGCAGTTGAGCCTTGTGATGTTCCGGTCGCAGGCGCGGTTGCTGCGGTTTCGTCCGCAGGATGGGATGCAGATTATTGCACGAGGCCGGGTAACGATCTACGAGGGGCGCGGGCAATTGCAGCTTATCGCCGAATACCTGGAACCCAAAGGCGCGGGCGCCCTCCAGATCGCGTTTGAGCAGCTCAAAGCCCGCCTTGAAGCCGAGGGGCTGTTTCGGCCGGAGCGAAAAAAGACCATCCCATCGCTTCCCCGATGCATTGGAATTGTGACTTCGCCACGAACTGCGGCTTTGCAGGACATCTTAAACATTCTGCGGCGGCGGCATCACTCGGCGAATGTTCTGATTTATCCGGCGCAGGTGCAGGGAGAGAGCGCGGCGGCGGAAGTAGCCGCAGGCGTCCTCCACTTCAACCGCGAACAACATATCGACGTGATTGTGATCGCTCGCGGTGGCGGATCGTTCGAGGATCTCGCCTGCTTCAACGACGAGGCCTTGGCGCGCTGCGTGGCAGCCTCGATGATTCCCGTGATTTCCGCCGTTGGCCACGAGACGGACTTCACCATCCTCGACTTCGTGTCCGATCTCCGCGCCCCTACGCCCTCCGCCGCAGCCGAGCTGGTCATCCGCTCACGGCAGGAAATCGACGAAGAACTGGAGGAGTGGCACCGGCGGCTGGGAAAAGCAATGCGCTACCAGTTCCTGATCCGCCGCCAAACGCTGACCGAGCTAGCGCAACATCACGGATTCTCCCGCATGATGGACCTGATCCACCGCCGTCAGCAGCGCGTAGACGACCTCGTGAACCGCCTCGCCCACGCGCAGCGCGACATTCTGGAGAAGCATCGCCGCCGGTTCGAAGCCCTGGCTGCAGCCGTGCGGCATTACGACCTCCCTATGCGCCTAGCCTCGATCCACCGCGACCTGGACGCCCGCGTGGCGGCCCTGGCAGCGGCCATGCGCTCGCTCAATCTGCGCCGCCGTGGGCGGCTGGAACGGATGACTGAAGCTCTGCAAGCGCTCTCACCGCTAGCCATCCTGGACCGCGGCTATGCCCTGGTCTTCGACGCCTCCGGCAAACTGCTCAAGGACGCGCGCGACGCGAAAGCAGGCCAGGACATCACCGCCCGCCTGGCCCGCGGCGAGCTCCACGCCACCGTCAATCGCGCTGCACCGAAAAAGCCTTAGTTCCGGCCCTCCGTTACAATGGAGAATCCCAAATGATCCGCTCCCCAAGAGGCACGCTGTGACCACGCTGCTGGCGAACTGGCCGCACATGTCGCGGAATTCCGTGATCGACATCCTGCTTGTGGCGGGGTTGATCTACGGTGTGCTCCGTCTGGTGCGTGGCACCCGGGCGGCTCTGATGCTGCTCGGCTTGGCCGGCCTCGGACTGGCCATGGAATTCGTGCGCATCGGCCAGTTGCCCACGGTGAATTGGGTCATTACCAAACTGCTGCCCTACGCCGGGTTCGCTCTGATCGTCCTTTTTCAAGCCGAGATTCGCCAGGCTCTAGCTCGATTGGGTGGCATTCTCGTCTTCTCCCGCGGCAATTCCGCTGTGGCCGATGCCTACGACGACATCGTCATGGCCGCACACCAGTTCGCCCGCAACCGCACCGGGGCGCTGATTGTCATCGAGCGCGAGGTGGGACTGCGTACGTTTATCGAAAGCGGGGTCGCCTTGGACGCACGCCTTTCCTACGATCTGCTGGCCACCATTTTTCGCCCCAAAACGCCGTTGCACGACGGTGCCGTCATTGTCCAGCGCGACCGCATCGCCGCCGCCGCCTGCTTCCTGCCTTTGTCCATGGACCCCATACTTTCCACGCAATTGGGCACCCGCCACCGCGCCGGCATCGGCATCACAGAAGAAACCGACGCGATTGCCGTGATCGTTTCCGAAGAGACCGGCGGCATCAGCCTGGCGCTTACGGGCAAAATTGAGCGCGATATCTCCGTGGAGTTGCTGCGGGACCGCTTGAGCCGCCTTCTGCGCACGTATGTGGCGCCAGCAGTCCTGCCCACTGCCGTTCCCGATGGAGACAGCTCCGCCGAGCTGGCCCGCAGCGACTCGCTCGCCCGCGAGGTACAACGGTGAACCTGCGCGGATGGGTACGGCGCATCTTCCTGCATAATCTGCCGCTCAAGATCATGTCGCTCATTCTCGCCACCGGCCTGTGGTACGCAGTTTCGCGCGAGCCCGTTTCGGAAGTCGAGGTCAGCGTGCCGGTGGAGTTTCAAAACGTCCCGGAAAATCTGGAACTCGGCTCCGAGCACATTCCGCGGGCGGAAATTCGAGTGCGCGGCCCGGCCCGCATTGTCCGCGACCTGAAGCCCTCGGACGTGCGCGCTGAAATCGACCTGGCCGGCGCCCAGCCCGGCGAACGCACTTTCGATCTGAGCGGACGCCATATCCGCACCCAGAGGGAGCTCTCCGTGGTGCAGATCGTTCCCTCGCAGCTACACCTCGATTTGGATTTGCGCGAGACACGGGAAGTTGAAATCCGCGCGCGCGTGATGGGAAGTTTTGCTCAGGGCCTTCAAGTGGCGCGCACGGTGACTGAGCCGGCCCACGTTATGGTTACCGGACCCAAGCGGCACGTGGACTCTCTGGAAGAGGCGCTTACCGACCCGGTTGATGCCAGCGGGACCATGCACCGCGGTACCTTCATGACCCATGTGTACCTTTCCGATCCGCTCGTGCAGGTGGTCAATCCCGCGCCCGTGCAGGTGACGGTTATTATGGAGCGGGCACCCGAACGAATCCCAGAAAGGCTCACTCCCGCAGTCAGCGGCGCCCCGGATACGACTCGATGACATCCACGCAGCGTCAGCTTTTTGGAACAGACGGCATCCGTGGTGTGGCCGGAGACTTTCCTCTTACCCGGGAATCGGTTTTTCTTATCGGTACCGCGTTGGGCCGCAATCTGCGTAAGAACGCGAACACAGGCGAGGCGGTGTGCATCGTGATTGGCCAGGACACCCGCGAATCCAGCGCCTGGATCGCCGATCGTCTCGCCTTGGGGCTGGCCTCGCAGGGCGTGGAGGTTCATAGCGCGGGAATTCTGACTACTCCTGGCGTGGCTTATTTGGCGCGCGCGCGGGGCTACTCCGCCGGCATCGTTGTTTCCGCCTCGCACAATCCGTGGATGGACAACGGCATCAAAGTCTTCTCCGGCGATGGCTATAAGTTTCCCGATGCGCGTGAACTCGAAGTTGAGAAGGAGATCTTCGCGCTGATTCAAGACAAGCGGCCTGAACCCAAAGTGAATCCTGCGCCGGAACCGAGCCTGCCAGGCGAGGAAGCCTTGCGGCGCGAATACATTGACTGGCTGGCGGCGGGCGTTTCCGTAAGCTTGGGTAAGCTGAAGGTGCTGGTGGATTGCGCCAACGGCGCTGCTGCGGCCGAAGCGCCGGAGTTGTTTCGCAAGTTGGGGATCTCGGCGACCATTCTGCATGCCTCTCCCAGCGGCAGGAACATCAACGACGGCTGTGGCGCGCTGCACGCCGCCGCCGTCTGCCGCGCCCTCGTTGAACGCAAAAGCGAGCGCTTCGATCTCGGTGTGACTTTTGACGGCGACGCCGACCGGGCTCTTTTCTGTGACGCAGAGGGCCGCAGCGTGAATGGCGACGCAGTTCTATTACTCGCGGCTCGCGACATGCAAGCTCGCGGAACGCTTGCCAATGCCACGGTTGTCGCCACAACCATGTCGAACATGGGCCTGGAAATTGCCCTGAAGCGCTCCGGCATCCAGATGCTGCGCGCGAACGTAGGGGACAAGTACGTGCTGGAAGAGATGCAGAAAACCGGAGCCACTCTGGGCGGTGAGCAATCCGGACACGTTCTCTTCCGCGATGGCGACGCCACCACCGGCGATGGGCTGGCGACCGCGCTCCGCGTGATGGAGGTCATGGTGCGGAGCGACAAGCCTTTGTCGGAACTCGTTGGCGATTTGAAAGTCTTCCCGCAGGTAATCAAGAACGTCCGCGTGCGCGAGAAAACGCCCTTTGCCCAAGTTCCGCAAATCGAGCAAACGATTCAGGCAGCCGAGCGCTCCCTCAACGGCAATGGCCGCGTGGTCGTCCGCTACTCCGGCACGGAAGCTCTGGCGCGCGTGATGGTGGAAGCGGAAAACGAGGACACGATGACGACTCTGGCGGATTCCATCGCCGGAGCGATCCAAACCGCACTGGGCGTGTAAACCTACCAAGCCAAACCCCCACGGGCGCCCCGCCCCGTGTGGTCTTCAAGAATATCTTTGCACCGCATCCCAACCGCGCTCAGAGGCCCCCGCACCTGCACGGACGAGGAGGCCCGTGCCTCCATCACCCTAAGTCCCGCCAATTCTTTCCCACCCCAACCTCCACGACCAGCGGCACTGTAAGCGGATGTACATTCTCCATCTGTTCGCGGACTAAAATTGTCATCGCCTCTAGTTCCTCTTCCGCGACTTCGAATACGAGTTCATCGTGGACCTGTAAGGTCATCCGCGATTTCATGCCACGCTCGTACATTTCCGCGTCGATGCGGATCATGGCAATCTTGATGAGGTCCGCCGCTGTGCCTTGTAGCGGCGTATTCACGGCCGTACGCTCCGCAAACCCGCGCTGGTTGGCGTTCTTGCTGTTGATGTCGGGTATCGGACGCACGCGGCCAAACAGAGTCCGCACTTTCTGCTCACGCCGCGCCTCCTCAACCGTCTTGTCGATAAACATACGCACGCCCTTGTAGCGATCAAAATACCTGTCAATAAACCGCTTCGCTTCACCCTTATCAATGCCAAGTTGCTGCGATAGGCCGAACGCCGACAGCCCATACACGATCCCGAAATTCACGGCCTTCGCACTGCGGCGGTGCTCATCCGTAATCATCAAGGGCGGTACGCCAAAGACTTCCGCGGCGGTCAGAGTGTGAATGTCATCGCCGCGGCGGTAGGCTTGCACCAGCATGGGGTCCTGCGAAAAATGCGCCAGCAGCCGCAACTCGATCTGCGAGTAATCCGCCGCCAGCAGCACGTATCCGGGCTCCGCAATAAATGCTGCGCGCACCTCACGGCCCAGCTCCGTGCGAATGGGAATATTCTGCAAGTTCGGATTGACCGACGACAATCGCCCGGTTGCGGCCACGGTCTGGCTGAACGTCGTGTGCAATCGCCCCGTCGTTTTGTCAACCATGCTCGGCAGGGCATCGACATACGTCGATTTGAGCTTGGAGAGCTGGCGGTATTCGAGCACCAGCCGCGGCACCTCGTGCGTCAGCGCCAACTCTTCCATCACATCCGCCGCCGTCGAGATGACTCTTCCCTTCCCCTGCTTCATGGGCTTGGGCAGGTTCAAGCGGTTGAAGAGCACATCGCCAAGTTGCTTGGGCGAATTGATATTGAATTCCGTCCCGGCAAGTTCATGAATCTGCCGCGCTTTTACACCAATTTCGCGCGTGAGGCGAAATGACATTTCCGCCAGCACCGCCGTGTCAATCTTTACTCCCGCTCGTTCCATTCTCGCCAGGACAGAGATCAGTGGAAACTCGATCTCGTCGTATAGCTTGAGCACTTTCGCATCTTCGGCTTCGCGCCGCAGCAAGGTCGAGAGGCGACCCGTGACATCCGCAGCCTCGGCCACGCTACCGCTAAGTGTCTGGTTGAAACGGCGCTGTGCCACATCCGCTAACGCGTGAGACGTGTAGGTCGGGTCCAGCAAGTACGAGTACAGCATTACGTCGTGCTCGACACCTTTGAGTTCCATCCCGAGCGGCTCACAAGCATGAATCGCCGCTTTGTAGTCATGAATCGTCTTGGGCAGACCGGCGTCTGCCAGGAACTCCTTCAACTTCTTGGCTGCGAGGCCTTCTCCCAAAGCGACTGTCACCGATGTTCCTGCCTCAGCGGAAATCCCGACGTGCCGCGATGCTGCCGCCGACGGCTCGGGCGCATCTTCCAAAGCCAGAAAACTTCCCTGTGCCGGGCTTTCCTGCGTAGCTTCTTCCTCCGCTTCTTCCGGCGTGATGGCCTCAGCGCCCTCAATCGCCACAGCGAAGTAGCCGGTGGTCGCAACCTGCTTGCGCACCAGATCCACGTCCGCTGCGGAATGCGCCTCACTGTAGTGCGTCTCGAAGACCGCCGGCTCGGGCGCTAGCTCCTTCAACATCGTTGTAAACTCAAGTTCCCGAAAAAGCTCGCGCAAGGTTGCCGCGTCCGGCTCCGTAATCCGCATGGCGTCTGTGTCGAGATCGATTTGAACGTTCGTGTCAATCGTCGCCATTCGCTTGCTGAACAAGATCGTGTCCCGATTGTTTTGCAGCGACTCGCGGTAGGTCTTTTTCTCCACCTCAGCCGCGTGCTCCAGAGCCTGCTCCACTGTGCCGAAACGCTGAATCAAATCCACCGAACCTTTGTCGCCGATGCCCGGCGCGCCGGGAATGTTATCGACCGCATCGCCGCGCAGCGCCATCACATCCACCACGCGCTCGGGAGGCACGCCCAGAATTTCCTCCACCTTGGCGACATCGCAAATCAAATTGTCTTTCGGTGGATTCAGAATCCAAACATTCTTGCCCACTAGTTGCAGCATGTCCTTGTCGCTCGAAACAATGTAGACGGGCAGGTCCCGCTCCGCCGCCTGACGAGACAATGTGCCAATGACGTCATCGGCCTCATATTTCGTAACTTCCAGGATCGGAATTCGGTAACCTTCCAGCGCCTTGCGAATATAGGGGAGTTGTTGCGCCAGATCTCCGGGCATCTCCGCCCGGTTCGCCTTGTAGCCGTGATATTGCACCTCTTGAAAGGTTTGCGTCTTGATGTTGAATTTTCGGATGGTCGTAACGGCTTCCGCCTGTTCATCGCGAAACGTGGGCCCCATCACATCGAAAACCGCCGCCAGATATGGTGGAGCAAAGTCCTCGCGCAGCTTGCGCAGCATGTTCACGAACACATACGTGGCAGCCGTCGGTATCCCCGTTCGCGTCGTCATTGGGCGCGAGCGCGTCATGGCGTGGTACGCGCGGAAGATAAACGACATCGTATCGATCAGAAAAATGAAGTCCCGCCCAGCGGGATGCGGCAGAACGACTTTGCCAGCAGTCGCCTGTGGCACCGAAGGCGAAGGCTGCGCTGAAGGCGGAGCAGCCTCGTCCTGGGATTCTCTCTTGGATTTCTTGGTAGGCACCGCCAGAAGTTTAGCAGCAGCGCTCCTCGGCGAACGATGTGGGGGCTCGTCCCTTGTCGCCGTCGGCGACAGGGCGGGGCTTAGCCTTTGCGGCGCGGCCGCGCTCTCGCCGCGAAAGCAGCGGCCTCAGCCGAAAGCTGCTACTCCACAAACATGCAATCGCCGTAAGAATAAAACCTATACTCCTGCTCTACCGCATGTCGGTAGGCCTTCAAAATGTTCTCCTGCCCGCCAAACGCGCACACCAGCATCAGCAGCGTGGACTCCGGCAAATGAAAATTCGTGAGCATCGCTCCGACAACACGGAACCGGAACCCGGGATAGATGAACAGATTGGCCTCGCCCGATCCGGCCTCGACCCGCTTCGCTCCAGAAAGCAGCGCCGCATATTCCAACGTACGCACGGTCGTGGTTCCCACCGCGACAACCCGCCGCCCCGCCGCCAGCGCCACGTTGATCTTCTCAGCCGCCTCGACAGAAATGGCGTACTTCTCCTCATGAAGCTTATGGTCTTCCACCCGCTCCACCCGCACCGGCTGGAATGTGCCCAGCCCCACGTGAAGCGTGATCTCGGCGGTTTCAATGCCACGCTCGTGCAAACGCGCCAAAATCTCCGGCGTAAAGTGCAGCCCTGCCGTGGGCGCAGCCACCGAGCCCTGCGCCGACGCGTAGACCGTCTGGTAGCGGGCGCGGTCTTCACTATCGTCCTCGCGGGTAATGTACGGCGGCAACGGCACGTGCCCCAGTCGCTCCAGCGTCCCAAAGAAGTCAGCCACCGGCGCAAACCGGATGCGGCGCTCACCGAAGCTTCCCCGAGAGATAATCTCAGCCCGCAGTTCGCCCTTACCTTCATTCCGGCCATGGCCAAGTTGGTTCAAGTCGACCTGGTCAAAAAAGACCACTTTTTCCCCAATACCCACCTTGCGCCCCGGCCGCACCAGACATTCCCATTCGTTGGGATCGTGAGCGATTTGCTTCGTCAACAAAACCTCAACCTGCCCCGGCAAGTGCCCATAGGCTGGCACTTCGGCCCCCCCCCGAGGCGACCTTACGCCCGAACGACGTCCGTACAACCGGGCCGGAAAAACGCGAGTGTTGTTGAAAACCACGAGATCGTCGGGGCTGAGCAAGTCGGGAAAACAGCCAAAAATGCGCTCTTCCGGCGGGCCTCCACCTGCTTCCGCACTGCGCTCAACACGCAGCAAACGCGATGCAGCCCGGTCCACCAGCGGCCGCTGGGCGATGAGCTCGTTTGGCAGATCGAAATAAAAATCGGATACTTGCACGGCTAGTCGTCCTGAAATTATAGGGTTTCGGCTGTAAGACTCAGGAATATTCAGAAGTTACTGTCGAAAATGATTGTTCGGAAAAACAAGGTGGAGTAGGATACGCGGGCACGGAATTCGTCATGGTAAATGATCGCAAAATTCGCGAAGAGCTGGTTCGCTATGCCCATCGGCTCCATCAAGCCGGTTTCGTGGCCGCCACGGACGGCAATCTTTCCGTCCGAATGGACTCCCGTCGCATCCTGACGACTCCCACCGGAATGAGCAAAGGTGACCTCAAGCCCTACGATCTGGTGATTGTGGATTATGAGGGACGGAAGCTTTCCGGGCGTCGCCAGGCCTCCAGCGAGCTCGCCATGCACCTCCTCATCTACACCATGCGGGACGACATACATGCCATAGTACATAGTCAT
>WNFL01445129.1_pt1 | contig 11856 bp, 10 predicted proteins | sample 5400361 | NCBI WGS metagenome assembly WNFL01 (sample SAMN13153351, study PRJNA577476) | soil metagenome | isolation source: 40 cm soil on Douglas fir-dominated hillslope | place: USA:California | collected 2013-09-17
GGGCTGTTGCTTTTAAAGTTACTGACAAAAATTACCGGTGTTTGGCCGCTCGCGCGCCTGCATTACATGCGCAAACGCGAGGCGGCCTTTACCACATTGCTAATGGCGACCGGGTATCGATGCGATCCAATATCGTCATGAAATAATGCAGGACCTGGAAAACGAACTTCTCTATGGGCATATACGATCGTTTGCCCAAAGAATGCGCGCCATGCGCGAAGGTCTTGTCCAAGCGGACAAGCGTTACTACCAATATCAGAAAAAAAGCTGGTTCTTGGACGCGGCGGAAATTTATTGCGGCGCTATTAACTGCCTCGCCCATGATTTGACCGCTGCAGATCTAAAGTCCCGCGGCTTTGTCGCCTTCCGCCAATATTTGGTAAACTATGCCGCGTCCGAGCCTTTTACGGCGCTTCTGGCGGAAACTCAAAAGCTTAAAGCCGATTTGTCCACCGTGAAATACTGCCTGCTCATTAAAGATAACGGCTTCAGGCTGCGTAAATATGAATTGGAGACTGATTACAGCGCCGAGGTAGAGGAAACCTTTCACAAATTTAAACAGGGAGCGGTCAAGGACTATTCGGTCAAATTTCCCGACTGGCCGGATATGAACCATGTTGAAGCAAAGGCTCTAGATTTTGTCGCCCAATTATATCCCCACATATTTTCAACTCTGGCTAATTACTGTGTCAAGAACGCCAATTATCTGGATGAAACGATAGCTAGGTTTGACCGAGAAATACAATTTTACGCAGCCTATCTTGACCATATCGCAATACTCAAACGAGCGGGCTTGAGATTCTGCTATCCGAAAATTTCCAATCAGCGCAAGGAAGTTTATGATTATGAAGGATTTGATTTAGCCCTCGCTTATAAACTCATTGGCGAACAGTCGTCCATCGTGTGCAATGATTTTTACCTGCAAGACACAGAACGGATAGTTGTCGTATCGGGTCCAAACCAAGGTGGAAAAACAACTTTTGCCCGCAGCTTCGGGCAGTTGCATTATTTAGCCTGCCTAGGTTGTCCCGTCCCGGGCCGGGAAGCGCAGCTCTTTCTGTTTGACCGGCTCTTTACCCATTTTGAAAAGGAAGAAGACATCAAAACTCTCCGTGGCAAGCTGGAGGATGACCTGATCAGAATTCACGATATTCTCAATCACGCCACCGCAAACAGCGTGGTCATAATGAACGAAAGTTTCACGTCCACGACATTAAAAGACGCGCTTTTCTTAGGCCGAGAGGTGCTGCAAGCAATAATGCAATTGGATTTGCTGTGCGTGTGCGTGACGTTCGTAGACGAATTGGCTTCTTTGAGTGAGCAGACCGTTAGCATGGTGAGCACGGTAGTTCCCGATAATCCTACGTCGCGGACATATAAAATTATAAGAAGACCAGCGGATGGACTCGCCTATGCGATCTCGATTGCTGAAAAGTACCGCCTTACCTACGAGTGCTTGAAGGGGCGGATCCGATCATGAAGGCTTTCCTCATGCATCGAGATCAGGATTTCAATCTGCAGCCGGAAGTACCGCGGAATGAACAAGCAGTGGCCCAAGATTTGGAATTGAACACGTTGTTCAACGCCATGGCGCGCGGCGACAAATTTCTGTTTGCAGTGGCAAAGAGCGCCGTCTTGTCCGGGCTAAAAGATGATCTGAACACGATTAGCTATCGCCAAGAGATTCTTAAGGATTGCCTGAAGAACGCTGCCCTTATCCGGGATATCTACGATATCGTGGTTGGAGCAATTGAGGTGGAGAAAAAGGCCTATTGGAATTTGTTCAACTATCCAGATGCGACACTGCGTAGATCGATAGAGCTGTTGCAGATGTCGGTGACAATGCTCAAAAAAGTGAGAAATGTCGTCGCTGAGCACGCGAATAGATTCGTGTCAGAGGGTTTTACCGCGCTTTTCGCGATGCTCAAAAAAGAGCTTGGTGATGAGTACTTCGCGAAGGTGCAAAATCATCTAAGGCAACTGAAATCCCGCGGCGGGGTTTTAGTTAGCGCTGAGTTTGGGGAAAGGCAGTAAAGGGGCTAATTACATACTTCGTAAACCACCAGACCGAAAGCAGAGTTGGATGAGTCGGATCTTGGCGCAAACGCCGCCTGTCTACAGCTTTCATCTCCATCCTCGCGATGAAAGCGGCGCCAGGGCCCTGTCGGAACTACGAGATCGAGGAGTCATCCTTGTTGCCAATGCGCTCGCCAGTCCACGGATCATATTCTCAGTTTTTTTAACATGTTGCGGACTGAATTGGCGTTCTACGTTGGTTGTTTGAATTTGCGCGAGCACCTTGTCAAAAAAGGGGAGCCAATATGCTTTCCCCTTCCGACGGCTGCCCAAGAACGCAGACATTCCTTTAGCGGATTATATGATGTCTGTCTGTTCATTTTCTATTCTGTCGGATTTTACCGTCGGGGCGCTATCCGCTGACGTATTGGCCCGACGGATTGCCGCAAATTCTTGTATCGCTCGACCATTTTGATCCGTAGTACCAGCGATTGGTAGGACACGCATTAACGGATCAACGTCGCGCGCGGGGTCTTACTCTTGAATTGGGCGTGGGAGATATCACCGAGAGGTTGGAGCTCTTATTTCCAATCGAAAAATGCGCACAAGTCCGTAGGCTGGCTCAGCAGGCGGGAAGAAAAGGGGCCACCGCGGCGCCAGGATACTTTTCCTGAAGAGCTACAAATTTTCCTTTTATCCCGTTCGCTTGAACTCGAAGTCCGACCAAGCTGTAAGGACAGCAGGTCAGCCGAATAGGCGTTTCTGAGGTGCATGTTTATACCGAATAACTTGGGCACGTTCCAGGGTGACCAAACCGCCTTTCATCATCCCGTCCAGCTCGAGAAGAAATGCCGATATTTTTTCCGGCGTATCGACTATTTCTATAACCATCGGAAGATCGCTGGAAAGGCGAAGAATTTTCGTCGTATGCATGTGGCTCGACTTACCAAAGCCAAGGGGCCCACGCAGAACTGTGGCCCCAGCGAGACGCTTTTCGCGCGCCTTGAGAACGATGGCTTCATACAACGGGAGACGTCGATAACGATCATCCTCATCAAGGAAGATGCGCAGCAAAACGGCTTCTTCGGGCAGTTCTGGAGGACGGACCCGTGGCTCGCCAACGTCCGATCCGGCCTTTGCGGGGATCGAGTCCGATTCAGACATACGAGCTCCCAAGCAAATCCTGCAGAGTCGTCAGATTCTTCCCACCGGCTTGGCGTGTGCGACTTCTTCCGCGGCCCGGTGAGGTCGTAGCATGACGGGGAGCAGGCTAGAAACCAACAAAATGCAAGCAATGGCGATTAACGCTCCGCCATAGTTTCCGGTGGCCTGACGGATATTGGCTATGAGCAGTGGCCCAAAAACGCCGGCCAAGCCCCAGGCAGTAAGCATCAGGCCGTAGATCGACCCGACCCATTTCGGCCCAAAGTAATCCGCAGCGAAGGCCGGCATTGTGCCGAAGCCGCCGCCGTAACAGCTGATTATGATAAAGCACACCAGAGCAAGCATAGTGAACTGGCGGAGCGAAGGCAGCAGGAAAAAAAGCGCCGCTTGGAGCAAGAACATGATCAAGAAAACATTCCTGCGCCCAATCGCATCGGAGGACCAGGCCCAAAACAGTCGACCAATGCCGTTACCGATGGAAATGACACCTACCATGCCTGCGCCGACCGCGGCGCTCACGCCGCTGATCTCTTGCGCCATCGGCGAAGCTTGTGAAATGATACTGATTCCCGCCGTCACGTTCAGGAAAAGCATCGCCCAGAGGACATACCACTGCCAAGTGGACAGCGCCTCTTTGAGTGTGTAATTGCGGGCTTGCAGTTGGTCCTGTTGCTTGGCGGTTGGTTGCCAGCCTGCAGGCATCCAGCCTTCGGGCGGATTGCGCATGACCGAGGCGCCGAGCACAACCATGATCAAATAGTCGATTCCAAGAATCGCTAAGGTCTTTAGTACGCCCACGCCGGCGATCAGATTCTCAGCCACCGGAGCCGTAATCAAAGCTCCAGCCCCGAACCCGGCAACTGCGAGCCCGGTAATAAAGCCGCGCCGGTCTGGAAACCATTTCACGAGCGTGGCCAAGGGAACAATATATCCCAAGCCAAGACCCAAGCCACCGAGGACTCCATAGGTGAGCCAAAGGATCCAAATATTGCCGTTGGCAAGGCTCGCCAATGCGACGCCAAGGCCGTAACAAATTCCTGCAATGATTCCGACTACGCGAGGCCCGACCCTTCTCATCCAGAGACCACCGAGAAAGGCGGCAAACCCCAGCACAAGGATCGCTATAGAAAAGGTGGTTGTCACATCGGAGATGGACCAACCAAATGTTTTCATTAACGGATTCCGAAATACGCTCCAGGCATAAACAGCTCCTAAAGCCAACTGCATTAACACACCCCCGCCAGCCAGGAGCCAACGATTGGGCAATCCCTTATTGGTTGCTTGAGTCATAAAGCGGCACTTTCATTTCACAGCTTTAAAACCGGTTCGGGTTCCTCGGCTCCGTTGGCTCGTTCGAGCGTAGCTGAAATCTCCTTAAAGGCCGGGATCTTGGCCAGAGGCGAACGCGCTTTCGGGTCGACCAAAACATTCCCTTCCGGCCAGTGGACTTCCAGCGTCCCGGCTGTTACCGGCGCCAGGAGCACTCTTCCACGGTATGTACCGAAATCGTTGTGCAACCGTACCTGATCGCCGGACACGAGCCCCATCCGGCCCGCGTCATCAGGATTAATCAGCACACCATCTCGCGTTGCCGCCGTGCTCGCGTCGATATCTTCGTGGACCATGCTGTTAAACTGTTTCCCGCGGCGAGTAACCACCCGAAAGGCACCCATCGGTAAGCTTACCTCTGGCAGGTTTACCGCCTTGAAATGAGCTTTACCGTCCGCCGTAGAAAACTTCTGGCCTGGGCAAAGCATCGGGCCACCGTATTGGAAGCTGTCGCCTCTCTTTTTCAAATCCTTGATGCCCCGATAAGAGGGAATTATCCGAGCGATTTCTTCTCGAATAGCTTCGGTGTCCTTAAAGGTGAGCTTGTCTGCCCACTCTGGCCGAACCTGCCGAGCAATCTCCAGGAAAACTTCCCACTCTGAGCGAGCCTCTTCAATGCGTGGTCCCGGAATTTCGGGACTGAAAATTACTCGCCGTTCTGTGCTGGTCTCGGTGACCCCGCCGGGAATTTCGTATCGAGTCGTGGAAGGGAGCAGTATCACCGTGTCGTCCGGATCGACCAACTGGTGCACTCGAAGCGGAATCGTCTTCAGCGCGCTCTCGACCAGTTCCGGATCGGGCATTACCTCGCGGAAATCTCCACCCATCGACCAAAGCACTTCGAGTTCGCGCTGCAGAGCCAATTCAAGCATCTCCGGAGTCGTGACTCCGGCTTGGTTCGGAACCGAAAATCCCCATTGCTTGGAGAGCTTGGTTGCGTTCTCCTCGTTAATCGGCAATCCGCCGGGAAAGGCCGTGGCGTAAGCTCCCATCTCGGCGCCGCCTTGAACACCGGAATGCCCGCGAATCGGCATCAGACCGCATCCGTCTCGGCCGACATATCCTCTGGCGAGCGCCAAGTTGATAATGGCATGAACGTTGTCTTCTCCGCAGGTATGTTGAGTAATTCCCATTCCCCAGACGAACACCGCACGCTCCGCATCAGCCACCAGACGAGCAAAATCCCGCATGCGGTTCCGGCTAGCGCCGCTGGCCACTTCCAACTCTTCCCAGGAAAATCTCCCTAACAGAGCCCGCAACTCCTCAAACCCGGTAGTTTGATCGCGGATGAAATCCTCCTTGACCCAACCCTCGCCGATCATGTGTTTTAATGTCCCGTGGAGAAAAGCCACATCTCCACTCGCCTGCACCGGAAAGAAATGTTCTGCGATCTTGGTCCCGAAAAGCGCGCTCTCGACGTCGGACGGGACCCAATAACGTTCCATGGCCGGTTCGCGGTACGGATTGACCACCGCCACTTTAGTACCCGCCTTCCGGGCATAGTAGAGGTACTTCATCATGACCGGTTGGTTGTTGGCAACGTTGCTGCCAAAAAAAACCACTAGATCCGTGCCAATCAGGTCGGTATACGAACAGGTTGTCGCTGCGACGCCCAGAGCCGCTTTGAGCGCAAAAGTACTCGGTGAATGGCAGATTCGTGCCGCGTTGTCGATATTGTTTGTGCCTAGCGCGCGCACCGCCTTTTGTGCTGCATAATAGGTTTCGTTCGGAACGCCGCGGCTCGTCATATAGAAATAGAGTTGTTCCGGACGGCTTGCTTTGATCTTTCCTGCAATCAGAGTTAAAGCTTCTTCCCAAGAGATTCGGCGGAACCCTCGTTCTCCGCGCCGACGGATCATCGGGTACGGAATCCGGCCCAGTTCACGCAGGTCGCGCGACCGTTTGGATTGGAGAGCCACGACGTTCTCCAATAACTTGCCGTCCAACGCAGGCATCGTGTTCAGGCGGAGCAAACGGAGCCGGATGTTGCACAAATGTTGGCCGGTGATGGTCCAATCCTTCATCCCACTAGTGCCGAGAGAGCAACCATCGCAGACCCCTTGGTCTAAAATACGATAGGCGTAATCGAGGTGGTCGCGGTTTTCCCAAATAGCCCGAAAAACTTCCCAAAAGTTATTTGAATGTTGCTCGCCGATACCAAAGGGTTTGGGGCTAGCCCAAAGCTCGGGTACCCAGCCACTCCGGACTGGTCGGATCGATCGCTGCACTTTCGCTTTCGCCATCCTGGGGGGATCTTCGCTACATCCTTAAGTTAGCCGATACTCTCTCGAAGGAAAGGGCAAAAGCGGGGGGCGGAATCTAGAAGCCAGAATTTAGAATTTAGAAGATCGTAGAGGCGGTCCAGCCTTTGCTTCACGGCATCCACCTGATCGTAGACAATCAGGCTACTTTGACTACCAGGTCGTCCAACGCCCTAGATGTGAACTCCTAAATTCTAGCTTCTAAAATTCTGTCCTCATGCAAACGACGTCTCGATCAAAATACCGAGTAACACTTTCATGATTTGCTCGAGACTTTCTGAATCGTGTCGCCGACCCGAACTGTACCAGGGACGATGATCCTGGCATTGACGCCGCGCAGCCGAAGTTCGCGTCCTATGGGCGAATTTACGAATCGGCGGGCATTGGGACCGAATCGCTCCGCAAACTTACTGCAGCCGAGATGCGGGGGCATAGTTACTGCAATGATCGCTGAGCCAACTTGCAGACGAGTGCCCGGCGGGAGGTTATGTTCGCTTAAGTCGAGATCGACGTAGAGCTGGTCGCCTGCGAGCGGTCGGCGGTCAGCCTGCCCAGCCACCAGTAACGCTACACGAGCGTTCATTAGCGTCAGTTGGGTATCAGGGTGCGCCGATCCCTTCGCCCAGTTGTCGCCTATCAGTCCTTTGGTGCAATCCAACGTTGCCTCCTGGACGACTTCTCGTTCGTCTCGAGCCGGACGGCGAACGATAAGTTCTATTCGGCCTTCGTTGGTTGGGGATTGACGAATCCCATCAAGGCCGCCGTCAAGAAGGGCGGCGCTCACATAGTCCATCTTTCGATAATGGTTTGCAGTCAGAATCCGGTCGAGCTATTTCGTTTGATCCAGAGGTTCCGGCCTCGTCTCCTCTATTGATGTTTCAACCAGATTGAGGCATCATCCGCGCAGAAATTCCCCCGAATGGTTTCCGCGTCGACTTTCGCATCTCATGGAATTATGACCGTTCGGCGGTTAATGCCGAGGAATTTTCGATTGGTCGCTGGCATCATTACATCGATCCATTGTCATGCGAATCTTTGTTCCCAAAGAACCTGATCTATCCGAAGCACGCGTGCCGGTGTCGCCCGTAACGGCTGCGAAATTGGTGAAACTAGGAGCTGACTGCGAGGTGGAAAGAGGACTCGGCTTATCGGTGGGCTGGCCGGACAATGAGTATGAAGCCGCTGGCGCAAAAACGAGTTCCGATCGCATCCACTCGTTGAGTAGCGCCGACCTGGTGTTGCGGTTACGCAAGCCGCCACTGGAAGAAATCGAACACCTGAAATCGGGAAGCATTCACGTCAGTCTGCTTGATCCGTTTAACGAGGAGAAATTAGTGCACCGGCTTGCGACCGCGGGAGTGACTGCCGTCAGCATGGAGATGATTCCTCGCGTTGCCATTTCCCAAAAAATGGATGCGCTCAGTTCGCAAGCAAACCTCGGTGGTTATGTCGCGGTGATTCTCGCGGCGGCCGCCAGCAAACGGATCTTGCCGATGATGACTACCGCCGCGGGAACTATTAAACCTCTTCGTATGTTCGTGATTGGGGTTGGGGTGGCCGGTCTACAAGCGATCGCGACCGGCCGGCGACTGGGAGCGTGGGTGGAAGCGTTCGACACCAGACCGATAGTGGAAGAGCAGGTAAAATCGCTAGGTGCCAAGTTTGTAAAGATCGATCTGGGCGAAACTGGCGAAACAGCGGGCGGCTATGCCAAGCCGCTCACACCTGAACAATTGCAAAAACAACGCGAGGTAATGGCCGAACATGTCACGCTGGCCGATATCGTCATCACTGCAGCTCAGGTTTTCGGAAGAAAGGCGCCCATGGTTGTCACCACGGAAATGATCAAGCGGATGCGCCCGGGGAGTGTCGTCGTCGATACGGCGGTAGAGACGGGAGGGAATGTGGAAGGCTCGCAATACGATCAAGAAACCGAACTGAACGGCGTGAAGATACTGGGATATGCTAATTTACCTGGACGCGTGGCTACGAACGCCAGCGAGATGTATTCAAACAATCTTGCCGCTTTCGTTGAGCATTTTTGGGACAAAGAGCGCAAGGCTTTTACTCTCGATTTGAACCATGAATTGCTCAAGGCGTGCGTTATCACGCACGCCGGCGAGATCTGCAATGAAACAATTAAGAAGGCGTATAACCAAACGTGATTGGTGATTAGTGATTGGTGGTGATGAGCGCAGCAAAATCATTCCGCGATTTTAAAGTTTACCAGCTCGCAAGAGCAGCGCCCGGTGAGATTTTTTGCAGCAACCAATGGAAGAACCTCGCACTTGGCACGACGAACTCTTCGGTGATTTAGAATGAGTCGTCATAAAACTGGTTACCAATCACTAACCACCTCTCACAATCACATCCGGTCGTTCCTTGCGTGAAAAACGTCCCCCTAGCATGCAAACCGAAGTACTCATCGCAACCTTCTACGTTCTGATCCTGGCCGCATTTCTTGGATACCAGGTGATCTCGCGGGTGCCTTCGCTTTTGCATACGCCGCTCATGTCGGCGACTAACGCGATCTCCGGAATTTCGTTGGTTGGCTCGTTAGTGACCGCCGGAGCGCATCATACGGCGGTAAGTGCGGTCCTCGGTTTCCTGGCAGTGACTTGTTCTACGATCAACGTAGTGGGCGGTTTTGTGATTACCGACCGCATGCTGAAGATGTTCAGAAGGCGCGGAACTCCAGTGCCGAAAAAGGAGGAGTGAGCCGTGGACGTACGCACGATATTCATCGAAATCAGTTATCTGGCGGCTTCGATTCTTTTTATCCTCGGACTTCGGGGTTTGAGTCACCCTGACACCGCGCGGCGGGGAATGCATTTGGCCGAGTTCGGAATGCTGCTTGCCATCCTGGGCACATTGGTTAACCGCGAGATAGTTAGTTATGAATGGATTATCGCCGGGCTCCTGATTGGTTCGACCATTGGCCTGGCTATGGGTTTGTGGGTGCCGATGACCGCGATGCCGCAACGAACCGCGCTATCGCATGCGTTTGGTGCGCTGGCCGCATCGCTGGTGGGAATTTCTGAGTATTACCTGCACGGCGCCGGACTCGGACAATTCAAGATGGGCGCACTCAGTTTTGAGGTCTTGCTCGGCTCGCTGACCACGACCGGCAGTCTGGTCGCATTTGCCAAACTTCAAGGTTTGATGCCGGGCACGCCACTCACCTACAAGGGTCAAAACATTTTCAATCTTTCGCTGCTGGCGGTAACGGTCGTCTGCTTCGTCTGTCTGCTGGTCTTTCCCGGAGCATCCGCGTTGTTCTACCTCATGCTAATCCTGGCGTTTGCTTTTGGCGTTCTGCTGGTATTACCAATTGGCGCTGCGGATATGCCGGTTGTGATCGCATTGCTGAATTCGTATGCTGGTCTCGCCGCTGCGGCGACCGGAATGGTGATTGGTAATAATGTGCTGATCATCGCGGGTACCTTGGATGGCGGTTCTGGATTTATTCTTTCGATCGTCATGTGCAAGGCGATGAACCGCTCGATCACGAACGTTTTATTCGGCGCGTTCGGCAGTGTCTCGGAAACTACCCAGGCGAGCGAAGGGCAGATGCATGAAATAGGGTTAGACGATGTTGCTGTGCAACTCGCTTACGCGCGTCAGGCTGTTTTTGTTCCTGGCTACGGTATGGCGACTGCGCAAGCGCAGCATGTCTTACGCGAACTAGCCGATGCGCTCGAAGAGCGGGGAGTCACGGTGAAGTATGCAATTCATCCGGTCGCCGGCCGAATGCCAGGACACATGAATGTCTTGTTAGCGGAGGCAAGCGTTCCGTATTCGCAGCTCCAGGAGTTGGACGTGATCAATCCGGAATTCCCATCGACCGATGTCGCCGTCGTCATTGGCGCGAACGACGTTGTAAATCCGGACGCTCGCGACAACCCAAAGAGCATCATTGCCGGAATGCCGATCTTGGAAGTGGATCGCGCAAAGACCGTCGTTGTGCTCAAGCGGGGGCAGGGGAAAGGGTTCTCCGGCCTGGTCAATCCACTCTTTTTCAAACCAAATTGCGGAATGCTATATGGAGACGCGAAAGAATCGCTGACTAATTTGGTGCAAGCCGTGCACAATGCGTGATTCGGATCGGCCTGTCCCGGCTCGTCGGGCCGGTAGCGGCCCCTACCGAAGAGAAGGCTGGTCCCTGCCGGATTTTCTTACAGCTCGTTGACAAACCGTGACCACCTCTATTAGCGTCTAAGAAACCTTTGCTTTGAGTTCCTCCCCTGTTTTGCCCGAACCGGCTCCTTCGCTCCCTCCCGAACGTGCTGACCTGCGACCCGAGCATATTCGCGACGCGGTTATTCGACTGGCCGGCAATTCCCAGGATGGTATCCAGACGGCGGGCGCGTTCCTGGCGCGCCTAGCGGGACGGAGTGCGCAGGATGTAATGACGTATATGACGATTCCCTCGACGATTTCCGGGGGACCATCGATTTTCCAAGTGCGCATCGGGTCCGGAGAAGTGCTCTCGGCCGGTGACGAAGCGGATTTCCTCGTCGCTTTTTATCAGCACAGCTACGAAAACCATGTCGACTTTCTCCGCGAAGGTGGTGTGCTGCTTTACGATTCTGACCAGGTTCAACCGAACCGCGAGGACAAACGCTTTGTCTATGTGGGTGTACCGATCACCGGGCTCACGGTTGAGGCGCTGGGTGGAACTGCCAAGGACAAAGGAAAAAACATCTTCGTACTCGGGCTGTTAGCGAGCATTTTTCATCTTAATACGGAAAAACTGAAGGGTCTCATTCGGGAGCGTTTCGGCGGCAAGGATGAGAGTATCGTCAGCACCGCGCTCATGGCCTTCCAGGCCGGATACGCCTATCCGGTGCGTAATCTGCTCTCTACGCTTTACGAGTTCGAGCCGAGTCCCCGAACATCGGACCGCGCCCAGGTGACGATGGACGGAAACCAAGCGTTGGCGTACGGACTGATCGCTGGTGGCGTTCGCTACGGGGCGGGTTACCCAATTACGCCTTGGTCATCGGTGATGGAAATTCTGCGCTCGGAATTTCCGAAATATGGCGGTCTCTTCGTGCAGGCGGAAGATGAGTTGGCTGCGGTGTCG
>WNFL01187108.1_pt2 | contig 11854 bp, 13 predicted proteins | sample 5400361 | NCBI WGS metagenome assembly WNFL01 (sample SAMN13153351, study PRJNA577476) | soil metagenome | isolation source: 40 cm soil on Douglas fir-dominated hillslope | place: USA:California | collected 2013-09-17
CAAAGTTGTCCAAGGACTCGTTCGTGAGGAGCGACTCGTTGTCGGAGAGAAAACGAGCCAGTACATCGCGGGCCGATGCGGGCAGCTCCGCCGCGTGCGTTTCGGCGTAGCGCTTGATCGATGCGTAGATGTGCCGGGAGGCGGGGAGGAGGTGCTTGCGTCTGACGCCATAACCGTCGCTGTTCGATACCTTGAGCGCGCGGAGGTAGACGGTAGTCGCTTCGACAAGCCCAGCGATACGGTCTGAGATTGCGCGCCATTCGGTATGCCAGTTCATGTGTTGTAGCCGCTGTCTAACGGATCGCGCTTAAGCCGCCGGCCTCGTCCCGGTTCTAGTCGCTTGGGCGGCAAGGCGCTACTCAACCTCGTGCGCGAGCTCGACCGCCTCGCCGTCCCGGCTCGGGATGAGCCGCGCACTGATCGGCAGGAACGCGAGAATCGCTTCCCGCGCGGGCACGTAACCGTCGGGCTCCCGCCGAATTAGTCCCATTTCTTCCAGGAGGTTGAGATCGCGCGACAGCGTCTTGTCCGTCTTCCGTGCGTACTCGCGGGCAACGCGCGCGCTGATCTCGCGGAGCTTGGCGCGAGGCACCGGTCCGGGCATCGTCGAGAGGTCGAGAACGAGGTGGCGGCGTCTGTTGTCGCTCATCCCCTTCTCCTCGCGGAACTTCTCGTGGACGAAATTGCGCCACACGATGTCCCACTGCTGGCGTCGGATGTAGGTGAGCTGTTCGCGCAGCCCCTCGACCAGGCCGGTGACCGCATATTCAACGAAGGGGATGACGTTGCCGCCCGAGTCGCTGGCCGCCTTCAACTGGCGGTAGTACTCACTGCGCGTCTGGTTGTAGTGGTTGCTGAGCAGGTGGGCAGCCGGCGTCGGTAGTCCGGCGGCGAGAAGCACCTGGAACTCGGCCAAGCGGGCGGTTCGGCCGTTGCCGTCGCCGAACGGGTGAATCCACGCCACGTAGAGATGTGCGAGGATCGCCCTCAGCACGGCGCCGATGAACTTCATCTCCGGCCGGTCTTTCGTGGCGCGGAATCCGGGTCCGTTGAGCCAGTCGCACAGGCGCTTCATGAGCGGCGCACAGTCCTCCGGCGCGACGGGGCGGTAGACGCCGCCGACGGTCACCTGGTGCGCGCGAAATTCTCCAGGGACGACTCCCTCTTCCAGCGGCAGGTCGCGGAGGATGAGCTTGTTGAATCCTTTGATCATTGACAGCGTGAGCTGGTCGCCCGTCCCGCGCTGCACCGCCGTGTCGATCCCTTTCAGCGCGTCGATGATGTTGTCGATCTCTTTGGCCAGGTACTGCCGGGAGGGGGGAAGCTTCAACTTGCCGTCGAGGTGGTCCATCACTTCTTGCTCCGACAGCGTATTGCCTTCGATCGCCGTGGTAGCGAGAGCGCCCTTCGCGAGGTAGACCCGGTGAAGCAGTTCGGCGACGCTCGGACGGAGCGGCGTTCCTTTGATGTGCTCGCACTTGGATCGCGCTTCGCCAAAGAGCATCCACAACGTCGGTGACACGTCGTTGATTCTCAGGGTAAACTTGATCCACGGGTGCGTTGCGTGATGGAGCCGAAAAATGTCCGCCGTCATGTCCGCTCTATCTTCTTGTCCAGCAAGTGATACCGTGATTATAGTCATCCATGATGTCACGGAATATGTCCTAGGTCATGTCCCGATCACAAGAGCCCCCCTCCGTTTGAAGCCGAATTGAAGGGCCGCCTATACACTAGGTCTCGTCTCGCAACGAGCATCATTCATGGATGGCATGATCTGGATCGACTGGCCAACGCACCTGGAGTCGTGGTCTGCTCCACCGAACGACCCAAATGCCTCATCCCAGCTTCAGCAGAGAGTCGGTAGTCAGGTCGGCCCACCGCGACAAATTCGGCGGCGGGGACCTCGACGGGGAGGACCGGGCGCGCGGGCATCCTCCGGGTGCCGAGCTCGTGAAGCGCAGGACGGGGTCGGACGAACCGACCGCGAGCCGCTTCCCGCCGTCCGAGGGCCGGGAGTAGCCGAAGGCGCTGCTTGACGCGGTGAGAGACGCCCAGAGCGCTCCCGTCCGCTCCATCATCGTGCGGGCGCCGAGCTTCCATGTCGTCGTTCACCGTACCCGTCCGAGCGGTCCTTGTAGGAGCGCGTCCGAGCGACCGCTACGCGAGGCTGAAACCGGGGACGTGGATTCGGATTGCCGCGGCAAGGCGCTCCGAGCACTTCGCCTCCAGGTCGTACAGGTGGGCGAACTCGATTGGCCGCCACACGCCGCCGAAGTTGGCGCACAGACGCACGAGATACGTGATGTGCTGGAACGGGCACACGCGGACCAGCACCTCGGTCCCACCCGCATCCCATCCAACGGTCATCAGGTGGCCTCGAGCGAGTTGTGTGCGGCCCGAGCCATCTCGAGAAATCGGGCCTGGGTGAACGTTCACGAAGTCACCCGGTTGGCCATAGTCGTATCGCACGAACTGACGGGCTGCGTCGAACTCTGGCCGCAGGACGAAGTCCGCACCCTGCACCTTCGCCAGGTAGTTGAAGGCGATCTTGGCGACTTCTTGCGCGAGCACTTTGTCGAAATGCGCATTCACCTCTGTCCTCACGCTATCCCGCTGGAATGGAGGGAAGACCTCCAGTCGCTGCACTCGCTTCTCCTGCGCGCCGGTCGCCTGGCCGATCACCTGCCTCAGACGATTCTCGTCCGCCTCAGATTCCGTGAAGGTCGCGACGCGCCCGGTGTATGCGTTCGCGAATCGTCGAGCCAGTTCCTCCGGCGGCGGGATCTCGTCCTCAGTGAAGTAGTCCCACGCCCGGTCGTTACGCTCGAACCCTACCTGCGGCGTCACGGGCTCCGCGGACGGGACTTCCTGCCCCTTGGGGGGCGCGACGAACTTGAGCACGACGCCGCCCCACTGGCTTCCGTCGTTCGGCAGACGAACCGTCACATGATCCGCGAACATCTTCGTGACACCGGCTGGGTCCTTGAGGCCGTACTTGAATCGCAGTACCGCCTCCGCGCTGTCGCGAGCAAACACGCGATCGATGTGGTCGCCGAACCACTGGTTGCACTCGCTGCACACCTCCTGCGTGAGCGTGACGACGTCCCCCTGAAACTTGCCGAGCGCCTCCGGGATCACGTGCTCCCGGGTGAACTCGCACGGCGGTTCAGTACGCTGGCAGTAGATGCAGGTCGGCATCCGCGAAAGGTAGACGGGCGGGGAGGCCATAGAGCGGAGATGTATGGATCATGATCCCGACCTGGTAGCTTCCTCCCATGCAGGCCGAGAGCGGCCCCATCCTACTCGTCGAGGGCCCGGACGCCCTCGAGGCACGCATCGCCCGCGTGACCGTTCGGCTTGCCGCGCACGGCCTCGCCGCGCCCCCCGGCTCCCGGCTGGCGCGCTTCCCCGTTCTGCATCGGCGGTTCGTGGCGAAGGAGCTGAGCCCTGCCGGCCGCGGCTCGCTCGCCGACGTTAACGAGCTACTCGAGGGCAACCGCGACTTCGCTGAGCTGGCCACGATCGTCGAGCACTTGCTGCCGCCCCAGCCTCCCGCCGATCCTGTCCTGCTCCCGAAGTTGCGGCTGATCCTTGGTGGCGCCGCGTTCCCGAGCGGGGACGCCAATCCCTTGGCGCGCAACACGCAGTTCGAGCTGTACGCTGCAGCGCTCTTTCAGGGTGCCGGTATCCCGACGCTGCTGCGCGAGCCCGACGGCATCATCACCGCCGGCGAAGTGCGACTTGCGGTCGCCGCCAAGCGCCCGGGCAGCTCGAGTCACATCCGCCGTCTCGTCCGTGACGCCGCCAAGCAGGTTCGGAAGGTCGGCATCCCCGGCATCGTTGCCCTCAGCCTCGATCGCCTCTTCGCACCCAACGACGAGCGCATCGTCGGCCGCAGCGCCGAGGACTTGAAGCCCGCAGCTCGCGAGCTCCTCCACGCCACCGTGCGCCCGCTCCTGCCCGACATCGACGCCGCCGTCGCCGGGACGCCCGTGCTCCTCGTGCTCGCCTCCCTCGTCATCGTCGCCGCCGTGCCTACGCAGAACAGCATCGGCCGCCTTGGCGGTGTCTTCCTGCATGGCGTCAAGCGCCCGACCGATGCCCAGCACGCGGCGCTGCTCCACCTCGCCCGCGCCCTAGGAAAACCGCCAGACGTTTGATCGGCGAGACGTCTGGAGTGCGCGGGGGGACGATAATCTCGGTGGCTCCTGCTCAGTCGTGAAGAATGACGTACCACCCGTACCACCTGTACGAGCCCTCACGACCAACAAACGAAAGGAAACGACGATGCCCAAGACGACGATGAAGAGCGACTCGTTCGCCGGCCAGCCGGTGTTGTGCCCCGTGTGCGGCGCGGTCAACTCGCACCTCGGCGGATCGCCGCGCAGGGTAGACGGCACGGCGGCCAGCTACGGCGCCGTCCAGGTGCCCGTGAACTGCGAGCCCGAGTTGCATCCGTTCTTCATTTACGTGGGCGACCACAAGGGCGAGGTCATCGTTTGGGTCGATGCGAAGGACTATGCCGCTAGCTGACTCCGGGGGGAGGGCCTTCGCGCTTCTTGCAGTCGGGAGCCCCGAAACAACGACTTTAGGCGTTGGTAGGCTAGACAGCGGATTCCAAGTCCGTGGCTCCGATCAGTGCCGTCTCAAGGCGACGCGCAGAGGACTTCTCATTCGCTAGCCCACGGAGACAGCGGCAGAATCGAGCGTTCTCGCTCGACTGTCCCCCGTCTGTCCCCTCGGAGCGCCTGGGAAATGCCCCGATTCCGCTACTCAGGTGCGCCAACAACTCCTCGTCCTGAGGTTCACATCCGTTCGACGAACACGCATTCGGCAATTCACACAGGGAGGCGCCTACGCGTCCGCGCGAAACGCTCATCAAGTGGTGCCTTCGGTTGAAAGGCCAGCGAGTCCTGCTCACCGACACTGGAGCGCGTTCCGTGCCGCAATGGTGTCGCAACGCAGAGCCGCGCCCTTGATCGCGGCCGCGAGGCGCTCAAGCCGCTCCCACTCCGCCCGGTCGTGAGACGTTAGCAGCCGCGAGACGAGGTCGCCCTTGACCGTGTCTGCCGCGACAAGCTGGACAGACAGCACAAGGGCTATACCGCGAGGCCCAGCGGACGCAACGATGGCACTGTAGACAACGGGAGCATGCGCGTAGTCCCACCACAGGGCCGGAAGGTCCATGCTAATCAGGCCATCGCGCTCCAATACTCGGCGTACCCGAGCGTTCACCGAGTCGTGGCGGGCAGTCGAGTCGAACAGCACCACGAGACTGGTAAGTTTCGGCTCACGTAAGGCGGCGTCCTGGGCTAGGGCGAGATCCGCGCTCGCGCCCAAAAGCGCACCAAACACCGCCGCGCACGTCGCGGCTCGGGCGAACCGCTCAGGTGCCCGCGGCATCAGATAGAGCCCGCCGGATCAGGTTCACGGGGAAATGATGCACGTGGCTCGCCTGACGCGTTAGGGCGCTCGTTTCTGGACTAGAGGGGCGGAAAATGGGGAGGGCACTACCGCCAAGCACAGGCTCGCAGAGGCGATATTCGGCTCCTAGAACGCGACGATTCGCGACACCCATTCCTGGATCTCAAGGGCATCGCGCCTGCTCGTTGAGGCGCATCCGCACCAAGCCCCACTCTTGAAGCCCGTTTCACTTTTAGAAGCGACCCGGAATCAGACCCAGGCTCCTATCAACGTCCGCTCCTTGGACTGCACCCGCGGCTGCGCAGTAGTAGCTCCCGAGGGTCGGAGTACCAGGCTCAGCCTCCTTCGAGCGCCTTTCGATTGGGGCCGCATAGGCACGCCCAACCAGCCATAGCTTCGCAACCACGGTAGCCTGGTCCGAATGTACAGGTTGCTCTCTGCAGAGGCGGTAGAGGACGGCGTCGCCGACGCGCCAAGGAATCTTGTGAGTCGGTGCGGGCCCATTCTATGCGTTGTCTATCGAGCCGCTTGTTAGACGGCGCCACCGCGAAACCTCCATACGACCATCTTAGTGGCAATGCGGTGGTGCCCGGCGATTCGTATGAAGCGGCGCTGTGCGTCCCTGATTCGGTCCCCTGGACCCTTCACCTCCACGAATCGGATGCGTTTGCGCCGACGGTGCCAGATGACGAGATCTGGGCACCCGCTCCTGACCTTCGCTGTCCGGTAGATGGCTTTCAGGACCGAAGCGACGAACTCGGGAATGACTTCTCGACGTGTTTGGTACGTGCGACCACGCGCGACGAGGCTCACCACACCCTGAGAAGTCCCCCTCGAGTTCATCCAGGCACCCCGCTCGCCGCGCCGTAGATCGAGTGCCAACACCGCGAGCTCAGCAGGAAGCACGCGGCGCTTGTGATGCACGAGCGGCTTCCGCCACCAGGTCCTGTGCGCAGATATGAAGCGCTGCAAGGGGCTTGGAACGGTGGCGCCGCCTATGCGGGCCCGTCTCCGTTCCGGTTCCGGCCGTCCTCGACGTGCTTCCCAACGGTGGCGCCGCCTATGCGGGCCCGTCTCCGTTCCGGTTCCGGCCGTCCTCGACGTGCTTCCCCTGCAAGAGCACCTCGACCTGGTGGCGCTGCGCGAAGAGCCGGGCGATCTCCTGCTTGTCAATCGGCAGCGTCGCAATCACGCGAGGCAGCAGCTCGAGGATGTGCGCCATGATTTCCTCGCCGGTGCGTCGCGGTCGTTCATCCTCGATCTGGACCGCCTGCTCCGGCTTCCCGTAGCCGCGGTCGGCGAGCAGCTCGAAGGCGTAAAGCCGGTCGCGGATCTTCGCCGGCACCTGAACCACTTCAGTATGCGCGTCTTTGCCCGAGCCCACCGTCAATGTCACGGCGTCGGTCTCGGTGCCGTCCATCACGCGCCCTACGAACTCAATACCACCGCGCGTCTCGATCTCCTCGCGACACCGCCGGCGTAGCACTTCCTTTGGCCGGCCGCCGCCCGCGTTGCCAGGCACGCCGCCCACCATCAGCGCGCCGTGCCCATCGGGCCTCGGCGTCGGTGTTTTCGTCGGTGTTTTCGCCTTGGCCACGGTCGTCGCTCGAGGCTTCCGCTTGGGCATGGGTCTCATCCTATCGCTCGCGCTCTGCCTCGGCGAGCAGCTGCGCCGGCGTTAGACGCAGCCCTCGAGCAATCCTTTCGATGTTGTCGAGCGAGATGTTGGTCTCGCCCCGCTCCACCGCGCCCATGTAGGTGCGATGCACGCGGCATCGGTCGGCGAACGACTCCTGAGAGTATCCAGCGTCCTTTCGCAACCGCCGGATGGCGTGCCCGAGGCGAAGCCGCAGCGTTGCCATAGGCCGGAAGAGTGCAGCACCCTTCGCCTTTGGCTCTACAGCGTTTATCTAGCCACCGTTTACATATCATTCAATCAGGGTTAGGCTGTGTCCCTCGCGCGTAACGGACGGCCGGATGGACCGGAAGGAACTGGGCTCGCGACAGGCGCAGGTGCTTGTGTAGGGAAGGCGGGTGGCGACGTGGCGAGCCTCGCCGAGCAGGGGTTCTAAGCAGGACCGTTGGGAGCGGTATTCAGATGCGCCGAGGCTGGCTCGTGGTCACTGGAGTGGGAATCGGTACGTTGGTGGCACTCTTGGTGGTGGCCGGGTTCGCCGAGAGATACTCAGTCGTTGGTTGCGAGACCCGCGTCGTGCTCGACGCGCCATCCCCCGACACCACACCCCTGGGCGACCCACAGTTGGAGCGTCTCCGGGCAGCCCTCGAACGACGTCGCAGACAGATCCAGGACACTCTCTGGGACTTCACACCCGGAGAGCGGTGGCGGCTCGCCCAGAAGATTGTCGAAGGGACGGCCACGGAAAAGGACTTCCCTCCCCTTCCTCCAACCCGCCGGGAGCGTTGGTGCACAGTCCTCGATCGACTCACAGGCGGCGTAACCGCTCGGCGAACGACATGACCCGTGAAGAGCCGGTGTTTTCGCCGGTGTTTTCGCCGGTGTTTTCGCCTTCGCCATGATGGGTCGCTCGAGGCTCAACCGCGTCAGAGAAGAGAAGGGTTCATGGACGAGATACCCCTACGGCCAGACAGGCGCTCGGAACCAGACTACCGGCCACGAAGGAGGAATGGGGCCGAGAGCTGGATCGGATGGCGGCGAACGTTCGGTGGCTCAGGGTGTGGGGGCACCTGCGCATGAGGCCACCGACAGTCTCCCGGGATCAGGCACTTGAGCTCGCGCGCGAGGTCGCCGATCTGCTGGGCCAGGGTATTAGTGATGTGGTCGATCTTGACGAGCTCACCGCTAAAGGAGTACGCACACCCTGTCTGTACAACGTCGATCTCTCCGACTGCTGGATCGCGTACCTGGAGTCCCAAAGGGTAGGGCTGGGTCCAAGTGAGGTCGTTGTCATCGACAGGATAACCGGCGCACTACGTTATATTGGGTCAGCGAACGACGAGGGGTAGCACTTAGGTGGGGCCAGCAGTTCTCGTGAGAAGCGCAAGAGACCTCTAAACGCGCGAAGCGCCGGGCTCGTGACCCGGCGCCGCGAAGGACGGACACGATGGCGAAGACCCATCGCACCCGACGCGAATCTAATCACCCGGCCGAACGACCACAAAAGTCCCCGGTCTCGCACCGTCCGAGCTGCCGACACGCTGACGCCGCTGACTCATGCCTGTGCCGTGAGTGGGCAATGCTCGAGCGGCATCTCTCCCCCACGCGCCCGCGCTCGGCGTCGTCTGATCGCTACGTCCAGTTCCGTGGTTCCCCCGCTGCGGCCACTCTTGCATGGGTAGCGAGCGCGGGGGAGCTGGGGGATCCCCCGCTGCATTGGGACCGTCCCACGCCACCGGAATCCCTCCCTATGGGGAGCGCATGTTACTTGGTCGCACTCGACCTCATCCACAACAAGCGCACAGCCCGCTGGTGGACAGCTCGGACTCCGAATCCATCGGTGTTCCATTGGAAGCTCCTGCTACGGAGGGTCCGTTATAAGCAGCGCCGGGCCGCGCGTCAGGACGCCGGAGTTGGCGTTTCGCTTGACGCGCCCGACCATGGTTGCCCAGACGAGTCAGAGGGCGATACGCCCACGCTGCATGAGACACTAGCTCCTCCCAAGCCCCTCATGCGGCACCAGCAGATCGAGGCGCGGCTCGAGCTGGAGGCGTTGGCGGCTCGCGCCCACCTGTACCCACGCGAGGCCGAGGTGATCGCCGAGGTGCTCAAGCTGGGTGGCCCCGGACACGGAGTCCTGACGGACGTGGCTTCCGAGATGGGACTGGACCCTGGCGCGGTTCGCCGGTATTGGCACGATGCGCAGGCGAAACTGCTGGCCGCCTCACCCTAACGCACCCCAACGTTTCGCCCCTCTCGGGTGGTGACTAAGTAGGGCCCCGGACTTCGGATGGTCTGGGGCCCTCGTCGTTCACACCATTTCCTTGAGAGGCTCCTTCATGGTGAGCTTCATCGCGCTGTATCGCGGGCCGAGCCTGTCGGCCGCGGAACTCGTTGCGGTGAGCGCCGACCCGGTGCTCGTCGGCCATGTCGCCGGCGCGCTGCTCGATGAGCGGGCACGCGCCGGCAGCGGTACGGACGATCCGGCCACCGTCGCCCTCACCGAGGGCAAGCGCCACGCGCTCGAGCTGGTGCGCGACGAAGCCCAGACGCAGTCGGCCCCGACGAGCCAGGGCGCCACGCACCGCGCGTCCTCACGCCAACCGGCGACGGCTGGTGAACGCTTTGGAACGCCTCGCCCCGAGGCGTTCTGCCCCGCGCCGGGATGCGGCAAGCGGTTCACTCCATCGCGGCGCCTGCGCGGCGACCCGCAGAGGTTCTGCTCGGATCGGTGTCGCGCCGCCGACCACCGGGCGCGGCGCCGCGCACGACAGGAGCACCGCGCGAAGGGCGAGTGCTGATGGCGCGTCCGTGGATCAAGGTTGAGCCAGCGATCTTGGACCATCCCAAGACGCGCCGGCTCGCAGAGCTCTGGGGCTGCCACCCCTACCAGGTGGTCGGGTTCCTGGTCACCCTGTGGGGCTACTGTCTCGAGTACCAGGAGGACGGGAATGTCGATGGACTTCCGCGGGACGTCCTCGACGAGTTCGCGGCGCCGTGTTGCGCAGCGAGCGGAACCGTGCTTGACGCGCTCAAACAAGTGGGCTTCGCGGACGCCGACGGACGGCTCCACGACTGGGACGAGTACACCGGTGAGTTGATTGAGCGACGGCGGATGGACAGGGAGCGCAAGCGGTTGGCGCGGGCGGGAGGCAGAGAGAGTGTCCGGCGGACTGGACGCGGACAGGTCGAGGACGGGCGCCGGACGTCCGGGCCCAGAGTAGAGCAGAGTAGAGCAGAGACTACACCTAAAGCAGCTAGGAGCAGGAGGGGCGACGGCACCGTGCCTCGCGGGGCCCCGACCTGGCTCACGCCCTACCTGGAGCAGCACAAGGCGCTCGCTGGCGGCGAGCCGCAGCCGGGGAAGATGGCCCGTTACCTGAAACCACTGCACGACGAGCACGGCGAAGTCACGGTCCTGGCCCGCCAGGCCGTGTACCTGAAGTACCTGGCCGGCCGGGACGAGCTCCAGTTCCTGAGCTACGCGAAGTTCGCGGAGACCCTCGGCCAATGGGTCCGGCCGCCGGCGCCCAGGCGGGGCGGGCGGCCGACGTTGAACGTGGACGACAAGGACTTTCTCGCGTGACCGCGCTCGAGCCTCGGGCGCCCGCCCTAGTCGTCAATCCGCTCGTCTGCCCGCTCGGCTGCACGATGTGCGAGGGCTACGGCTCGTGCCCGGGCGCGCGGGACCCAGCGACGCGGCGGTTCGTGACCGCCTATCTGGGCTTCATCTGCGCCCCCGCCCACACTGTGTGGGATGCCGCCGGCCGGCCGCGACCGTCTGATGATGTGATGGCGGCCGCCGCGCGCGCGATGCCGCTGCCCACGAGGTCTCTACCGCCCACGGCGGCCCGCGGCGTGCAGCTGCCTTTGGTGTTGGCCAACGCGCCGGCGTCGATCGACGCCTGGACTGTCTACGCGCCGCACGTTCAGAACCGTCGCGGGGGCTTCCACGACGACAAGCAGCGTGAGCTGATCGCGCGCGCGCGGGCGATCGACGCGATGTGGGCGAAGGGATCGACGATCGCGGTGGACGCCGTCCCGTGGCTCGTCCTGCTCGGGCTGCCGGGCACCGGCAAGACGTACCTCTGCCGGATCCTCGCGCGCCGCGCGGCGGAAGCTGGGCTCCGCGTCGCCTACGAGCTATTCGATCCGCTCGTCCGCACAATCAAGGCGACGCGCGCCCCGGGCGCAGAGACGCGGGACGTGGATGTGTTCCGACGGCTTGCCAACGTTGATCTACTCATACTCGACGATGTGCGGCCGCTCTTCGGCTCGCAGGACGACGAGAACATCGCCCACGAGATCGTGGCCGCGCGCTACGGCGAGGATCGCGGTGAGCCACGCCGGCCAACTTTCGTTGCCGCAAACCTCACCGTCTCGGAGCTCGAGGGCGTCGTCGGTTCGGCCGCGCTCTCACGGCTCCTGGACGCGGCGGGCGGTGTGCCAGTCGTTTGCGACTGGCCGTCGTACCGCACCGCGCGCTCAGATCGGAGGGCGCCATGACCCCCCTCGCCGAACTGATCGCCGCTTTCGAGCGCCGGGCGGCGGAGGCCGAGCGCGAAGGTGCCACGGCGCCAGTTGCGAACGTCTACCGCCTCGTTCTAGACGAGCTGCGGGCCGTGGACGGATCGGCGGCCGCGCCCGCGGCGATGCCCGAGGCGCCCACCGTGGAGCGCCACCTCACGCCGAAACAGGTGGAGGAGATCCTCCAGCTTCCAAAGGGCTACGCCTACGACCACAAGCGGCAGCTTGGCGGAGTGAAGGTCGGCAAGTATGTCCGGTTCCCCGAAT
>WNFL01052902.1_pt1 | contig 11853 bp, 9 predicted proteins | sample 5400361 | NCBI WGS metagenome assembly WNFL01 (sample SAMN13153351, study PRJNA577476) | soil metagenome | isolation source: 40 cm soil on Douglas fir-dominated hillslope | place: USA:California | collected 2013-09-17
CCGCCCGAGAGCAGGATCATGTCGGGGCGGAGCTGGCGCAGACGGCGGATCTTCTCGTGCGGCCGGCGCCCGTCGTTGAGCGCGATCACGTCCATCACGATTGCGCCCGCGCCCAGGGCCGCGCGCTGCGCGCTCTCCCCGGTCATCTGGAGCACCAGGCCCGACACCATCATCTGTAGCCCGCCCCGGGCGCTCGAGGTGGAGAGGTAGAGGTCCACGCCTTCGTGGTCGCGCTGCGGGGTGAGGATGCGCTCGCCGTCGAGCAGGCGGCGGCCGGCCAGCTCCTCGACCTCGCGCACCGCGTTGAGCACGCCGCGGGTGACGTCCTCGAACGGCGCCTCGACCGTCGTCGGGGCCTCGCCACGCACCACCAGCCGGTACTCCTCGCCGCGGCGCTCGATCAGCACCGCCTTGGTGGTGGTGGATCCGCAGTCGGTCGCGAGGATGGAGCGGATCGGCTCCGGGGGGCTCTCCATGGGATCCGGGGTCACGACCTCCGGGCCGCGCGCGCCGCGCGACGGTCCTGCTGCGCCTGGTCGGCGCGTTCCTCGATTCGCTGCGAGAGGCGCTCGAGCGCGTCGCGGCGCTCGACCAGGGCGGCGAAGCGCCGGTAGTCGGCGATCCGGAACAGCGCCTGGACCAGCGGCTCGAAGAAGATCATCGCCTGGCCCGCGATCAACGACAGCGGACGCGCGCTCTCGAGCGTCAGGATCGCCGGGGTCTCGAGGCGCAGCTCCGACCCGATCGAGCAGCGCGAGGTCCTCCGCCGACAGCGCCGGCTCAGAGGCCATGCGTGGAGAGGCGGTGGCGCAGCGCCTCCAGCAGGGCATCGCGCCCGGCGCCGGAGGGCAGATCGAGGTGCATGCCGCGAAACGCGTCGAGCCGTCCCGGCCGCGACAACGGCGAGACGAACAGCGACTCCGGTGCGCGACCCAGGCCCAGCACTCCGCCGGGGCGGCCGGGCAGGAACGCGGCGCGGCGCACCTCGCTCCACGGCATCCGCCGCCACACGAACGGCTGGCGCGCGGCGACGCCGCTTCCGTCCACCCGGAAGCGGCTCGGCCACCACGCCGGACCCAGCGATCCTCCGACCATCAGCAGCAGCACCGCGAGCGCGAGCGGCGGAACTCCGACCGCTTCGGGGAACGCGGCGATCAGCACCAGCAACGCGGTGAGCGCGACCGAGGTCGCCATCGTGGCACGCGAGTGCTCGCGCCAGGGATGGTGCTCCCACTCGAGCGCGGGCTCGGCGGCGGACGCGGAGACGCCTGCGGATTCCCCCGGCGGCGGCGCGAACCAGGCCGTCGGCCGACCGCTCATGGCCGCGCCGCCGACTCCTTCGGAGCCTCGACCGGCGCCGGCGCCGTCCAGCGCAGCTTGAGCTCGCGCGCCGCCTTGCCCTCGTCGAGCCGGCGCACCGGGGTCTCGGTCGGCGCCTCGAGCAGCTTCGACGGGTTCTCCACCGCCTCGCGCGCGATCTGCTCCATGGCGCGCGCGAAGTCCTCGAGCCGGTCGAGGGTCTCGGTCTCGGTGGGCTCGATCATCAGCGCCTCCTCGACGATCAGCGGGAAGTACACGGTGGGCGCGTGGACCCCGAACTCGAGCAGCCGCTTCGCGACGTCCAGGGTCTTGACGCCGTGCTTGCGCAGGCCGCGTCCGCTCAGCACGAACTCGTGCATGCAGGCCCGGTCGTGGGGCAGCTCGTAGCTCTTCTGGAGCCGGCGCATCAGCCAGTTCGCGTTGAGGATCGCCGTGCGGCTCACCTCCGAGAGGCCCTCGGGGCCGAGGGTCAGGATGTAGGTGAGCGCGCGCACCAGGATGCCGAAGTTGCCGTTGAACGAGTGCACCCGGCCCACGCTGTGGGGACGGTCCCAGTCGAGCCGCGCGCCGTCCGGCCCGGCGACCGCGACCGGCACCGGCAGGAACGGCTCCAGGTGCCTGGCGACCGCGACGGGTCCGCCGCCGGGGCCGCCGCCGCCGTGCGGCGTGGAGAAGGTCTTGTGCACGTTGATGTGCATGACGTCGAAGCCGAGGGTGGCCGGTTTCACCAGCCCCACCAGCGCGTTCAGGTTGGCGCCGTCGAGGTAGACCTGGGCGCCGGCCTCGTGCGCCCGCCGGGTGACCTCGAGGATCTCGGGCTCGAACAGCCCGAGCGTGTTGGGCACCGTCAGCATCACCGCGGCGGTGCGGTCGTCGAGCGCCTTCTCGAGCTGCTCGAGGCTGACCGTGGCGTGGACGTCGGAGGAGATGGTGACCATCTCGTAGCCGACCAGGTCCACGCACGCCGGGTTGGTGCCGTGCGCCGAGTCGGGAACGATCACCCGCCGGCGCTTCTCCCCCTCGTCGCGGGAGCGATGCCAGGCGCGGATCAGCAGCAGGCCCACCAGCTCGCCTTGCGCCCCCGCCGCCGGCTGCGGCGTGACCGCGTGGAAGCCGGTGATCTCGGCCAGGATGCGCTGCAGCTCGAGCAGCACCTGGAGCGAGCCCTGGGTCTGCTCGTCGCCCGACAGCGGGTGCGAGCGCGCGAAGCCCGGCAGCGACGCCATCTCGTCGTTGATCTTCGGGTTGTGCTTCATGGTGCACGACCCGAGCGGGTAGAGCCCGCGGTCGATGTGGTGGTTCAGGATCGACAGCTCGGTGAAGTGGCGCACCACCTCGGGCTCGCTCACCTGCGGGAAGGCCAGGCCCTCGCGCAGTCGGACACCCGGCAGCAGCTCCGCCAGCGGCCGCTCCGGAACGTCGCAGGCCGGCAGCCGCGGGCCGCGATGGCCGGGGCCACCCTGCTCGATCAGCAGCCGGCGCTCCATCAGCGCGACCCTCCGGCCTGGCGCAGCGCCTTCACCCAGCGCTCGATCTCCTCGCGGCTGCGGGATTCGGTGACCGCGACCAGCAGCCGGTGCTTCCACTCCGGGCGGAAGCGCCCCAGGTTCACCCCGACGCGCAGCCCGTGCTCGAGCCCCACCTCGATCACGCGGCGCGCCTCGACCGGACACTCCAGCACGAACTCGCGGAAGAACGGGGCGTCGTAGGCCAGGCGGTAGCCGGGAATCGCCGCCGCCTGCTCCGCCGCCCAGTGGGTCTTGCGCACGCACAGCTCGGCGACCTCGCGCATGCCGAGGCGCCCGAGCAGGCTCATGTAGAGGGTGGCCCGCAGGGCCAGCAGGCCCTGGTTGGTGCAGATGTTGGAGGTCGCCTTCTCGCGCCGGATGTGCTGCTCGCGGGTCTGGAGGGTGAGGACGAACCCGCGCTTTCCGTCGCGGTCCACGGTCTCTCCCGCGATCCGTCCCGGCATGCGACGCACCAGGCTCTGGTGGGCGGCGAAGTAGCCGAGCAGCGGCCCACCGAACGACATCGCGTTGCCGAGCGGCTGCGCCTCGCCCACCACCAGGTCGGCGCCGCGCGCCCCGTCGGTGGCGCGGCCCGGCGGCTCCAGCAGCGCGAGCGCGATCGGGTCGCACACCGCGATCGCCAGCGCGCCGGCCTCGTGGGTCACGGCGTGCAGCGCGCGCGGGTCCTCGAGCAGCCCGAAGAAGTTGGGCTGCTGGTAGATCACGCACGCGACCTCGGGCGAGAGCGCCGCCCGGACGTCCTCGGCGGCCGCCAGCCCGGCGGTGTCGGCGATCACCCGCACCTCGCCGGGATCCAGGTAGGTGCGCAACACCGCGAGGTAGTGCGGATGGACCATGCCGGCGACCACCACCCGCCTGCGCCCGGTGGCGGAGCGCGCCAGCAGGGCGGCCTCGACCATCGCGGTGGCGCCGTCGTACATCGAGGCGTTGGCGACGTCGCAGCCGGTGAGCTCGGCGATCAGGCTCTGGAACTCGAAGATCACCGTGAGCGTGCCCTGCGCCACCTCGGGCTGATAGGGCGTGTAGGCGGTCGCGAACTCGGAGCGCGAGGCGAGCGAGTTCACCGCGGACGGGATCCAGTGATCGTAGAGGCCGCCGCCCAGGAACGAGGGAGCGCGCTCCGCCTGGTTCTGCGCCGCCCAGGCGGAGAGCTGGCGGGCGATCTCGATCTCCGAGAGCGGGCCGGGCACCTTCAGCGGGGCGCGCAGGCGCACGCTCTCCGGGACCGCGCCCAGCAGGTCGTCGAAGCGCCGGATGCCGATGTCGGACATCATGCGCTGCTCTTCGTCCTTGCCGAGACCGACGAAGCTCACGCGTGCTGCTCCTCGACGTGCCTCTCGTACTCGGTGCTCGACATCAGCTTCTGCAGGTCGGCGCCGGCATCCGCGCGGATGCGCAGCATCCAGCCCTCGCCGAACGGGGACTGGTTCACCAGGCCGGGGTTGTCGGAGAGCGCGCCGTTCACCTCGGTCACCACGCCGGCCACCGGGGCGTAGAGGTCGCTCACCGTCTTCACCGCCTCCACCACGCCGAACGGCTTCATCGCCTCGATCCGCTTGCCGACCTCGGGCAGCTCGACGAACACCACGTCCCCGAGCTGGTCGCTGGCGTAGCTGGTGATCCCCACCGTGACGATCCCGTTCTCGAGCCGGGCCCACTCGTGCTCGGCGGTGTAGCGTACGTCGTCGGGATAAGCCAAGACTCCCTCCTTAGGACTTGCGCGTGCCGTGCGTGTAGAACGGGCGCGGGGCGACGCGGGCGGCGAGGCGCGATTCCCCGGCATGGATCTCCAGCGGCTGGCCGTTCTTCGTGAGCGCGGATTCCACGTAGCCCATCCCGATCCCGCTGGTGACCTGGCCCACGATGCGATCGTTCGAGGCGATCGCCATGCCGTGCCGGGGAACCCTACGCCCGTCGAGCTCGATCCCGACCAGCTTGCGGCCGAGCCCGCGCTCCTTCTGCGCGACCAGCGTCTCGCGCCCGACGAAGTCCGGCTTGGCGAGCTTCACCGTCCAGCCGAGGCCGGCCTCGAGCGGCGTGGTGGTGTCGTCGATGTCGTTTCCGTAGAGCATGTAGGCGACCTCGAGCCGCAGCGTGTCGCGCGCCCCGAGCCCCACCAGCTCCAGCCCGGCCGGTCGGCCGGCGGCGACGATCCCCTCCCACACCCGGGCGGCGTCGCGCGGGTGATGGTAGATCTCGAAGCCGTCCTCGCCGGTGTAGCCGGTGCGGCTCACCACCGCGTCGGCCCCGAAGGCGCGCGCCTCGGCGAACCGGTAGTAGCCGAGATCGAGCACCGCGTCCGGCACGTGGCCGCGCAGCACCTCGGCGGCCTTCGGGCCCTGGATCGCGAGCAGCGCGGTCTCGTCGGAGCGGTCCTCGAAGGTGACGCCGGCCGGCGTCTGCGCCTCGAGCCAGGCGAAGTCCTTGGCGGTGGTCGAGGCGTTCACCACCACCATGTAGTGGTTGGGGAAGCGGTAGACCAGCAGGTCGTCCACGATGCCGCCGTCCGGGCGGCACATCGGCGAGTAGAGGGCCTGACCCGGAACCAGCGCGGCGACGTCGTTGGTGATGGCATGGTTCAGGAACTCGAGCGCGCGCGGCCCGGCGACGTGGAACTCGCCCATGTGCGAGATGTCGAAGAGGCCGGCCGCCTTGCGGACCGCCATGTGCTCGCGCACGTCGCCGGTGTAGCGGAGCGGCATCTCGAAGCCCGCGAAGTCCACGAGCTTGGCCCCCGCCAGGCGGTGGAACTCGTGAAACGGCGTGTGCTTGGGCAGCGTCGTCGGCGGCAAGGAGGCTCTCCGGAGGTGTCGGCCACCGGAACCTAGCCAAGCGGGCGCCTGAGGGTCAAGCCGCGCAGCGCCCGCCGCCGACTCAGCGCACGATCGCGACCTTGCGCGTCAACGCGCGTCCGCCCTGCGTGAGCCGGATCGAGTACACGCCGGGCCGAAGCGCCGCGGCCTCGCGCGACAGGTCCAGCTGGTGCGCGCCGGCGCCGAGCGCGCCGACGTCGCGCGCCAGGACCCGCCTTCCGGCGAGGTCGATCAGCTCGAGCTGCGCCGGGGCGCCGCTCGGCAGGGTGAAGCCGAGGGTGAGGTGGCGCGAGGCCGGATTGGGCCACGCCCCGCGGAGCTCGAGTCCCGCCGGACCTCCGACGTCGACAGCCGCGACCTGGGTGACCGTGATCCGCACGCAACAGGAGTCCAGCACCACGCCGTCCGGCTGGGTGAGCCGCAGGCAGAGCCGGTTGTCGCCGATCGCCGCCGTGTCCGGCACCGTCACGGTGAACGCCAGATCGGCCGGCCCGGCGGGCAACGCGGCGGTCGAGCCGGAGGTCGCGACCCCGGGCCAGCTGCGCTGGCTGGTGAGCGAGTAGGCGTAGCTGTTCGCGAACAGCAGGTTCGGCTGCGTGACGGTCACGTGCAGGGTGTGGGTGGTGCCGGCGCCCCAGCTGCTGTCGGGCGGGCACGACGTCGAGGCGATCAGCGCAACGCGCGTGGCGAACACGTCGGGATCGCTGCGGCGCCCGTCGGCCCACGCCAGCACGGTCACGTCCGAGCAGAACATGCCGTTGTAGTCGCCCTGGTTGGGCGCGATGTTGGCTGCGATCTGGGTCCAGCGCGTGAGCGTGTCGGTCACCGCCACCGACGGCACCCAGCTGCCGCCCCCGTTCAGCGATCGGCTGGCGTAGATCCCCGAGCTGCCGCCGCAGGTCGAGAGCGCGTCGCGCCAGTCGAACCACATCGCGTAGGGGTATCCCTCCCGCGACACGCCGACCTCGGGGAGCCAGTCGTCGAACCACGGCGGATCGTCGTTGATGCGCGCCGGCGTGCTCCACGACGTGCCGTCGTCGCTGAAGGCGGTGACGATGTCCCGCTGGTCGCGCCCCGGCTCGGCGCCGTGGGCGGCGACGGTGGTCAGGATCCGGTAGCCGCCGGTGCCGGCGGTCTGGGCGATCCGCAGGTCGTAGGTGCCGCTGGTGGGCGCGGTCCACACGATCAGGCCGCGGCCGCCGCCGCTCGACGGGCTGGTCGAATCGGGGTCCCCGGAGAAGGCCAGGCGGGTCAGGGTGTCGGCGCCGCAGAAGACTCGCAGCGTGTACCACAGCGTGCTCTTGAGCGAATCGACATAGAACTGATAGGTCGTGCCCTGGGTGGCGGCGAACGACCACACGTCGAGGTCGCCGCGCGGCAGCGCGCCCTCGAGGTTCTGCCCGACGGTGAACGGCGTGGCGCGGCTGAAGTTGTTGTTGGTCTCGGTCTCGAGCAGCCGCGGCGTGGTCGAGAACGCATCGTCGTAGAAGTTGAGGCTCTCGTTCCAGATCAGGCTGACGCGGCCGCGGTGCGGCCCCCGGCTGCGGTCCACCGCGATGCCCGGGAACGTGATCCCGCGCGCCCGGTTGAAGCCGGGCGCGCCGGTGCCGTAGTTGCTGAACTCCGTCGCCGCCGTGGCCTGGGCGCCGTAGCTGGCGCCCTGTGTGGTCGAGCGACGGTAGCGCATGAAGTCGAAGGTCGGGCCGGCCTCCTGCCAGGTGACATAGACCTCGCTGTTCGGGCCCACCGCCGGCCGCGAGCCGCTGACGTTGCCGAAGCCGGTCGAGTTCAGCACGATCGGGTTGTCCCAGTGCGCACCGCCGTCGGTGGAGCGCTGGGTGACGATGGTGTCGGCGACGCTCCCGAAGACGGTGTAGCTCAGGTAGAGGTTGCCGTTCGACGAGTCGGCGGCGATCCACTGCTTGTCGAAGAGGAGGCTGCTGTTGGAGCCGTTGCGGACCGGGACCACGGCGTCCCACACGAAGGTCCCGCCGGAGAAGTGGCCGCTCGCGACGCTGATGCCGTTGGTGGAGGCGGAGAAGGTGGTCAGGCCGCAGTAGTAGAAGGTGCCAGTCTTCTCGTTCACGGTCACCACCGGATCGCTGAACCAGTAGGCGATCTGCGCTCCCGATGGATGCGGGATCGCGATCGAGGACCAGCTCGCCCCTCCGTTCGAGGTCCACGCCGCGGTCTGGGTGTCGGAGCCGTTGTAGAACCCCTGGCCGTTGTTCCAGGCCGCGAGCCCGAGGCTCCCCACCATCGCCACGCTCTCCTCCGACTGGGCCGCACCGAACCCGTCGAGGCTGCGGTCGTTCACCAGCACGTTGGACGGCGTGGACTGGGTGGCGTGGATCGAGGTGGCGAACGCGGGCCCGCGGATCAGGCGACCGGCGCGCTGATCCTCGTCGGGGCGTTCCGGCTGGACCTTGCGCCCGGCGCTTCCGTGCCGCGCCGCGGTCCAACGCCGCGCCTCACGGCCGTTCCGCGCGCGCTCGGCGCGCTCACGCATCTCGAGTCGGTACTCGCTCCAGATCGCGTCGCGCTTCATCTCGAGGACGCGCGGGTCGTCCTGGAGCCGGAAGGTCGACGCAGGCGGCGGCGCCAGGCGGCTCGGCTCGTCCTGCGCGGGCAGGAGGCGAGGCGCAGCCGCCAGGACCAGGACGGTGAGGAGGGGAATCGCGGCCACGCGGGACAGGCGCGGGCACAAGCAGGGCACGAAGGGTGCCTCCGGGATGACGGGCAGGGATGCGGGGGAGCAACCGCCGACAATTCTAGCGCAGGAGGGCGGGTTGCGGGACCCGAGGATTACTTCGTCGCCGGCCCGATGGCCCGCGGGCGCCCGGCACGACCGCCAACTCCCCGGCGAGCTCGCTGCGGGGCGCGACGTTCCGGCGGCGCGGCCCGGGAACCGAAGGCTGGACTTGGGTCTATCCGCCGGAGCGGGTGGCGGCCCGGCCAGCGGCTCCGAGCACCCCGAGGTCGTGGCCGACCGCGCGGAAGGCCTCGACGGCACGGTCGATCTGGGCCGCGGTGTGCGCCGCCGAGAGCTGGACGCGGATCCTCGCCTGGCCCTTGGGCACCACCGGGTAGGAGAAGCCGATCACGTAGATCCCGGCCTCCAGCAGCCGCCGCGCCATCTCGTGCGCCAGCTTCTCGTCGTAGAGCATGATCGGCACGATCGGGTGGCTGCCGGCCTGGATCTCGAACCCGGCCTGGGTCATCCCCTCGCGGAAGCGACGGGTGTTCGCCTCGAGCGTGTCGCGCAGTGCGGTGGTGCGCGACAGCATCTCGAACACCGCGAGGCTCGCCCCCACCACCGGCGGCGGCAGGGTGTTCGAGAACAGGTAGGGCCGCGAGCGCTGCCGCAGCAGCTCGACGATCTCACGCCGTCCCGCGGTGAAGCCGCCGATCGCGCCGCCCAGCGCCTTGCCCAGCGTGCTGGTCAGGATGTCGACGCGGCCCATGACCTCGCTGGCCTCCTGGGTGCCACGCCCGGTACGTCCCACGAACCCGGTGGCGTGCGAGTCGTCCACCATCACCAGCGCGCGGTAGCGGTCGGCCAGATCGCAGATCGCGCGCAGGTTCGCCAGCGTGCCGTCCATCGAGAACACGCCGTCGGTGGCGATCAGGATCTGGCGGCAGCCCTTGGCCTGGGCCTACTTCAGGCAGCGCTCGAGATCGGCCATGTCGTTGTTCGCGTAGCGCCAGCGCTGCGCCTTGCACAGCCGCACGCCGTCGATGATCGAGGCGTGGTTCAGCGCATCCGAGACGATCGCGTCCTCCTCCCCCAGCAGCGGCTCGAACACGCCGCCGTTGGCGTCGAAGCACGCGGCGTAGAGGATCGCGTCGTCCATGCCGAGGAACCCGGAGATCGCCCGCTCGAGCGACTTGTGCAGATCCTGGGTGCCGCAGATGAAGCGCACCGAGGACAGTCCGTAGCCGTGGCTGTCGAGCGCCCGATGCGCAGCGGCGATCACCTCGGGATGGCTCGAGAGTCCAAGGTAGTTGTTGGCGCAGAACACCAGCACCCGGCGCCCGTCCGCCAGCGTCACCTCGGGGCCCTGGGGCGAGGCGAGCACGCGCTCGTCCTTGTAGAGCCCGGCCTCGCGGATGGAGGCGAGCTCGGAGGCCAGCCGCGGCTTCAACGGATCGAACATGGGGCCTCCCGGTTCACGCCGTCTGGCCCCACGGCACCAGCACCACCTTGCCGGCGTTGCCGGAGCGCAGCAGCGCGATCGCGTCGTGGAACTTCTCCATCGGCAGCACGTGGGTGATCGCGGGCTTGAGGTCGAGCCGCCCGCTGCTGAGCATGTTGTCGAGCTGGTACCAGGTCTCGTACATGCGGCGCCCGATGATGCCGTGCACGGTGACGCCCTTGAAGATGACCAGGCGGTTCCAGTCGAGCTCGAAGTTCTCGCGGGGCAGGCCGCGCTGCCCGCCACCTCGAGCACGCCGTCGAGCATGCGGCCGCCGGTGGCCTCACGCACCCGCTGGACGAAGTCCTCCTTCGTCACGTCCACCACCACGTCGGCCTTCATGCGACGCGCGAGGTCGAGGCGGTAAGGTGAGATATCGCTGGCGATCACCAGCGAAGCGCCCGCGGCGCGCGCGACCCCGATCGCGAACAGCCCGATCGGGCCGCAGCCGGTCACCGCCACCGCGCAGGCCGAGAGCGGGCCCGAGAAGGCGGTGTGCACCGCGTTGCCGCAGGGCTCCATCACTGCGGCCACCTCGAGCGGGACGTTGGCCGGGGCGCGCCAGGCGTTCTGCGCCGGCACCCCCACGTACTCGGCGAACCCGCCGTTCACGTCCACCCCGAGGATGCGCGTGTTCTCGCAGACGTGGGCGTTCCCGGTCCGGCACGGCAGGCAGTGGCCGCAGACGATGTGGCTCTCGCAGGCGACGCGGTCGCCGATCGCCAGCCCGCGCACATCGGCGCCGAGCGCGACGATCTCGCCCACGAACTCGTGGCCGGTGGTGACCCCGACGCGCACCCGGTCCTGGGCCCAGCGATCCCACTCGTAGATGTGCAGGTCGGTGCCGCACACGCCGGCGCGCAGCACCCGCAACAGCAAATCGCCGGCGCCGCAGGACGGCACCGGCACGTCTCGAATCTCCGCACCCGGGCCCGCCGTCGCCTTGACCACCGCCTTCATGGTCCGGGGCAGGGCGGGCACCGGCGTTCGCGTCTCGGTCTGGGTCATCGACGTCATCGCAGCACCTCGCGCAGGGCGTCTCCGGTATTCCGGAGTTCCCTCGGCCACCACGGACCCGCCGCGGTCTCCGCCCTCGGGCCCCAGGTCGATCAGCCAGTCGGCGCTCTTGATCACGTCGAGATTGTGTTCGATCACCACCACCGTGTTGCCGCGATCGGCCAGCGCCTGCAGCACCTCGAGCAGCACCCGCACGTCCTCGAAGTGGAGGCCGGTGGTCGGCTCGTCCAGAATATACAGCGTCCGGCCGGTGGCGACGCGCGACAGCTCGGTGGCGAGCTTGACCCGCTGCGCCTCTCCGCCCGAGAGCGTGGTCGCCGACTGTCCGAGGTGGATGTAGCCCAGGCCCACGTCGCGCAGCGTCTCGAGCTTGCGCCGGATCACCGGCACCGCGCCCAGGAAGTCGAGCCCCTCCTCCACCGTCATCTCCAGCACGTCGGCGATCGAGCGTCCCTTGTAGAGGACCTCGAGGGTCTCGCGGTTGTAGCGGCGGCCGTGGCAGACGTCGCAGCGCACGAACACGTCGGGCAGGAAGTGCATCTCGATCTTGCGCAGGCCGTCGCCGTCGCAGTGCTCGCAGCGCCCGCCCTTCACGTTGAACGAGAAGCGCCCCGGACCGTAGCCGCGCACCTTGGACTCGGGCAGCTGCGCGAACAGGTCGCGGATGAAGCCGAACACACCGGTGTAGGTCGCGGGGTTGGAGCGCGGGGTGCGGCCGATCGGGCTCTGGTCGATCGCCACCACCTTGTCGATCGCGTCGACCCCGTCGATCTTCGCGTGCTCCCCGGGCGGCGGCCCCTCGAGCCCCAGCTCGCGCAGCAGCGACGCCAGCAGGATGTCGTTCACCAGCGTGCTCTTCCCCGAGCCCGAGACTTCGGTGACGCACACCAGCTTGCCCAGCGGCACCTTCACGTCCACGCCCTTGAGGTTGTGGGCCTTCGCTCCGCGGATGGTGATCGCCGCACCCGAGCCGTCGCG
>WNFL01299184.1_pt1 | contig 11852 bp, 8 predicted proteins | sample 5400361 | NCBI WGS metagenome assembly WNFL01 (sample SAMN13153351, study PRJNA577476) | soil metagenome | isolation source: 40 cm soil on Douglas fir-dominated hillslope | place: USA:California | collected 2013-09-17
ATGCGCGAGCGAGCGATCATACTGGGCGGACGGCTGTGGTTGGAGTCCGCTGCCGGTCTCGGTACAATGTTAAGAGCAGAAATACCGTTGCATAAACATGTTCCCATCGACGACTGCTAGTTTGGCAATTGGAAAAACGCTTCGGGAGGTGAGCCATGGCTGTCCCATTTGCTGATTCCCACAAGTCCAAGCAGATCAGTATTGTTCTGGCCGACGATCATCAGGTGGTTCGGCAGGGCTTGCGCACGATGTTAGAGGATCAACCGGACTTTCGCGTAGTCGGCGAGACGGGTAATGGCCGGGAAGTAGTTCGCATCGTCGAGCGACTGCACCCCGACGTGCTCGTCCTCGACATGATGATGCCGGAGTTAAACGGTCTCGAAGTCACCCGCCAACTGAGCAAGCGCGCGGCGAAAACACGGACCGTGATCCTTTCCATGCACCGCGATGAATCCTACGTCGTGCAGGCGCTGAAAAACGGCGCGGCGGGATACGTGTTGAAAGACGCCAGCGCCGACGAGCTGATTAAAGCTGTCCGCGAAGCGGCGGCCAACCGGCGCTATTTAAGCCCGCCGCTTTCCCATTCCGCCGTCGATGCCTACGCAAGGCAGGGCGATGGCGGGTCACCGAATCCCTACGACTCCTTGAGTAGTCGCGAGCGCGAAGTGTTGCACCTTGCCGCTGAAGGACACACCAATCCCGCGATTGGCAAACGGCTGTTTATTAGCCCGCGCACGGTGGAAATCCATCGCGCCAATATGATGCAGAAGTTAGACTTACACACCCATACCGAACTGATCCGCTACGCGCTCAAACACGGCATTATCTCCAACGATTAAGCACGGTCTTTCCGTCAAATCCGTATAATCCAAAGCGCGCGCCGCAATATCGTGCGCCATTTAATGCGTGTCAAGCGCGCATTAAAGGCGATTCGTTGACCAAACTCGGTCCAATTATGGCGTAAGCTTGGCTCTCTTTAGTATGAAAAGAATTCGCCTGTAGAATGATCAAATGATCAGAGATTGGAACAATGGCTAAAATCACTAAAGGACCGCTCTACCTGGCCGGCGGGAACGGCCAAAAGGCGGATCGAAAAAAAAAGCGCATCCTGGTGGTGGATGACTTGCCGTCGAATTTAAAATTGATGCGCGTCTTGCTTTCTTCCGAAGGTTACTCGGTAAGCACCGCCGTCGATGCCGAGGACGGTCTTCTGGCGGTGATGGACGACGAGCCCGACCTTATCATCACCGATCTCCACATGCCGGGTATGGGCGGCGTCGCATTGATCCGAGGCCTGAAGCTTAACAAAAGCACTAGCCATATACGGATACTGGCAATTACGTCCACCGATACCACCGCTGAACAAACGAAATTAGCCAAATTGGCGGGCTGCGACGGTGCCTACATGAAACCGATCAATACCCGAACGCTCAATAATATTATCGCCAAATTATTGAACGAGTAAATCGCCGGCTTCACGCTCGGCACAAAACTGACCTGCCACTGAGCTTCGCTGCTGTGAGACTTGCTATCGGGCTGTCCCGTGCGCACCCGTCGTCATAAACCTGCCGGTCGATTTATTTACGGGCCTTTTTCAGTGAGAAATACGTATTCTCCCCTAACCGGCTCACGATCCGCATCTGATACTCTGCTGTCAAGAAGTCAATTGCGGCGAGGAGGCCGCCAATGGATGGCGTATCATGGTTAGGTCAGGGAAGTTTAAAAATAAGGCTAAAGTCGGGGTATATTAAGCGTGGAGGTTTCCCAAATAATGACCGGTAAGACAGATCAATGGTTACAACTAACTGAAATCGTAAAAATGTTTGGATTAAGTGAGGAATCTATTAAGCGCTTGGCAAAGGCACAGGGATTTCCGCTACGCCGATTGACGCCGTACGCAACTCCCGGCGTGATCGAGTCCGAGCTTATAGCATGGCTGAAGGCTCAGCCGAACATCGGCGCTCCAGTTCGGGCGAAACGCTCTACTAAATCCAAACGCTCGATGGGGAAACGGTAGAGAAAACGAGACCGATGCGCCAGTTCTCCAATTTATGTCAAGTGGTCAATCCAGGTCTGATTGGCAATTTTCAGCGGCATGGGACGGGTCATTTAAGGTTCGCGTCTGAAAGGTTGGACGAAGTGATATCATTGTCGACTGCGCATAGACAGTTGGAGGCCCAGGTATTTTTGATGAAGGCGCATGACGCCTTGACCAAAACTTAAGCCTTGGATGGGTAGCCTGAGAATCACAAACTTGCGTCAAACATGCTGGAGTCCCTATGAACGTCACCGAAGTTAGGGTCTTTCCTGTCGACGAGGATAAACTTAGGGCTTATGTCACGATCACGCTCGATCACTGCTTTGTGATACGCGCTTTGTGATACGCGACTTGAAGATCATCCAGAGTGCCACGGGTTTTTTTGTCTCGATGCCGAGCAAAAAACGCCGGGATGGGACTTATAAGGATCTCGCTCATCCGATCAACAACGACACGCGCAGGATGCTCGAGGAAACAGTAATCGCTGAATACCATAAAGTGCTCGCTGAAGGCGGCAGCGCAAGGGTTCTTAGTGATGACTGAGCGACGCAAACCGGAGGCGTCGGCGTGAAGCAGAATCGCTTTCATGGGGTTTCCCAGGTCGCGGCGTGCATCGTCCGTTGCCTCATCCGACGCGTAGCTACGTTTCCGGGCTCGAGCCAACGTAAGAATTTGCCGGCGCGCGACGCAAAAGCCTCGTCATCGTTGGCGGTCGTCAGGTTGCAGCGACGACAATTTGGCAACGGCCCCTATCGTAGACTCTGTTAGGGTCGCGAGCCTTTCCTGGGATCGATAAAGCAGTAAAACGCTTGCTTAAGGGACTTGAGTGATTATCGACAACGTAGTGAATTTATCTCCCAAGAGACCCCTTTCGATTCTGCACCTCGAAGATACTCCAAGTGACGCCGAACTAGTTCGGTCTAAGCTCAATAGCAAAAAAATCGATTGCGATCGGTTACGTATTGAGCACCTCGCCGGTTTCGTCGCTGCTCTTGAAAAAGACAGATTCGCGCTGATCCTCGCAGATTACGGCAGCGTTAAACCGGACTCTCGGGCTGGCCAGCATCCGCCAGCGAATCGCCGCCGTCGATGGAACGTTGAAAATCCAATCCGCTCCAGGATGCGGCACGGAGATGCTCATTGCATTGCCGCTGGAGAGACCCCATGGCTCGCGAAATACGCCGGCGTGAAAATTATTTTTCCTTTCATAATTCGGCAATGAGCCGGCAGCTACGGAGCTGCGAACGGGATTCGAGATCATAAACGGCGCTGATGTATAGACAAAATAAAACTGCTCGCAAGCGGCTTGCACCGAAGACAAGTGAGTACCCAAGCCGAGAAATTTCTGGCGAAAATATCAGCGAAATTCTTTTTGGAACTTCTCCTGACGCGCTCATCGCCATCACTCCCGAAGGCAAGATCTTGTTATGGAACCCTGGAGCAGAGGCGATCTTCGGTTACACGAGCCGCGAGGCGGTGGGACGGCTGGTGAGTGACTTGACGGTTCCTGCCAACCGCGTCGACGAGCTGAGTAAAGCGACCCACGCCGCTCTCGCGGGTGGCCTGACGATTTATGAAACCATTCGGCGCAAGAAAGACGGCTCGTCGATCTACGTTGATATCACCGCAAAGGCAGTGCACGACGACCGAGGCAAGGTGAAGTTCATCGCGCTATGTAAGAAGGACGTCACGCAACTAAAAGCCCGCCGGGAGGCCAAACTTCTTGAGACAAGATTTCGCGGCCTATTGGAGAGCGTGCCCGATGCGATCGTCATGGTTAACGACGTCGGCATGATCGTGCTGGCCACCTCTCACGCTGAGAATCTGTTTGGTTACAAGCGCGACGAATTGCTCGGCCAATCAGTCGAATTATTGCTTCCCGACCGATACCGAGAAGCTCATCTTGGACACCGCACGAATTATTTTATCGAACCACGGCCGCGCGCCATGGGCGCCGGCCTGGAGCTTTACGGTCTACGTCGGGATGGCACCGAATTCCCCGTCGAAATCAGTCTCAGCCCGCTTGAGACCGACGAAGGAACCGTGGCGATGAGCGCGATCCGCGACATCACGCATAGAAAGAAGGCCGAACAAAAGTTCAGGGACCTGCTGGAATCCGCGCCCGACGCCATGGTGATCGTCAATAAGGATGGAAAAATTGTCTTAGTCAATTCTCAAACCGAAATACTTTTCAAGTATCGCCGGGAGGAGCTGCTGGGAAAGCCGGTCGAAATCATCGTACCCGAGCGTTTTCGCGCCAAGCATCCTGAGAATCGATCGCGTTATTTCGTCGAGCCCCGCGTCCGTGGCATGGGTGCCGGTCTCGAACTTTATGGCCTACGCAAGGACGGTACAGAATTTCCCATCGAGATCAGTCTCAGCCCGCTTGAGACCGAAGACGGCGCCCTGGTTTCGAGCGCCATTCGCGACGTGACGGAACGCAAAATGCAGGAAGAGCTGCGGCGCAAGATCTTGGAAGAAGCCAACCGGCTCAAGAGCGAGTTTCTCGCCAACATGTCGCACGAGTTAAGAACGCCGCTCAATGCCATCATCGGCTTTTCCGAGCTGATGCACGACCAGAAGGTCGGACCGGTTTCAGAATCGCACAGGGAATTCCTTGGCGACATCCTGACCAGCGCCCATCACCTGCTCGAGCTCATCAACGATATCCTCGATCTGGCCAAAGTAGAGGCGGGCAAAATGGATTTCCATCCCCAGCCGATCGAGTTGGAACAACTGGCGCGCGAGACTTGCGAGATGCTGCGCACGTTGGCCGCGGAAAAACGTCTCAAGATCGAAATCGTCATCGATCCGGAGGTAAACCGCATTGTGCTCGATCGGGCCAAGTTAAAGCAGGTGCTCAATAACTACATTGCCAATGCAATAAAGTTCACCGACGCCGACGGCCAAATTACGGTGCGGGCGCGCGCGGAAAGTCCCCAGCAGTTTCGCATCGAAGTCGAAGACACCGGGGTCGGCATCAAGGCTGACGATATCCAGCGACTGTTCATTGAATTCCAGCAATTGGACGCGACCGCGACCAAGCAATACCCAGGTACCGGCCTGGGTCTGGCGCTGATCAAAAAACTTGTCGAAGCGCAGGGTGGACGGGTAGGAGTAAACAGCGTCGCGGGCAAAGGGAGCACGTTTTATGTGATCCTGCCGAGGAATCTGGAATCACCCTCCTACTCGGTTGAAAATCTCCTCTCCGCGCAGGTTCCGGTCGGTCGTCAAGCCGCGCCGAGCCTGCTGATTATTGAAGGCGACGCCAAAGAACGCGCTTGGCTCGCGCAAACTCTAACGACGGCGGGCTACGAAGTGGAAACCGCTAGCAGCGGAACCGGTGCGTTGGCGCTGTGTCGGCAACGGCGATTTGATGCCATCACTCTTGACCTGATTCTACCGGACACTAACGGCCAGGATCTGCTCACGAAGATTCGCAAAGAGGGCTTGAATCGGGATACCCCGGTGCTGGTCGTCACAGTCATTGCCGACAAAGCGATCGCGACCGGCTATTGCGTCGATGAGTTTCTCGTCAAGCCGGTGCGCGAAGCGGACCTCATCACGGCCTTAAAAAGAATCGAGATCGGCCGAGACGATTCCCGCAAAGTGCTCTGCATCGACGACGATCCCAAGTCGCTCAAGCTTGCGAAATTGGTCCTGCTCAGTCACGGCTACCTGCCAATCTGTAAAACCAATGCCAGGTCCGCGCTTAAATTGTTGGAGAAGGAGCGACCGGTAGCGATCATCCTCGACCTCATGATGCCCGGAATGGACGGTTTCGAGTTCATGGAGAGGTTGCGGCGCCGCCCGGATGCGACTCACACCCCCGTCATCGTCTGGACGATCAAGGACATCGCTCCCAAAGATCGCGCCCGGCTTCAGGCGAGCGCTCAAGCGATCGTCATCAAGGGGCGTCAGGGCGCCTCACAGCTACTCAAAGAACTGAAAGCTTATGCCGGTCGACCGGAGAAGCACGAGACCAATGTGCGAGAGTTGAAGCGCCATGGCCAGTGAGCTCACTGCAGGGATAATCGGCGCAACGCCATGAAGGTTCTCGCTGTCGATGATTCCGAGCAGAATCGAAAGCTGCTGAAAGTCATGCTCGAAGCAGAGCGCTGCGAAGTGATCACCGCCGCGGACGGCGAAGAAGCTCTGCAGGTGCTCGATCGGACATCGGTTGACGCCATCATATCGGACATCCTGATGCCGCGCATGGACGGTTACCGGCTGTGTCATGAAATTCGCAAAAGCTCGAAACACAACGCAATCCCCATTATCCTTTTCTCCGCTACTTACACTTCCCTATCGGATGAAAAAGTCGCGCTTGATTTTGGCGCCGACAAATTCCTGAAAAAACCCGCGTCTCCCAATGACATCTTGGATGCCCTGCGCGAAGTCATGAAGAAGGCCGTCGGACGGCGCGGTAAAAAACTTCAAGGCCCGCGAGAGCTGCTGGCAATGCGAGAATATAGCGAGGCTCTGGTCAGAAAACTCGAGGAGAGCAATCTACAATACGCCGAGGCCAACAAAATCCTCGAAGAACGAACGTTGCTGGCAAATTTCAGCGCAGAAATCGCCAACGTGCTGACACAAAAAATAGCTCTGCCGGAGACCCTGCAGCTCTGTACTGAAGCGATGGTGCACCACTTGAATGCTGCGTTCGCGCGGATCTGGACTTACAACCCAAAAGATCAGCTCCTTGAGTTGCAAGCGAGCGCGGGAATGTACCCGCACCTGAACGGCAGTCATGCGCGCGTGCCCGTCGGGCAGTTCAAGATCGGACTCATCGCCGCCGAGCGCAAACCCCATTTGACCAACTGTATCACCGGCGATGACCGTCTGAACGATCAGGAATGGGCAATAGGCCAAGGCATGGTGGCCTTCGCCGGTTATCCGCTCATCGTCGAAGAGCGGCTTGTCGGTGTGATGGCGATGTTTGCCAAAACGCCCGTCAGCCAAAACGCCTTGGATGCGATGGCATCGGTAGCCAAGGAAATCGCCGCTGGCATCGAACGTAAAAAAAACGAAGATGAGCTGCGCCAAAGCGGGGAACGTTTCCGCGAACTGGCCGAGAACATCCGCGAAATATTTTTTATCACCGGTCCGGACGGAACCCCAGTCCATTACGTCAGCCCAGCGTTCGAAGCCATCACCGGGCGCAGCCGCAAAGGCTTTGAGGCCAATTCCAAATTCTGGCTCGATGTAATTCATCCCGACGACCGCGGCCGGGTCGAGCAAAGCCACAGGGCCGCTCCCGAGAAGCATTCCAGCGAGCACCGGATCATCCGGCTCGATGGTTCGATCCGGTGGCTGCGCGCGCGCAGCTTCCCTGTGCACGACGACGCTGGAAAGACGGTCCGACTCGTCGGCATCGCCGAGGACATCACCGAGCGAATGTGCGCCGAACAAGCGGCGCAACGAAACCTGGAACGGATTCAGGCTTTGCGCCAGATCGACTCGGCAATCACGTCGACCCTGGAGCTCGAGGCGGTGTTAAACCTGCTATTGGAAAAGCTCGTGCTCTTTCTCCCCCACCACGCAGCCACCGTCAGATTGTACAACCCCGATACTCACCAACTCGATGTCGTCGCTTCTCGGAACATCGACGAGGAGGAATGGACGAGGCATTTATCGAACCCAAAGCTCACCAGGACGCTTAGCTGGACCGTCTTTGATTCCGGAAAGCCTTTGGCCAGTCGCGACATCAGCAGGGATTCGCGAATACCAAACAGCGAATTTCTCGCTCAGCACGGCTTGATCTCATTCCTCGGAGCGCCGCTGATCGTCAAAGGGGAGGCACTCGGAGTTCTAACCCTTTACGGGAAAGAAGAACATGTCTTTACCGAGGAAGAAATCGATTTTCTTTCAACCGTTGCAGGCCGGGCCGCGATCGCGATTTATAACGCTAAGCTCTATGAACAAACCAAAAGACAAGCCGCCGATCTGATCGAGCAGGAACGAATTCAACGCATTTTGAAAGAGCTCAGTCAGGACATCACAGCGATGGATGTCGATACGTTGCTGGGGAAACTGACCGCAACGATTCGAGACGTGTTCCGCGTCGATATCTCCGACGTGCGCTTTCTCGCCGGCAACCAGTGGAGCAACGTTACCGTGGCCAGCCAAAATCTCGTCCAACGCCTATCGGGAGATGGCGAGCCGCCGCGGGGCGCGACCGAATGGGTCGTCAAAAACCGCAAGTCGATCGCGATCGACGACTATCTCAATCAGAACGAATTTAGTCCGGGCCGAGTCACGAAAAGATTCGGTGTGCGCGGCTTTCTCGCGGCGCCGCTGCTGTCCAAAAGCGGGGAGATCATAGGCGTGATCCGCGCCCTATCCAAAGAGCCACGGACTTTCACGGTGCGGGAGATCGACCTGTTCGAGCAATTGGCTAACGGCGCCGCCATCGCCATCGAAAACGAGCGCTTGTACGCGGATCTGGAGACGTCCAACAAAATCAAGACTGAATTTCTCAACGTGATGTCACACGAGCTGCGCACGCCGCTCAATATCATTATGGGATATACGGCTTTAGCCAAACAGGATATGCCCAGAAAAGACGACGCCAACAACCCGCTGACAAAGATCGAAGCGCAGTCGAAGAATTTGCTCGACATGATCAACTCGATCATGGAGGCGACCGAGATAGAGTCGGGAGCGATCAGCGTCGAGAAACAGCTCGTCGACGTCGGCATGATGTTCAGGCAATTGCGGGTGGCGTACGAACGGCAGCGGCAAAACGATCCCGGTTTGATTTGGCGCGTGCCCGACGACCTTCCCCACCTCGTCACCGATTATGAAAAGCTTCGATACATTATGAAAAATCTGATCAATAACGCGATCAAGTTTACCAACAGCGGCACGGTCACCATCTCAGCGCGGCTATCGGATCGCAATGCACTCAGCACCAAGCGTAAACAGTCCGGCGCTATGCCGGCAGTGCTTGGCGCTCATTCGTTTATGGCATTTAAAGTATCCGATACCGGCATCGGCATCGCCGAAAAAAACCTGCCCTTCATATTTGACGCATTCAAGCAAGTCGACAGCTCGACAACGCGCGGTTACGGCGGCATAGGCCTTGGCCTTTACGCGGCAAAAAAATACTGCGGGTTGCTCGGTGGCACGATCGATGCCAGGAGCAAGCTAGGCAAAGGCTCGACTTTTACCGTGCGAATTCCTGTTGAGAGCGTGCTATCGATACTTGACCAGCGATAGGACTCGATGAGTGAGACGGCTGTCTACGTCGTCAGATGGAATTGGCAATTCACCTAGACCCATATGATTCGACGATCAGCCGAATCGAAACCGCAGCCGTTAAACCACAAAACAGGTTAAGCGCCAAGTCATTCATCGCGGCGTTCGCTTTGACTTGCGTCAGAACTATGCTCCACCGACTCCCGCCAGACGACTGCTTAGTTGCAGAATCCAATCCAACCTGAGCGCGCGCTCGTCGCTGTCGCACGCTTCAGGAAGAATCCATTCATGGTGCCCAATACATACGCTTGACGGCTTGCGGGTTCGACGATATAAAGCGCAGCTAAGCCAGAGCAGGAAATTATCAAAAATAGATAAAGGAGATGACAATGAACGCACAACGATGGGCTCGCGCCAAGAACCTCGGCAAACAGAGCGCTTTCATGGCACTTGCAACAGTCGCTGCCGTTGTATTCGCTGGATGCGCGGGCACGACGCCGACCCTGGGTGGCGGAGGCACGGTTGCCACGGGAGGCGCAGGCGGCGCGACAGCCGAGAACGCCAGCAGTCAGTTGGAAAAATGCGGCCAGTCACTCGGCACGTTGGCGGTGGTCGAGGACCAGGCCGCCCCTTGGTACAGATCCTTGACGCAGTACAGACTCGGTTCGACCGTTCCCGTGCTGCGCATGATGATCCAGCAGTCGAACTGCTTCGTGGTCGTTGAACGAGGCCAGGCGATGAATAACATGATGCAGGAACGAGCTCTTCAGAGCTCCGGTGAAATGCGCAGTGGCAGCAGCTTTCAAAAGGGTCAAATGGTCGCGGCAGATTTCACGATGAGCCCAAGCATCGCGTTCAGCCAGAAAGGCACGAGCGGCATAGGAGGCGGGTTAGGGGGCTTCGGCGCCTTCGGCGCTGTCGCCGGGTTGGTTGCGGGCGGCCTCAAGTCCAACGAAGCTTCCACGACACTGCTCATGGTCGACAATCGTTCCGGCGTCCAACTGGCCGCTGCCGTGGGTAGCGCGCAGAACTACGATTACAGCGTATTGGGGGCTGGCTTCGGCAGCGGGGGGGGCGGTGGCGGAGGCGGCGCCTTGGGTGGATACTCAAACACGCCGGAGGGGAAGATTCTCATTGCCTCTTTTATGGACTCGTACAACCAGATCGTTAAGGCAACGCGCAACTACAAGGCGCAGGAAGTCAAAGGCGGTCTCGGCACCGGCGGGACGCTCGCCGTGCAAGGTGGACAAACCCCGGCAAGCAATGGAGGCAATGCGTCCACGGCGATTATGCCGGTTGCGGCTGCGCAACGCAGATTGGCGGAGCTTGGCTTCGACCCGGGTCCTCCGGATGGCAAGCCGGGAGGGCGAACGGCAACTGCAATCCGGACGTTTCAACAGCAGCGGGGGCTCGATGTGACTGGTCGATTGGACGCGGCCACAAGTGCGCAACTAATGAAGTAGCGGCCCCGGCTTGGGCGACTGATAGGAATTTCAATCCATCAATGAAAGGGGATACGGCCTGCCGTGTCCCCTTTTTTTGGAACTTCACCAACTCGAATTTGCTTCGATCCAAAAATTTGAGCCAACAGTCTAATATCAGAAAAACTTATAACACTGACATAAGTTTTGACGGGATTGACATAGAACGGCAGCCGCTTGTTCGCGAGCTCCCCCGATCCGGTGCTTCAGATTCGGTTTACTTCGCGATATCTCGGCCAGGGCCGCTTCGCCGCCAGTCTCATACAGCCCTTTGAACCGATAAAGCTATCGCGGCTGTACCCCATAATCCGGCACGCCTTGGACACATTGCCCAACTGCTTGCCAAGCTCTGATTTTGGCGGCCTTAATTTTGATCACGATCGTCGGCACCGTTTGGTTAAAGCGACTCTTGGAATTCCGACGTGGGTCGGCATTCAATCCCTCGTGGCCCGCTCACCTAAGTATGCATCACCGCCAGATGCCAGCCTTTCTTGCAGAATCTGATTCAACCTGACAGGTTAGCGGTAACAAATTCTAATATTGTAAGGCAGACGATCTCGAAGTATGGCCACTGAACCCAACAAAATTATTTACTCGATGGTCGGCGTCAGCAAGTTCTACGACAAGCGCGCCGTGCTTAAAGACATCTATCTCTCCTACTTTTACGGCGCCAAGATCGGTGTGATCGGCCTCAACGGCTCGGGCAAATCGTCGCTCTTGCGCATCATGGCGGGCGTCGACAAGGAAATTAACGGCGAGGCCGTGCTGTCGCCGGGCTATACCGTCGGCTACCTGCAACAGGAACCATTGCTTGACGATTCGCGCACCGTGCGCGAAGTGGTCGAAGAAGCGGTGCATGAGACCGTCGGCCTGCTCAAAGAGTTCGAGGAGATCAACGCCAAATTTGCCGAAGAGATGTCCGACGACGACATGAACAAGCTGCTCGAGCGCCAAGGCGAGGTGCAAGAGAAACTCGACCATCTCGACGCCTGGGATCTCGACGCGCGGCTGGAGATGGCGATGGACGCGCTGCGTTGTCCGCCGTCGGACACGCTCGTGAAGATTTTATCCGGCGGAGAGCGCCGCCGCGTCGCATTGTGCCGGCTGCTGTTGCAGAAGCCGGACATTCTGCT
>WNFL01151354.1_pt2 | contig 11849 bp, 9 predicted proteins | sample 5400361 | NCBI WGS metagenome assembly WNFL01 (sample SAMN13153351, study PRJNA577476) | soil metagenome | isolation source: 40 cm soil on Douglas fir-dominated hillslope | place: USA:California | collected 2013-09-17
CGAGTTCGGCCAGACGGCCTTCCGCACGCACTTCCAGCGCGCCGGCGCGGCCTTCGAGGGCGCGCTGCCCGCCGCGCCGCAATCGCACATCACGGGCCTGCGCGAGCGCGCGCGCTTCTCGCTCGAGCGCATCGCCGATGCGGAGGAGCGCTTCTTCGCGACGTTCCTGCCCGAGGCGCTCTACACGACGATTCCCGCGCGCCGCCAGGGCGGCTCGGGCGACGAGACGGCGCCGCTCTCGCTCGCGCACTACCGCAGCGCCGCGGCCGAGATGCCGGTCCTGCGCGGCGGCAAGTGAGGCGCGAAAGACCGGGCGCGTTCCTGGTATTCTGACCGGTAGCATGAGCACGCCTTCGATCCCCGAGGCACCGCCGCCCGCACCCAGCGCCTACCGCCACTTCATCCTCGACGAGATCGACGCCGACCTCGCCGCGAAGAAGAACGAGGGCCGCGTCCAGACGCGCTTTCCGCCCGAGCCCAACGGCTACCTGCACATCGGCCACGCCAAGTCGATCTGCCTCAATTTCGGCCTGGCGAAGCGCTACGGCGGCAAGTGCAACCTGCGCTTCGACGACACCAACCCGACCAAGGAGGAGCAGGAGTACGTCGACTCGATCCAGCAGGACGTGCGCTGGCTGGGCTTCGAGTGGGACGCGCTCTACTACGCCAGCGACTTCTTCGAGCAGCTCTACCAGTTCGCCGAGCACCTGATCACGACCGGCAAGGCCTACGTCGACGACCTCTCGGCCGAGGAGATGGCCGAGTACCGCGGCTCGCTCGACAAGCCCGGGCGCGAGAGCCCGTTCCGCGACCGCCCGCCGGCCGAGAGCCTCGATCTCTTCCGGCGCATGCGCAAGGGCGAGTTCGAGGACGGCGCGCGCACGCTGCGGGCCAGGATCGACATGCGCTCGCCCAACCCGAACCTGCGCGACCCGGTGCTCTACCGCATCCTGCACGCGCACCACCACAGGACGGGCGACAAGTGGTGCATCTACCCGATGTACGACTTCGCGCACGGCCAGTGCGACGCGCTCGAGTGGATCACGCACTCGATCTGCACGCTCGAGTTCGAGATCCACCGCCCGCTCTACAACTGGTTCCTCGACAACCTGCCGGTCAAGGCGCGCCCGCGCCAGATCGAGTTCGCGCGCCTCAACCTGAGCTACACCGTGCTCAGCAAGCGCAAGCTGCTCGAACTCGTCAAGGACGGCCACGTCACGGGCTGGGACGACCCGCGCATGCCGACGATCTCCGGCATCCGCCGCCGCGGCTTCACGCCCGAATCGCTGCGCGCCTTCTGCGACGGCATCGGCGTCGCGCGCTTCAACTCGACCGTCGACCGCGTCGTGCTCGAGAACGCGATCCGCGAGGACCTGAACAAGCGCGCCCTACGCGCGATGGCCGTGCTCGACCCGCTCAAGCTGACGATCGAGAACTTCCCCGCGGGCCAGGTCGAGTGGATCGAGGCCGTCAACAACCCCGAGGATCCCTCCGCCGGCACGCGCAAGCTGCCCTTCACGCGCACGCTCTGGATCGAGCGCGAGGACTTCAAGGAAGACCCGCCGAAGAAGTACTTCCGCCTCTCGCCCGGCAAGGAGGTGCGCCTGCGCTACGCCTGGTGCATCACCTGCAAGGAGGTCAGGAAGGACGCCTCGGGCAAGGTGATCGAGCTCGTCTGCACCTACGACCCCGCGACGCTGCACGGCGCGACACCCGACGGCCGCAAGGTCAAGGGCATCATCCACTGGGTCAGCAGCGAACACTCCTTCGAGGCGCCGGTGCGGCTCTACGACCACCTCTTCTCGAGCGAACATCCCGAGGAGGTGCCCGAGGGCGTCGACTGGAAGAGCGGGCTCAACCCCAACTCGCTCGTCGTCGCCCCGCACCCCAAGCTCGAGCCCTCGCTGCAGCACGCCCAGGCCGGCCAGCATTTCCAGTTCGAGCGCGTGGGCTACTTCTTCGTCGACCCCAAGGACTCGAGGACCGCCGCGCCGGTCTTCAACCGCACGGTGACGTTGCGCGACGCCTGGGCCCGGATCGAGAAGCGCGGCGAGGAGTGAACGCCAAGGTCTCGATCCTCGGGCTCGCCGCGACCGTCGCCGGAATGCTGACGCTGCTCTGGCGCGACGAGCTCTTCAGTCACGCTCCGCTCACGATCGGTCTGCAAGTCCTCGCCGCGCTGCTGATGATCTGGGCGCGCCTGACTTTCGGGCTGCGCAGCTTCCACGCCGCCGCGACCACGACCGAGGGCGAGCTCGTCACGCGCGGGCCCTACGCGCTCGTCCGCAACCCGATCTACGCGGCCGTGATCCTCTTCACCTGGGCCGGTGTGGGCGCGCACCCGGGTCCGGTGAGTATCGCGCTCGGCCTGCTGGTCTTCGCCGGCCTGCTCGTGCGCATCCTGGCCGAGGAGCGCGAGCTGCAGGCGCACTACAAGGACCAGTACGCGACCTACCGCCAGCGCGTGAAGCGGCTCGTGCCGCTCGTCTTCTGATCCCCTCCTTGACGGATCCGCTGGTTCCGCATCTACTCCTCGTGTCCACGGGAGCGGAAATGTCCCGTACAGCTGGTAGAGCGCTCCTCCTCCTGACCCTCGGCGTCGCCGTGTTCGTCGGCGCCGGGAGAGCCGCAATCGCGCAGTCGGAGCTGGCCGGTTGCGGATCCCAGTTCTTCAACAGCGCCTGGAACCACGGGTCGTTCGTCGAAATCTCCGGCGGCCGGTCCCACACGCTCGCAAGGCGCAGCGACGGAACGCTCGTCGCCTGGGGGGACAACCGCCTCCACCAGTGCAGCGTGCCCGCGCTGACTAGCGGGATCACGTACGTAGGGGTGGCGGCAGGTGGACATCACTCGCTCGCACTCGGCAGCGACGGATCGGTCGTCGCCTGGGGCGACAACGCCTTGAGCCAATGCTCTGTTCCGACGCTCCCAGCCGGACTCAGCTACGTTGAAGTGGCCGCCGGGGACGTGCACTCGGCCGCGCGCCGCAGCGACGGATCGGTGGTCGCCTGGGGAGACAACTTCTACGGCCAGTGCACCGTGCCCGCGCTGCCAGGCGGACTCAGCTATGTCGAGGTGGCGGCAGGCGGGGAACACACGGTCGCGCGCCGCAGCGACGGCTCCGTGGTCGCCTGGGGATTCAACGCCTACGGCCAGTGCAACGTGCCCGCGCTGCCCGTCGGACTCTCGTACGTCGAGGTGACCGCGGGCGAGACCCATACGGTCGCGCGCCGCAGCGACGGATCGGTCGTCGCATGGGGTGGGAACCCGTACGGCCAGTGCAACGTGCCCGCGCTGCCGGCCGGCCTCACGTACGTCGAGGTGGCCGGAGGCGGCAATCACACGCTCGCGTGCCTCAGCGATGGCTCGTTCGTCGCCTGGGGCTCGGCCGAGTACAGCCAGTGCAACGTCCCCGTGCTGCCGGCCGGGCTCACCTACGTCGACGTGGGATCGGGCGCAGCGCACACGTTCGCGCGCCGCAGCGACGGATCGGTCGTCGCCTGGGGATTCAACGCCTCCGGCCAGTGCAACGTGCCCATGCTGCCCGGCGGGCTCACCTACGTCGAGGTCGCCGGGGGCGCCTATCACACGGTCGCGCTGCGCAGCGACGGATCGGTCGTCGCCTGGGGAGCCAACAGCTCCGGACAGTGCGACGTGCCCGTGCTGCCCGTCGGCCTCACCTACGTCGAGGTGGCGGCAGGCGAGGCGCATACGGTCGCGCGCCGCAGCGACGGCTCGGTCGTCGCCTGGGGATCGAACATGGCCTTGCAGTGCAGCGTGCCCCCGCTGCCCGCCGGCCTCACCTACGTCGAGGTGGCCGCGGGTTACTCGCACACGGTCGCGCGCCGCAGCGACGGCTCGGTCGTCGCATGGGGAGACGACAGCTACGGCGCGTGCAACGTGCCCGCGCTGCAGAGCGGCCTCACCTGCGTCCAGGTCACGGCGGGTTGGGAGCATTCGGTCGCGCGCCTCAGCGACGGAACGGTCGTCGCATGGGGTGACAACCAGTACGGCCAGTGCAATCTACCTGTGCTCCCCGGCGGGCTCACGTACGTGGACGTCGTGGCGGGCGGAAATCACACGGTCGCGCGCCTCAGCGACGACTCGGTCGTCGCCTGGGGCTGGGACGCCTATGGCCAGTGCACGGCGCCCGCGCAGCTCGGCGGATTCGACTACGTCAGCGTGGGAGCGGGCTGGGCTTTCACGGTCGGGCGCTACGAAACCGGAGGGTCCGCGACCAGCTTCTGCGTGCCCGGGCAGGCGGGTGTGTTGTCCTGCCCGTGCTCGAATCCGCCCGCGGGCGGCGACCGCGGCTGCGACAACAAGGAGGCGACGGGCGGCGCCACGATCACGGGCTCGGGATGGAACTCGCTCTCGTACCCGACGCTGGTCTTCACGACCGCGGGCGAGAACGCGACGGTCGGTTCGGTCTTGATCCAGGGCAGTACGCACGGCGCGGGCGTCGCGTTCGGCCACGGCGTGCGCTGTACGAGTGGTCTGGTCAAGCGCCTCTACATCAAGCTCGCGATCGCCGGCAGCGTCAGCGCTCCGCAGTTCCCCACCGACACGGACATTCCGACCCGCTCGGCCGCGCTGGGAAACCCGATCCTCGTCGGCGAGCAGCGCTGGTACCAGGTGTACTACCGCGACACGACGCTGCTGCCCGGCTGCCCGGCAACCGCGGACCAGTTCAACGTGACGAGCGGCGCGCAAGTCATCTGGCTGCCTTGAACTGACTGCCTGCTAGAATCCCGCCCGTGCCGGGCTCGCTCTACCAGCGCATCCTGGGCGAGGAGTTCGCGCTCCTGCCCGACGTCCTGCGGCGCTTCCACGGCTCGCCCGCGGGCGGGAGTCTCGAAGGCACGTTCCGCGTCGAGCGCGGACGAGGACGGATCCGCGCGTGGCTTGCGGGGATCGCCGGCCTCCCGCCGGCCAGTGAGCGCGTCCCGCTGCGCCTCGACGTTCGCGTCTCCGGCGACGAGGAACACTGGACGCGTTCGTTCGGCGAGCAGCGCCTGCGCACGCGCCAGTTCGCCCGCGACGGTCGCCTGGTCGAGGTGCACCCGCCCTGGAAGCTGAAGATCCGCCTCGGCGCGACAGGCGCGGGCATGCTCCTCGATCACGAGCGCTGCTACTGGTTCGGCATCCCGCTGCCGCGCTTCGTCGCGCCGCGAGTCGAGAGTTTCGTCGAGGCGCGCGGCGAGAGCTGGTTCGTGGCGGTGACGATCGGCATGCCGCTCGTCGGGATGGTCTGCCGCTATTCGGGCGAAGTGCGGCCCGCATGAAGCCCGTGATCTGGCTCCTGATCGTGCAGGGCGCCCTGGGGGCCCTCGACACGCTCTGGTACCACGAGTGGAAGGTCGCGCTGCACTCGCGCGCGGGCGCGCGGCGCGAGCTCTGGCTGCACTCGCTGCGCAACTTCTGCTACGCCTCGCTCTACGGGATGCTCGCCTGGCGCGAGTGGCACGGTCCGGTGGCTGCGGTCTTCTTCCTGCTGCTCGCGGCCGAGCTCGTGATCACGTTGGGCGATTTCCTCGAGGAGGACCGCACGCGCAGGCTGCCGGGAGGCGAGCGCGTGATGCACGCGCTGGTCGGCGTCGCCTGGGGGGCGATGCTGGTGTACTTCTTGCCGCTCGTCTGGGGCTGGATGCAGCAGCCGCCCGCGCTGGTGGCGGCGGACTACGGGGCCTTCTCCTGGGTGCTCACGCTGATGGCCGCCGGCGCTGCCGGGTTCGGCCTGCGCGACGGCTACTACGCCTCCAGGCAGTTCGATAAAGTGCTCGTTCCGTGAGCACCAGCCGTGTCGACATCGTCGAGGCGAACCTCGACGCCTACCTGGAGCAGGCCGTTCCCGCCTCGCGCCTGTTGGCTGACGACGAGCCCGTGCACGCGGGCGGCGAGTTGCGCGCGCGCGCGGCGATCGAGCTCTTCGAGGACGCCTACCTCGCGCGCTCGCTCGACGCCGCGGCCCGCGAACTGAAGAAGACGAACCGCAGCTTCTACACGATCTCGAGCGCCGGGCACGAGGCCAACGCCGTCCTCGGCGCGCAGCTCCGACTCGACGACCCCTGCTTCCTGCACTACCGCTCGGGCGGGCTGATGATGGCGCGCAGCCGCAAGGCGAGCGACGTGACGCCGCTCTTCGACACGCTGCTCTCGAGCTGCGCCTCGGCCGAGGATCCGATCAGTCGCGGCCGGCACAAGGTCTTCGGCTCGAAGCGCCTGTGGGTCCCGCCGCAGACCTCGACCATCGCCTCGCAGCTGCCCAAGGCCGTCGGCTGCGCGTTCGGCATCGGCCGCTCCAAGCGCCAGGGCATCGCGAACGACCTCGCGACCGACTCGATCGTCTTGTGCAGCTTCGGCGACGCCTCGGCCAACCACGCGACCGCCCAGGCGGCGTTCAACGCGGCGCGCTACATCAAGAAGCGCGGCGGCCCGCTGCCGATCCTGTTCCTGTGCGAGGACAACGGCATCGGCATCTCGGTCGACACGCCGCAGGGCTGGATCGAAGAGAGCTTCTCGAACCGCACGCAGCTCGAGTACTTCCGAGCCGAGGGCCAGTACGACGAGATCTGGGAGGTCTGCCGCGACGCGATCGCGCATTGCCGCGACAAGCGCGCGCCGGTGTTCCTGCACCTGCAAACCGTGCGCCTCTGGGCCCACGCCGGCAGCGACGTCGAGACCACCTATCGAACGCAGGAGGAGATCGAGGCGATCGAGGCCACCGATCCGCTGCTCGGCTGGGCGCGGCGCCTGGTCGAGACGGGCGCCGCCGCGCCCGCGGCGCTGCGCGCGATCGTCGCCGACCTGCGCACGCGCGTGGCGGCCGCCTCCGAGGAGGCCGCGCGGCGTCCGAAGCTCAGCACGCGCGAGGCGGTCGTCGCGCCGCTCGCGCCCTGGAACGAGGCCCGCGTGCGCGCGCGCGCCGCGCAGCGCATCGATCCCGAGCAGCGCGCCGCGTTCTGGGGCGAGAACCTCCCGGAGAAGACGAAGAGCGCGACGAGGCGCACGCTCGCCGCGCACGTCAACTCCGCGCTGCACGACGAGTTCCTGCGTCACCCCGAGCTCCTGCTCTTCGGCGAGGACTGCGGCAAGAAGGGCGGCGTCTACGGCCTGACGCAGGGACTGCAGAAGCGCTTCGGCATCGGACGCGTCTTCGATACCCTGCTCGACGAGACGACGATCCTCGGTCTCGCGCAAGGCACGGCGCAGCTCGGCTTCGTGCCGCTGCCGGAGATCCAGTACCTGGCCTACATCCACAACGCGCTCGACCAGCTGCGCGGCGAGGCCTGCTCGCTGTCCTTCTTCTCCGAGGGCCAGTTCACGAACCCGATGGTCGTGCGCATCCAGGGCCTCGGCTACCAGAAGGGCTTCGGAGGCCATTTCCACAACGACAACTCCGTCGGTGCGCTGCGCGACATCCCGGGATTGATGCTGGCCGTGCCGGCGCGCGGGGACGACGCGGCGCGCATGCTGCGCGGTGCGATCGCGGCAGCGCTGGAGCACGGCCGGGTCGTGTGCTTCCTGGAGCCGATCGCGCTCTACCACGAGCGCGACCTGCACGCGGAGGGCGACGGCGTGTGGCTGACCGACTACCCGCCGCCCTCGGAGTCCCCCGGTGACGTGCTCCTGCCCGGGGATCTCGGCGTCTACGGCGGCAAGCACAAGGACCTGTGCATCGTCAGCTACGCGAACGGCCTGCGCCTCTCGCTGCGCGTCGCGAAGAAGCTCGAGCAGGAGCGCGGGCTCAAGGCGCGCGTGATCGACCTGCGCTGGCTCGCGCCGCTGCGGCTGGATGCGCTCGCACCGCACGCCGAGGCCTGCGGCAAGCTGCTCGTCGTCGACGAGTGCCGCGCGACCGGCGGCGGCATCGCGGACGCGGTCAGCGCCTGGTTCGCCGAGCGCGGCTCGAAGGTCGAGCTGCGCAGCGTGCGCGCGGCGGACACCTACGTGCCGCTCGGACCCTCGACCGCTTGCGTGCTGGTCGGCGAGTCCGAGATCGAGGCCGCGGCCAGGGAGCTCGCCTCGTGACGCGCGCGCTGATCCTCTGTCCCGGCCGCGGCTCGTACACCGAGAAGACGTTGCGCTCGCTGCCCGAGCGCCATCCCTTCGTCGAGCGCGCCGAGGCGCTGCGCGCCGAGTACAGTCTGCCTTCGCTCGTCGATCTCGACCGCGCGGCGAAGTTCGACGCCAAGACGCACCTCACCCCGGCCAACGCCTCGGCCCTGATCTGGCTCGTCTCGATGCTCGACTGCGAGGCTGCCGCGCGCGAGCACGAGATCGCCGCGGTCGCGGGCAACTCGATGGGCTGGTACACGGCGCTGGCGGTCGCCGGCGCGCTCGACTTCGACGACGGCTTCCGCTTGGTGCAGGAGCTCGCGATCCTGCAGCAGGAACACGCCGGCGGCGGACAGATCCTCTTCCCGCAGGTCGACGAGCAGTGGCGCCGCGACGCCAAACTCGTCGGCGCGCTCGAGGAGGCGCTCGCGAGCGCGGGCGGCGAGGCCTTCCCCTCGATCCGGCTCGGCGGCCAGGCGGTGCTCGCCGGCAGCGAGACCGGCATCGCGCAGCTCCTGCGCACGCTGCCGAAGGTCAAGCTGGGCCAGAACATCTATCCCTTCCGGCTCGTCGGGCACGGGCCGTACCACACGCCGCTGGTGCAGCCGGTCGCGGACAAGGCCCGCACCCAGCTCGCGCGCCTCTCGTGGGGCAAGCCCCGGGTCGCGCTGATCGATGGCAACGGCCGGCGCCACTCGCCCTGGTCGGCGAGCCCGGAAGCGCTGCGCGACTACACGCTCGGCCCGGAGCTCACGACGCCCTACGACGTGACGCTCTCGGTGCGCGTCGGCCTGCGCGAGTACGCGCCCGACCGGATCGTGCTGCCCGGGCCCGGCAACCCGCTGGGCAGCATCTGCGGCCAGATCCTGATCGAGGAAGGCTGGCGCGGGTTGCGCTCGCGCGCCGATTTCGACGCGCTCCAGGCCTCCGCGAACCCGCTGGTTCAGTCGCTGCGCCGCTGAGGCCAGAGGACTGCCAGCGCGATCCCGCCGAGGATCGCGAGGCCCGAGTAGAAAAGGCGCTCGTTCGGCCGCTCGCCGAGCAGGAGCACCGCCGCGAGCGCGGTCAGCAGCGGCACGCTGAGCTGCACCAGCGCCGCGCGCGTGGCGCTCATCCCCGGCAGCGCCGCGTACCACAAGCTGTAGCCCAGGCCCGAGGCCAGCGCACCCGACGCGCAAGCGAGCACCAGGCCGCGCGTGCTGAGCTCGACCCTCGCGAACCCGGCGAACGGCAGCACGAGCACGAGGCCGCGCGCGAAGTTGCCCGCGGTTGCGAGCAGCGGCCGCTCGGTGGAGCGCCCGCGCAGCGAGTAGACGCCCCAGGCGATCCCGGCGCTTGCCATCAGCGCGAGCCCGCGGGCATCGCTCGCGCCGGCTCCGGGGAGCGTCAGGTACGCGAGCCCGCCGAGCGCGAGCGCGAGACCGCAGCACTCGAACTTCCGCGGTCGCCTCCCCGCGCGGACGCTCCAGCCGATCATCGTCGCCTGGACCGCGCCGAAGAGGACCAGCGCACCGACGCCGGCCGGGATCGAGAGGTAGGCGAACGAGAAGAGGCCTGCGTAGGCGACCAGGGCGAGCGCGGAGGCCCAGCTGCCCTCGCGCCAGGTGCGCGCGAGCAGGCCGAGCACGAGCGCCCCGCTCGCGAGGCGCACGCAGGTGAAGCTCCAGGCGTCGATCGTCCCGCCGCGCAGGGCCGCGCGGCAGAGGAGCGAATTGGCGGCGAATCCCGCCAGGGCCGCGCCCGCGAAGAGGGCCGTGCGCGCCCGCGAGTGGTGCTCCATCTCGCTCCCCATGCTACCTCCGGCAATTCCCGCTATCCTGGCTGCCGCCATGTTCCTCGCGCCTCTCCTGATCGCCTGTCTCCAGGACCAGCCGCTCCCGCTCCAGCCGCACTGGGAGACCGGGCCCTTGATGCGCCTCGAGTTCGTCAAGGGCCGCGAGGACTGGGAGGAAGACAGGCTGATCAAGTCGAGCAAGACGGTCACGCCCATCGACGTCGAGGTCCTGGCGAAGAGCGACGCCGGCTGGGTGCTGCGCTGGACCTACGGCCACACCTCCGTGATCGAGGGCGCGGGCAAGGACAAGGACTTCGCCGAGCGCATGGCCTCGCTCAACGAAGGCATGCGCCTCGACGTGCGTCTCGCGCCCTCGGGCGCGGTGCAGGGCCTCGCCGATCCGGAGGGCCTGAAACGGCACTACTCGCGCACGCTGCAGCAGGTCGAGCGCGGCCTCTTGGAGCAGGGCATGGACACGCGCCTCGTCGCAGACCTGATGCGCGATTCGACGGAGCGCGTGCTCGGGCCGGACTTCGAGCATTCCTCGCTGGTCGAGGTCGAGCTCTTCCAGCGCTGCTTCTCGATGCCGCTCGTGCCGGGGAAGAAGTCGAGCTACCAGGGCGAGCTGGCGAATCCGCTCGGCGGCGATCCGTTCCCGGCCGTCGGCACCTGCCAGCTCGATCCGCCCGACAAGGCGGCGCAGCAGGCCTCGGTGCACCTCACGCTGGCGATCGACCCGGACAAGGTGCGCGCGCTGATCCAGGCCTGGATGGACGAGGAGCGCGCGCGTGGCGCCAAGCCACCGGCGAAGGAGCTCGACGAGCTGCCGCTCAAGGGGCTGGACGAGACCACCTACTACCTGCTCGACCTGAAGAACGCGCTGCCGAGCAACGTCGAGCACGTGCGCACGACGCGCATCCTGAAGCACAAGCGCATCGACCGCACGTTCCTGCGCGTCGTGCCGCTGCCGGCGAAGGACAAGCCGCGCTGATCAGATCTGGATGACGCGCGCGCCGTCGCTGGCCTCGGCCACGAAGACGGCCTCGCTCGCGAACGCGGGCCGCGCCGCGTAGTAGCGCCGCTGCAGGGCCTCGACCACGCGCGGGGCCTCGCGTTCCAGGCAGAGCGCCACGCTGCAGCCGCCGAAGCCGGCACCGGTGAGGCGCGCGCCGAGCGCGCCCGACTCGCGCGCGATCGCGACCAGCTCGTCCAGCTCGGGCGAGGAGACCTCGTAGTCCTCGCGCAGGCTCGCGTGCGAGGCGTCCATCAGGCGTCCGAAGCCGCGGGCATCGCCGCGCAGCATCGCCTGGCGCGCCAGCTCGACGCGCGCGCCCTCGCTGACCACGTGGCGGAAGCGCCTCTGGAGCGGGCCCTCGAGCGCGAGGCCGGCGAGCGCCAGCAGGCGTTCCTGAGGCACGCCGTGCACGAGGCCGGAGTAGCTCGCGGGCATCCCGGCCGCCTCGGGGTGCGCGAGGAAGCGCGCCAGCGCCTCGCGGCACTCGCGCGTGCGCTCGTTGTAGGCCGCGCGTGCGGCGCCGGACTTCTCCGCCGTCACGAGCGTGTTCGAGACCACGAAGCGCCAGTCGGAAGGCATGGGTGTCGCCTGCATGCGCACCGGCGCGAAGTCGATCAGCAGCGCGTGCCCGGCGCGCCCGCCCAGGCTGATCGCCTGGTCCATGCCCCCGCCGGCGACGCCGACGTAGTGCTCCGCCAGCGCAGCGAGCTCCTGCAGCTCCGCGAGCGGCAGCTCGATGCGGTTGACGCGCATCAGCGCGAGCAGCGCGCCCACCAGCGTGGCCGAGGAGGACGACAGTCCCGCCGCGAGCGGCACGTTGCCGTCCAGCGCGGCGTCGAAGCCGAACCGGACCGGGAAGTGCGCGGCGAGCATCTGCGCCGCGGCCTTGACATAGTTGCCCCAGTCGCCCTGCTCGAACGGCGGGATCGAGCGCGCGATCTCGAACTCGCGTGCGCCATAGCGCTCCTCGCGGTTGACGAGGCGCACGCGCGCGTCCGTGCG
>WNFL01151466.1_pt1 | contig 11848 bp, 16 predicted proteins | sample 5400361 | NCBI WGS metagenome assembly WNFL01 (sample SAMN13153351, study PRJNA577476) | soil metagenome | isolation source: 40 cm soil on Douglas fir-dominated hillslope | place: USA:California | collected 2013-09-17
CCTCTCCATCATTTATTTGCCCTACTGTGTTAACTAATTGATACCAGAGGCCGCAAAGGCACAGTTCGCCCGTGGGGGGGACATCTTGCAAGCAATGCAACTCATCGACCATGGATTATGGGACCACCCCGCGATGGACCCCAACAGCTGTGGGGTCATGACCACATTTGCGCCTATGGGCCCGTGGCCGCAGAGTGAGTACTCGATCATCTTTACGTTCCTTCTTATGTGCGCTCATATTACAATTTCTTTGGTGTATTATCTATTGTCTTACTGCGCTGCATAGGTTCAAACCCTGAAGAACAGGAACGACTCAGCATCTTGGGCACACTCGACGCCCAAAATATCAGGGTGAGCCGACATTGCTCATTATATTCATGTGATAACCTATTGACTCCGTTCACTGGTGTTACAGGAGTTCCGTGGTGGACTGAAAAACATGCTCCTCGAGAATGGCAACCAGGAGCGCACGATCGATCACTGGTACCAGATGGCCGAACGGGGTGTGTCCCTTACTCCCTGCAAGTTGCACTATTCCTTTCGGACATCCGGCTGACTTCTGCCTCTTGTTCTTGACAAAGAACTTCAAAACTGTGACGCTGTCAGTCTCTGGACTGTTTTCCGATATGCCTGGAGCCGCAAGTTGCTAGCAGATGGAACCCCTGCCCCACATATCCCGGTGCAGGGACTCCCGTATCGCCCGATCCCTCCCCATCTAGGAGGACAGACCCCACCGTACGACCCAGCTGGACCATATGGGAAGTATCCTCTAGCACACTACTACCCGACTGCGGAGAGTGCGCGTCAGTGGATTGAGTGGAAAGCGATGGAGCGTGCGCAAGTAGGTCATGAGCCATGGCCCTATCCCGTCCCTTGGCAATAGGTTAGCGTAAATGTACTTGTATCTCCTCATTTCGGGTGTTCTCAACGCTAGCTATGGAACAAAGTTGTTGCAATCACGGCATCGGAACGTATGGCATCTAAGCATTGTAGCATCGTCACTCGTATTTCATGTTCAGGTGATACCTTATGGATCTTAGGTTTGTGTGGTATGTAGCAACCAAGAGCTAGCACACGCCCGGCGACTTAAATTCTCGGTCACAGCGATGCCTGAACAAGCGATTTGGGAATGAAGAGCACACTCCTTATCTCTCTTCACATATATCTGAGACTTTACCATGTGAAGAATCACGCGGACGGAACGGAATTCCTGACATGAGAAATGCAGAGCTTGATCGGAGAAATGTAGACTCGGTTGCCAGCGAAACTACAACGACCCTTCAACGACCCTTCATACCGTCATATGTATGTGAAGTCGAAAGATCTGCTTTTGATAAGTATTCTCCTTGGCCACCAATTATATAACATGACGCATCCCGTCGCGACGCACAAGCCACACTTGAATAAGGAGGAGAGCTCCCTGCCGCCAAAGAACCCATCTGGAGACTTCGCAACCCTAACCATGCCTCCGCTAATCTTATCATTTGTAGGGGTCGCATTGGCGGACTGGGCAGGGAACCAGAACATCGTACACGGCGCGCGCGTGGGTAGTTGGTGAAATTGAGTTGGGCGAAAGAGATGGAGCAACAATAGGTCAAACGCGCGAAGAGGGAGTAACACACAGGCACGTATTGTGCGTCACTCGGGAATTCCTCCGCACCTAGGAGGACAGACCCCGCCGCACGACCCGTTCGGGCCATATGGGATGTTTCCTCTAGCACACTACTATCCGACCGCTGAACACGCGCGTCAGTGGATGGAGTAGAAAGCGATGGAACGAGCACATTGATTTAATTTGGGTCATGAACCCCGTCCGGACCCCATCCCTTGGCAATAGGGTAGCGCAATTGCACTGACCGCCTCTCATCAACCTCGTTTCGGACTTTTTGACCCTTGATGTGTATTGTTTTTGCCCGCCAATATCTGACTGCGGGTGCACCTCTTCTCCCGAGTTTACACGCGCATCTGCCTTCCATATCTAAATTTTGTGCCATTGCGGCCCGAAACACAGGTAACAGAGAGCATTATTTATGTAATATTCAAATTCACGCATTTCCCCTCTTTGGCCCTCTTCGAGAACAGTTCTCAGGCTCCACTCAGTCGAAAAGAGGAGATTCAACCTTCTGTCTTACATTATGTAACCCCACGCTGGTGGTCATTGAGTGCTTCAGGAACCGATAGGAGAGGTTGACGCAAAGACTTGCACCCCTGCACAAGTTTGCCAGAACGAGATCACACTACACTCTAAGCACCGGTTGCTGCAATGCTGAGTTATGTGTCAAAGCTAGAGGAGATTCATTTCCCTTTGTCTGTGTATATAACATCATACGGCAAGATTGAGGTACCACGCATGCATTGTATAAGGCGTGACGACAAACAGACAAAGCTCGGTGCTGTCCTCGCTGGGACTCGACCAATCGACGGCAGAGCTAGTGCCCGAGCGGCACGCGTGGAGTGCACCCCCGTGCGCCATTCTGATCACGACTGTCAACCCTGCGGGCTTGACATAATCCTGCGTGGAACCCGCCGTCTCCGGCGCACTATCAAGCATCCGCGTATCACCGTGCGGGAGGCGACGATGACGGAAACGGAGACCAAGCCATCAGGGAGGAGTATGTGTAACGAATAAGGCTCAGTTTGGGGAAACAACCTCAGTATGATATCAAGAATCCTTGTAGCGAATACTACAAGAAGTGTAAAGTATCAGGAAACGAATAACATAACAGGATAACAGTATACAAGACTTACAGGCTCAGTTTGGGGGTATCTGTCGTCCGAAATAAAGGAGACTTATATACTCGACAATTCGACCGCCAGTGCACAGATCACAAGATCGCCGACAGTTCGCGTCTGGGTTCTCCTCGTGGGCCCAGTATGAGGGCGAGGATGGATTGAGCGTGGGAGGTACACAGTTCCAGAGGAGATACGGCGAATAGACGCTGGTGCGGTCAAAGCCGGTAGCACCGCATCGCCTCCAGCTGGTCACGTCGAGATCGTGCCGTGACTTTGGCCATTCGAGTAAAAGGCGAATAAGTCAGTCTATACTTCTATTAGTGCAACCCTTCTCCTGAGAGACGCAGTAAATAACGTGGATGATGCATACACTTAGTGTTTTGCGAGGGAAAGGATGTCGCTGCTCTCAATGACTGTCATTATACCAAATTATACATGCAAAATCTGCTGCCCTTATCACCAGTCCGACAACCCCATCACTTATAGATTTCAGCCTCTCCGAATCCTCAAAATTTCCTCTGAACCCTGATAATCACTGCGGTAGTTGGTATTGTTACAGCACTCGCTCTTTTAATTTACCTTCATTCCCTTAGTGATCTCCTGTTCAAAAACCAGAGAGTGCGTGCTTTTGTCCTTCACTCTCCTTGTCTGTCGACATAAGCTCGATTCACCAAATCCTCGGAGCGACCAAGGCACTGTCGATCAGGAGTGATTATTGCAACACACCAACTCGTACTTCCCGAACAAAGGCCACTGTTGATGCCGATCATTGATGCGTGTACTCCGAGCCTTCATGAGTGAAACAATTTGACCCAGTTCGATTTCAGAACTGGAGTTTGAACTGGGAAAAGAGGGCCTAACCTTATTTTTCACTACTGCTTAATTATGTTCGGCGAGATCGTCCCTCCTTTTATAGGTGAAATAAGAATCGCATCTATGGCAAGCCAGGATATGCGGTTAGATAGCACTCAAGTAAGAGCTTGTGCATACGCTTCAACGTAGTTTAAACAATAGAACGAAGGCATTGGCATAAGTTTCATTCATTTATAGGGGGCGCTTCCAGGTGGTTGGCAAAGGAAACTAAGTCCAGATTCCATCTGGACCTGTTCACATCCGAATCACATCCGAACCGGTTAACCTCGATGGCCACACTGGTTCTAACAACTCAATCTGAGACATTTGAAGCGTCTCGAGCGTCTCAGCGGTCGAGTATGGTGTCGACGACGGCATCCTTTCAGACCGCTCCCCTAGCACCTGGGTCGACATCTAGTCGGTCGCGGTCGAGCTCCGTGGATACGGTACCAGCACCAAAATTCAATGGAACAGCACTTGGAAGTAGTAGCTCGGCCCAGGATGTGACAACGGAGTGGACCGTTCCCGACGTCGAGCGCTGGGACGACCTTACTGCGACCGCACCACCAACTGGAGGTCAGTACACGTCGCAGACGAGCCACAGGTCAAGGCTAACAAGCTAACCCCGCCAGCCTCGCTCAACAGCCGGCCCTCACATTCGACGATAGCCACCACACTCAGACGGCCACCATCGCGCTCTCATACAACTGATGGTCATGTACTCGCCCCCCTATCCACGGAACCCGCGGGCAGCATTCTCTCCACACGACCCCCAAGGCCGATCAAATTGTCACAGAGTTCAGCAGATACTCAAGTACACGAAGTAATATTGTCAACGACAAGTTCACCTGCAAAGCAATCACCAGATCCGGCGACTCTTCTACACCCGTCTTCCGCCGCTGCCGTTTCCGTTCGCCCAGCACGCAGGAACACGACGGGATCCGCACTACCGCTGGCGGGCGGTTCAAAACCTGGCCGGTCCAACAAATCCAGCCTAACTGGGACGACTGCACCACAGGTCTACGACCCTGATCTAGACGCAGACATCCAACGCCAGGCGGAGCAGGTCCGTCGGGAGCGTAAGCAGCGCGAGCTGGAAGAGGCCGAGCAGGCACAGGCCCATGCCACAGGGAAGAAGAGTCACCATTCCCGCACGGGATCCGCTGGGGCCAAGAGCCTTGAGGAGTGGAAGCCCATTGTGGGCCATGTCGTCGGCGAGGGACACGTCAACTATATTCTCATGTATAACATGCTGACTGGTATCCGAGTTTCTGTGAGTTATGCTTTGGTTCTAGTCACGATCCGTTAGGTTCTACGCAGAGACTCACGATTCAAATGGCCGCTCTTCCAGGTCTCTCGGTGTCAAGCCAAACTCAAACGTCCACTCACGGACGAGGACTATACCGCGCGGCACAAGTACAATTTCGACGTCATTGGTAACGAGCTCACCCCAAGCGCAAAGTATGACTTCAAATTCAAAGACTATGCACCGTGGGTCTTCCGGGAACTCCGTGAGGAAAACTTCCACATCGATCCCGCGGACTACCTCCTCTCCCTCACATCCAAGTATATCCTATCCGAGCTCGGCTCGCCCGGGAAGAGCGGCAGTTTCTTCTACTTCTCGAGGGACTACCGGTTTATCATCAAGACGATTCACCATACCGAGCACAAGTTCCTCCGGGGCGTGCTGAGGCAGTACCACCAGCATATCATGGACAACCCGCACACTCTCATCTCGCGTTTTTACGGCTTACATCGAGTGAAGCTCCCACATGGACGGAAGATCCACTTCCTGATTATGAACAACCTCTTCCCGCCACACAAGGATGTACACGAGATGTACGACTTGAAGGGCTCAACCGTCGGGAGGCTGTACTCAGAGGAGAAGGCTGCGGACAACCCAGGCGCGGTGCTCAAGGACGTCAACTGGATTGAACGCGGCCGCACGATTGAGCTAGGCCCGTACAAGAGGGCGCTGTTAGTCGAGCAGCTGAGGCGCGACGCTGAGTTTTTGAAGAGCATTGGTGTGATGGATTATTCGCTTTTGATTGGGTTGCACAACCTTAGCCGGGGAAACAAGGATAACCTGCGGAGTACGACGTTGAAGGTCTTTGAGGTGCGTTCGTCCATCGGGGTCATTCGCAATTGCCCGTCGCCATGGTGAGATGAACAGCGGACTCACTCTTCTCCCTCCTTTTCCAGCCCGGTATCGCCCCGTCTCTGTCGCCTGGCGCACGCAAGTGGGCCGGCGTCAAAGCGGCCATGGAAGTCCGCAGGCAAATGCGGCAATCGCAATCGGTTGGAGCGAAGAAAATTGATCTTCCTGAAGAGGATCCCAATGCATCAGACCGGACAGCGTTCATCTTCTACACTGATGAGGGCGGATATCGGGCCACTAACGAGGTTGACGGGGAGATGCAGGTCGTGTATTACCTCGGTGTCATTGATATCCTTACGCCGTATAACCTATGGAAGAAGGCCGAACATATCTGGAAGGGTCTAAGAGATGATAAGGTGCGTTTAAGCCTTCGAGCATATTCGGAAGTAGATGTTGACTAGTTACCCTTCCATTTTAGCACAAGATTTCCCCTGTGCCACCCTACGAGTATGGCGACCGGTTCTTCTCGTTCTTGCAGGATGTGATGCGCGGCGGTGCTGGAGGAAAAAAGTATCTCCCGTAGTGTCGTAACTTTCTCTCTTCGCTCGCCCCCCGCACTTTGCTTCCTGCCTCGTTGTTATCTAACAGTCGTTTATATTCTTTGTTACCCTTTTCAGGTCGAGACTTGATGGACGCTCAGTGTACGGACCACCCCTTTGCTCGCTCTGATTTGTTTGCTTCCACTGTCTTTCTACCAACGTCCACTCCATCTCTCACATGACCACGCTCACGCTCCTTACCACTAGATAATCTTATTCGCTTGGTAGTTTATCTCGGCGAAGCCGATATCCACGCTCCTTTCTGGCTTCTGGTTTCTTTTACCTTGTTGCTCCTCATACGCTCGCTCCTCGTGTCTGATTTACTTGCCACTACATAGATGATACGCGGGTGCGCGAGACGGAATAGAATAGAATCAGCTGAGACTCGGCCCTCGATGCATGATATCAGAGCTGAAGCTAAGGGAGGGCCGCGGGCCTCGCCGAACAGTGTTGACTGCTGTAACCGTACGTGACACCCCTTCGTTGGTCGGTCAACCACTAGCTCCAAATCCTCGACCGTCATTGGTTTCGACATCGGCGCCAGCGGCTGTTGACCCTTGAACAACCATCAATGTCCGACCCTTGACCGCCCCTCACCTATGCAGTCCTTTGCGTTGACCAATAACGGGCAAGCATAATGAGCTAATCAGCCAGCGGCTGCAGTCTCCCTCGTCGTACGTCGCTTGTAAATGATCCTACTCATCCTTCCTTTATCCCACACCTTCAACCGCTCACCACTCAACCACCCACTCAACATTTCTTGAAGGATGGCTGAACGACAACAGCAGCAAGAAGCACGTGCACCAGAACGGCATCCTTCAGAGGGCCCCGAGGTACCTATTGTTGAGCCTCGCACGTCCCAGGCGCCAATGGCCGCCACTCAAGACGAACAGCGAGACAGTATGGGCAACGATACCGTATCGAATAGCAGGGCCACAACAGACCCTGTCTGGTCTTGTGAATCGACGAGAGATGCCCACGAATTTATACGAAAAGTCAATGGTCGACAGTTTCAAGCCCAGAACTCTGTTTACTTCCTCCCAGCCGGTGAGTCCTCCAAGTTTCCAGCCAATCCCCCCTCCTTGTACCATACGCTCTCATGCATGCGCGATCGACCACTACACGGCTTCTCGTTACGCATGGATTTCTTGTTACTGGACCACTCATCAATCACTTATTACCTCTTCCCCTTGTGCAGATAAAATCGAGTATGCTCGCCTGTACGAATCCCAAACCCTGGTGCTTCGCTGCTATTCATTATGACAGTTCTTTGTTCAGTGCCAAGCAACACAATCGTCATTGTGTTATTCTCGGAGATGAACTAAATCCTCACCCCGCAATGGTCGAAATCATTCTACAGCCTGAAATGGGCGTTGAGAAGAAGGTTCTCGATATTGGTCAGTCTCCTTCTGTGATCCCGAAAAAAAAATCTCATTAAGATTTCCCTCCTTTGGTCGTTAAGGGTGTGGGAGTGGTATATGGTAAGCAATTCACTATACCGTGACCTACGGTGGTTGCATTTTTTTTAAATTTCCCAGGACTGTATCTATGGCCAGCAAGTTTCCCCATGTCCAATTCATCGGCATGGACCTGGCCCCCGCGATTCTGAGCGAGTACGCCATACCTGACAATTGCCGGTTTGAACTCGGTGATGTCAACCGGGGATTGCCGCATTACCACGGTCAAATTGACTTAATCCACATGCGGCAACTTGGCGCTGGAGTGAGTCTTCGTCGTCGTGTGCCCATCCACCAAAGTCAATTCTTTAGGATTATTTTTCGCACCTTCTCAACCACAGTCTGACCTGAATTATCTGTGCTCATCAGATAATAAACTATGCGCCGACTCTCGGGGAAGTGGTCAAGTGCCTGAAGCCAGGAGGTATGATCATCTTCATTGAAGGTGACCTTGAGCTCTACGAAGGCGACCAAGTGCATCTCTCACCCCCTGCCGACCCCAACTATCCTGATGCCTCACAACCTGGAAAGACCTGGATCGGGCGATTTGCCCACGGTATGTGCCCTTGACCCTCTCCATCACCTATAGTGTTAGCTAATGTGATTCCAGAGGCCGGAAAATCACAAGCCGCTCGAGGGGCTGACGTCTACCCAGCGTTTCAACGCGCCAGCCTGGGGCTATGGGACCATCCTTCAATAGACCCCGACAGCTGTGGGGTCATGGCCGGATTTTCGCCCATTGGCCCGTGGCCCAAGAGTAAGTACTCGTCTCTGGGTGCCTTTCTCTTTGTGGTCATATTGAAAATACTCTAATGTATGGCCGGGGATGCTAATTTACTTGATAGGTGCAAACCCTGAGGAACAGCAACGACTCCATATGTTGGGCACGCTTGAGGACGAAATTTTCAAGGTGAGCCAACGCCAACAATGCTCATCCTATTTATGTAGTGACCGATTGAATCCGGTATCTGGTGCCATAGGAGTTCTTTGGTGGACTCAAGAGCGCTCTCCTCGAGAACGGCATTCCCCAGCGTGTCCTCGATCACTGGCTTCACATGACCGAACTGGGTGCGTCAGTTTCGCTACCCGCACGTGATATTACGCCTTTCTCCTGCCCGAATGTCCAGCTGACTTCACTCTCCCGTGTCCTTGACACAGAATTTCAAAGTGGTGATGTCAACCTATGGGTTATTTCACGATATGTATGGGGACGCAAGATGCTTGCAGATGGAACACCTGCCTCACATATTCCAGTGCGGGGACTCCCGTATCGCCCGATCCCTCCTCACCTAGGAGGACAGACCTCGCCGCACGACCCATTCGGGCCATATGGGAAGTATCCTCTAGCACACTACTATCCGACCCCTGAGCGCGCGCGCCAGTGGATGGAGTGGAAAGCGATGGAACGAACACGCTTGGGTCTTGCGCCCCGTCCTGAACCCGCCCCTTTGCAATAGAGTTGACTTATGGTTTTTCACCAGCCTCATTTCGGACATTCCTGACGCTTTCGGTATATTCTTTTTGCAAACCAATATCATTCAAATTCTCGTACCTTGACTACGGAAGATTGCGGCGGCAACTTTGTGCCATTGCGGTTAGAAGACCTGTCTATATCTCATACATACCACTGACTATTAATCATACAAATCGTCCCAATGGATATATAGCCTTCGCGTTTCTGTCGTCGTCAACCAGTGTGTTTCTCGACATAGGGTCATTAACTTCAAGTGAGTCCGTCGACAGCAACCATTGCCAAGAAAGTAATATGGATACATGTTTGTGGAGAAGGAGAAATGCCCCTAAAACTTTTTATCTGTTTTCGACTTTTTGTATATATTACTTGTGCCCCCGCTTCGGGTCACAAAAAATATTGAAGGAAGATCCACTTTGTCATCCACCCTCAAAAGAATATGATTTGTCGAATGGTCAACCGGTCATTTCAACCTGTAAAATCCCAACCGTCATGTGGGGTCATGTGCCTCGAGTATCGGGATCGAAGAGTCGTGAGAATGTATCGCCAGTCTCAATCAACCTAATGCCAATAAGAAGATGACGTGATACGACGCAACTCACCAAGTAAAAGGCCTATAGTTTTGATCACCAGCGCCAGCACAATATTGCACGTAGGGGCTCGCTCGCGGGCTCAATAGGGCTCATGAACAAGAGAGATTAGGGCCATCATACCACGTGTGCACCGTGAATTCGCATGTAAAGCCGTTCACATATGTTCGCAGGGCCCAAGAGGTAAGGTATCTTTCCGCATCCAGACGATCACTTTCAGGCAATAACCCATGAATAATTATTTACATTGAGTAGGGGATATTTCAGGAGCGAGGAAAGTCGGGAGGGGTGTTGAGTGGTATGTGACGCCATCACACATTACGTATGTTTATCCTGTTGTTTGTACGTTGTTTGGTTCATCCCTGTATATATAGCACACTATGTTTGTCTACATACATCTACACGGTTGTCTTCCCACTCTCTCCAGGAAAGCGGTAGGAGGTTGACTCGCCGACGCAAACTCCGAACACAAGCGGTTGACTGAGTTTGACCTTAAAATAGGTCCAACGGTCGAAATCTCTTAACGGGATCACCGGCTTAGGAGGGTTTAGTGGGTAGGTCAGAAGGCAGACTGTCCAACGGGCAAATAGGCCCATTGGCAAGCCACTTATTTGGTGCACCATCCTCATTTATCCAACATCGCATTAGCACTGTTTGATCGCAGTACGTTGTAGAACCACATCTAAGTGCCGTATTCTCACAGGATCCAGAACTTGCTCTGAGTCCGATTATCTTCTCCGTTCACACTCGTTTCCTAGATAGGATTACAACGAGGTGGTTTCCGTACGGCTATCACATATTCTCACACGCCTAAGTTTGTCATAGTCACTCGGATTGTCGGGTCCGTCCAGCTGTTGAAATTTCCGCGACTCCAATAATACGACGCGAACAATCGTGTTTGTTGGGGCCCGCTGTATACAAGTAAGTATACAGAACACAGGATTCAAGACCTTATACACCAGGGGCCTTGCCGTGGGAGACCCAGGAACACCATATTTATTCTGCATATATGACAACATGCGGACCTGTAACATTCGGGGCGCTGAAGCTCTTACATGCATCCCAAATTCCGAAACCACCGTCTGTACTTCCTTAGTACAGAGCAGGGCGCGAATGGCATCAAAGTTCCTGCCAAGCTGAGGTCGCTTATCTTCATCTTGCCACATTTGCTGCTGTTGAGCGTACTGTAATCACTCACAGCTAGTCGATATGGGCAAATAGGCTGACGGACTCGCTCCCATCATACTCCTTGCTCAATGATGCTCTCGCCTCCGGTGTGGAGATCACGGAGAGGCGCATCTCTGTATCCTCATTGAAGTACAGTAAATCACTGAACTTCTTCATATCGTGCACCATTTGGCGTCTCTGGAAGAACTTCTCCCTTGTTAAGCAACCCACCGATCTCGTGCCTCGTTCAATAACGATGGGAGAAACTTCAATAACCATAAAGGCAATAAATATCAAACTACAAGCGCAGACCTCAATAGAATGAAAGGCTAGGAAGGTGCACTTTTGAAAATTTGGGTCCATGAGGTGCCAAATGCGATGTTGTCAAAGTCAAGAGAGACGGATCGATTACGAGATGAAAGGGGGATCGTCATAAGGGCAGGTGAATGCACACTTAAACGACACTCATGGGGTACCCAGTATAGTAAACCACACTGTGAGTCCCTGACCCAACCGTCCATGTTGGGCTTTGCAAAAAAATCAGGATGGATCGGGTTACAAGAGGAAAGTGGAGTGGGGGCATATGTGATATGTGTGGTGTTGTCACGAGACCCAGAAACTATTTGCCGCCCATCCGAAGAGTAAGCAATAGAGTCGGGATGCCCCTCGAAAGGCTTGCCGGCTGCAGTACCAGCCTCGGCATCCCAGATTCGAATGGTGTGGTCGTGTGATCCGGAGATGATGTGGCGCCCATCGGGTGAGTAAGCAACGGACGATACCATGTCAGTGTGCCCCTCGAGAGGATTGCCGACCGCAGCACCAGTCTCGGCATCCCAGATTCGAATGGTGCGATCGGAGGATCCGGAGCTGATGCGGCACCC
>WNFL01324775.1_pt4 | contig 11848 bp, 10 predicted proteins | sample 5400361 | NCBI WGS metagenome assembly WNFL01 (sample SAMN13153351, study PRJNA577476) | soil metagenome | isolation source: 40 cm soil on Douglas fir-dominated hillslope | place: USA:California | collected 2013-09-17
GGCCGCCTGCGGCGCGTCGACCTGGCGCGCGAGCTGGGCCTGACGGCCTCTGCCGTGACGCGCATCCTCATCCCGCTCGAGAAGATCGGGCTCGTCTCGCGACAGACCGACGAGAACGACGGCCGGGTGGGCTACGCCGTGCTCACCAAGCGCGGTCGCGAGATTCTGCCCGAGGCCCTCGAATCCGCCGAAATGATCAGCGACGAAGTCGTCGGGCCGAAGGCGGCGGCGCGGCTCGCCGAGGTCGAGAGGTTCCTGGGCGCGGTGGCCTAGAGGTACCGGGCCACCGCCATCGCCGCCAACGCGAGCATCAGGAGCCGCGCGACCCAGCGCCCCAGCATGGCGCTGCGGGCGCGCAGGCGCTGCGCCTCGGCGGGATCGGTGGCCGTCATGGAGCGCATCATCAAGGGCCGCATGAACACGACCCCGATGAGAAACGCGACGATCGCGGCAGTCGCGCCCACGTTCAGCGCCATGCCCATGCGTGAGCCGACGATGTTGGCCGGGTTGCCGTACAGCCGCATCATGAGCCACAGCCCGGAGCCGATCGTGAGCAGCGCGATCACCGGCATGATGACCATGATGCGCTGTCTCTGCAGCGCGGCCATGACCTTCCCGGCCTCTGGGCCCGCCTCGGCCAACGCGGGCGTCAAGAAGAAGACCATGAACGCCATCATCCCGACCCACAGCGCCCCGCCCCCGACGTGAACGAGGCGCAACACGATCATCAGCCAATTCATTGACCTGCCTCCTGGTTGATTTGTAGGCGCATCTCTTCGAGGAACCCGCTTCCACCAGCATCTCGACCAAACCGCTGCTCCACACGCGTGAGGATCAGACGATCGCGCGCGCGCGTCATTCCCACGTAGAGGAGCCGCCGCGATTCCTCGATCTCGCCCTGGATCTTGTCGCGCACCGTGCGGAACCCGGGCAGCTCATTATCCTCCACGCCCACGATGTACACGCGCGAGAACTCGAGCCCCTTCGTCGAGTGCAACGTCAACAGCGTAACCCGATCGCGCCCCACTCTGACGCTTCCCGCCGACGCCGAGAGCGCCACGCGCTCGAGGAGGCGGTCGATGCTCTCCGCGACTGTTCCTGGCTTGTCGTCCATGAGCGCGCCGAGCCGCGCCAGTGCTGCGGGATACCGCTCCGCGGGGTCGGGCTCGGCAGCGAGCTTGGCTCTGAGCCCCTGCCCACCGAGCCGCTCGATCACCTCTTCAACCGTCGGCGCCTCGGCGCGCGTCTTCTCCCGCTCCGTCTCATAGAACTCGAGCGCGTCGCTGAAACGGCCCAGCGTGTAGAAGCGCGCGCGGTCCAGCAGCATTTCCTGTTCCGTGCTCCCTGCTCCCTGCTCCGTCTCCAGTGCCAACCCCAGCCCCAGATAATCCAGGACATTCACGAGCACAGCTTTCCTGGCGCGGATCACCCGTTGCTGCTCGAGCTCGCGATACACCTTCGCCAACGTGACCGCATCGTCGAGTGCGTGGTGTGCCCGGCCCACGTCGATCCCGAAGCGCGCCGCGATGTCCTCCTGCCTGGGACTATCCTGCGACAGCGATCGGACGAGGGGATAGGTGTCATAGAACACCAGGCTCTCCACTCCGTCCCGTCCGGCCGCGAGACGGCGGAGCACCGGCACATCGAACCGCTGGCCGTTGTGCGCAATCAGGATGTCGTCGCCGACGAACGCGCGAAACTGCGGCCACACCTCCGCGAACGACGGCGCGTCTTTGACGTCCGCATCGGTGTAGCCGTGCGCTTTCCTGGTGGCCTCCGCGGAGATCGCCTGGTACGGGTTCACCATCGTGTGGAACCGATCGACGATCTCGCCGTTCACGACGCGCGCCGCCCCGATCTCTACGACCCCGCACGTGGCCGGCTCCTTGTCGGTGGTCTCGAGGTCGAACGTGACGTAGCGCTCCAGGCCGGAAGCCTCCCCAGCGTGCAGGAGCTGGAGCGCCTTGAATAGTGTGAGTACAAGGCCGTTTCCACCGCCATCGGCCTTGGTCAGGGTCTCCCCAGGGTGTGTTAACCCCGGGGCGGTGCCCCGGGGTTTTAACGGCCCGGATGCCGACGGCACATTCCTTACCCCTGCGGCCACCAACATTCCCCGCAACGCAATCTCCAACCCACCCTGAGCCTCAATAACGATCGGCCGCTCCTCGTCAATTGCCTGCTTGAGCCGTTCCGCGAGCCGCACGGCATCCGGCAGCTCCGCGGGATCGCTCAGCTCGTCGTGCCTTTCCTCCAAGATATTTCGATAGGGCCCAGCCGTCTGCGACAGCATCTCGTCCACGAGGGCCGCCACAGAATGTCGCGAGCGGGCCAGCGCGCGCAGGTTTTCCACCTGATACACGAAGCGCCACAACTTCTTGGTGTCGGGATCGTGCGCGGGCCGCCGTCCCGCGAGATCCCTCGCTCCCGTGAGGAAGTCGCCCTCGGTCGCCGCCAGCACCTCCTGCAGGAAGTGCTCCGACAGGACCGCCCGAGCGAACCCCTCCAGCGCCACCGGATCGTCGGGGTTCCTGACCACGCGGAGCCCCGTGATCACGAAGCGAATGACGACGTCCTCGATCAGGGACCGTCCCCGCGCCAGGCGACACGGGATCCCGGCGCGCAGCAGCCGGCCTTCGAGATGTTGCCCCACTTCGTGCTTGCGGTAGAGAATCGCGTAGTCGCTCCAATCGAGTCCTCCCGTGGCTGCCCGATCGGTGACCATATCCTCGATCAGCCACGTGGCCTCGGCGTCCTCGTCCCGAAACGCCACCGCGCGGACCTCATGGTCTGAGTGCTTGTCGGCGCTGAGCTGCTTTTCGAACAGCCGCGGATTGCGCGCCAGCACACGCCGCGCCGTCTCGAAGATCTGATGGGACGAGCGGCAATTCTTGTCGAGCATGATCGGCCGCTCGATCCCGTACTCGCGCCGGAACCGCTCCAGCACCTCGTCGTCCCCCACCGCAAAGAAGTTGTGGTGCGGCTCCACGAGGCGTTTCAGGATCGCGTATTGCGGCGCGTTGACGTCCTGGAACTCGTCCACGAGCAGATAATCCCAGCGCGCCGCCAGCGCATCCGCGATGGAAGAGTGGGTCGACAGAAGCCCTGCCGTCTTAACGATCATCTCGTCGAAGTCGATCATGTGGCGCCGCGCGAGGTACGACTGGTACTCGCGGAAGAGACGCGCGTCGTCGTCCGTCAGGGAATACTCCGCCAGCCGGTGGCGGCCGAACCGCGTGAGGACGGACCCGCGCCAGGCGGCGGGCACTTTGAGGCGCGCCAGGATCGTGCTCTGGTACGGCTCGTCGGCCACTCCGAATCCCTTGGGGAGTCCCGCCGCCTCCGCGTGCTCTCGCAAAATACTGAGACATAGCGCGTGGATCGTGCCGCGCGGGATGTCGTAGCGCAGCCGGTCGGCGATCTCCTCAGCGGCCTTGTTGGTGAAGGTGACGGCGCAGATGCGCGCGGGGGCGAAGTGGAGCGTGGTGATCAGATACTCGATGCGACGCGTGAGGCAGAATGTCTTGCCGGCGCCCGGGCCCGCGACGACGAGAATGGGGCCGAGGGGCGCTTCGATCGCGAGGCGTTGCTGAGGGAGGGGAGTGAAGTCCCCTTTCACTCGTACATCGCTCCCGTATCGGCTTTCGCCAGGTCCACGAGGAAGTCCGCCAGCTTCTCGGTCAGCGCCTCGACGTACTTTCGCCCCTTCTCCGCCGTCGCCGCGGCCGGGTTGCCCGAGCCGGTGTCGTCCGTCACCTGGCGCCAATTCCTCGGCGCCCAGGCCCACTTCTCCCGCAGCGCTGAGAGTTTGAAGCGACGCGCGCGGCCCGGACCCGCTTCAGCGAGGGGCCGCGCCAGCTCCGGAGCCACGTGCAGTATCACGCTCGTCTCCATTTCGCCCGCGTGGTCGCCCAAGTCCGAGAAGAACTGCTTCTGATCCACCGCCTGATACCAGTTGACTGCACAGATGAAGGGCGAGCCCGGCTGCAGCTCGCGGATCATCTGACGGAAGTCGTTGGCGCCGTGCCCGTTCAGGATCGCGAGCTTCGGGACCCGCTGAGCCGCCAAGGACAGCGCTACGTCGCGCAGCACCAGCGCCTGGGTACTGGGGTTCATGTTGATGCATAACGGGATGTCGAGCTGGCCCGTGTTCACCCCGAACGGCACCGTCGGCAGCAGCACCACCTTCGCGCCCCGGTCCCACGCGAGCGCCGCCGCGAGGGCACCGATCCGCTCGGTCAGGATGTTGTCGGTGGCGTAAGGCAGGTGGTAGTTGTGCGCCTCCGTCGCTCCCCACGGCAATACCGCGACCTCGTAGCGAGCGTCCTTTACGGTCTTCCAGGTGAGCTCATCGAGGAGGTAGGGGCGCGGGGGCTGCGGAGGCATCGGGCACCGTTGAGATTCGGGACCCACGATAGTAACCAGGCTCGCCAGGGTCGTGAACCCCAGGGCGCGCGCCCCGGGGTTTTAACGGCCACGAACTCCAGGGTGTCGTGAGCCTAGTTCCAGGCCGCCGCCCGGCTACGCTCGACACTCGCCAGGTTCGCCAACCCCGGCCACGCCAAGTAGCCTGGCGGCAGCCCGTACACGACCGACGGGATGCAGGGGCACAGGGCGCTATGCGGTTCCGCCGGGGCCGCACCGGACGGTGCCTGATATGACACCGTCCCCGGGTCCGTGATGAACCCGCCGCAGCTGTGACAATGAATCTCACTCATGGGTATGCTCCTTTCGGCAAAACAACAGGGGGCGGCGAGTCGCCGCCCCCGTTCGATCTCTGTGCTGCACGTCACCGACTGGTGCAACGTACCCCCGCTGTACTATAATTGTCAAGTGAATCGCCGTATTTGGTAAGGTGATTAACCATACCAGTTAATAGCGAGGGCACCGCGCCGTGGACGTGGCATCCGTGATCCGGGAGCGACTCGACGAGCTGGGGTTGGATCAGCGCGATCTCGCCCGCGCCGCTCGCGTCACGGAGTCGTACGTGTCGCAGCTGCTCACGCGGAAAAAGGCCGCCCCCGCGCCCAATCGCACCGCCATGTACGATCGGATGGACCGGTTCCTCAAGCTGCCACCCGGCGAGCTCGCCAAGGTGGCCGAGGTGGCGCGCAAGGAGGAGCTGAAGCGGAAGCTGGGGGACGTCTCCGAGCCGCTGTTCCCGCACGTGCGCGAGCTGATCCTGCGCAAATGCCGCGGCGAACAGGCGAAGGAGATCCGCGCGATCCTCCAGCGGCAGCCGTTCGGCGAGGTCGAGCGGCTCGTCGCACAGAAGCTGCTCGACGTCGCCGGCCTCGAGACCGACATCTTCCACCTATGGGCCAAGCACGTCGCCCTCCTCGACGCGCAGATCGCATTCTGGACCATGGACCTCGCGACATTCAGCCTCGAGATCGTCCTGCGCCAGCGGATCGCCTCGGAGCGGGTGAAGCGCTTCGAGTTCGTGGAGTGGGATGCCGAGGTTCAGCCGGGACTGCAGAAGTTTCTCGCCGATCGCTCCCTGAGCGGCAGCGCGACCCCACAGGAGCTCGAGTTCCTGACGGGCCTGCGGTTCCGGGGCCGCCACCCGACCGCCCTCTATTATTATCGAGAGCTACAGAACCTCAGAGACCCGTTACATTTTCAGAGTACATGATGCCAACCACCGCCGTGACGCTCGCGCGCCTCGCCACCCCCATCGGCGAGCTGCTGCTCACCGCCTCCGACACCGCGCTCACGGGCGTCTTCTTCCCGACCTCGCGCCGCGGCCCGCCGCCGACGCACCGCGCGGGTTGGACGGACGACGACGGGCACGGGCCCGCGAGCGAATTGCTCGCGCGTGCCCGGCAGCAGCTCACGGAGTACTTCGGCGGTACCCGGACCACCTTCGATCTGCCGCTCGAAGCCCTGGGCTCGGTGTTCGAGCACCGCGTCTGGAACGCGCTGCGCACGATCCCGTACGGAGTCACGCTGAGCTACGGGGAGCTGGCGCGCCGTCTGGGTGACGTCAACGCCACGCGCGCCGTCGGCGCCGCCAACGCCAAAAACCCGATCCCCATCATCGTCCCGTGCCATCGCGTGATCGGGGCGAAGGGCGAGCTGACAGGGTTCGGCGGCGGCCTCGACTGCAAGCGCTGGTTGTTGGAACACGAAGGCGCCCTACTGAAGCTGTGAGTCTTCCGGAGCGCATCAAGGAACTCTCGCGCGTCGCCGCGAATCTGTCGTGGAGTTGGAACCGCGATGCGCGCGCGCTGTTCCGTCGCATCGATCAGGCGCTCTGGCACCTCAGCCGTCACAATCCCGTCGAGATGCTGCGCCGCGTCGATCCGGCGCGCCTCGCCGCCAGCGCCCAAGACCCGGAGTTCCTGCGGCTGTACGACGCCGTCGTGGCCGCGGCGCCAACTCCGCAAGTCGCGCAGCAGCCCATCGCGTACTTCTGCGCGGAGTTCGGGCTCCACACCTCGGTCCCGATCTACTCCGGCGGCCTCGGCGTTCTCGCCGGCGACCACTGTAAAGCGGCGTCGGACCTCGGCGTGCCCCTCGTGGGCGTCGGGCTGTTCTACACGAAGGGCTACGCGGACCAGCGGCTGCGGCTCGACGGCTGGCAAGAGGACGCCGAAGAACGCGTCGAAGTCGCGGCGATGCCCCTGGAGCAGGTGCGGACGCCGAAAGGCGACGCCTGCCTCGCGACGGTGCAGGTGTCCGGCCGCGCCGTCAGCGTCGGGGCGTGGCGCCTCAACGTAGGCCGCGTGCCGATCTTCCTGCTGGACACCGGGCTCGAGCAGAACGACCCGGCTGACCGCGGCCTGTCCAGTCGCCTCTACGCCGGCGGACCCGAGCTGCGCTTGCGGCAAGAATGGATCCTGGGCGTCGGCGGCGTGCGCGTGCTCAGGGCTCTGGGATTCGGGCCCAGCGCCTGGCACGCCAATGAAGGACACGCCGCCTTCATGTTGGTCGAGCGCGTGCGGGAGCTCGTCACGGGAGGCACCCCGTTCGACGAAGCGATTCGCCGTGTGCGCGCGACCAGCGTCTTCACCACCCACACACCGGTGCCCGCGGGACATGACACGTTCTCCTCCGAGCAGCTCGAGGCGTGCACCGGTCCGGTGTGGCAGGAGATGGGGATCACCCGGGAGCAGTTCCTGCGTCTCGGGTATCACCCCGTCGTCGACCACGGCCGGTTCCATATGCCGGTCGCGGCGATCCGCCTCTCGGCGCGCGTCAACGGCGTATCGCGCCGCCACGGCGAGGAGTCCCGCCGCATCTGGGCACCGCTCTGGCCCGACCGCGACGTCGCCCGCGTGCCGATCGGTCACGTCACGAACGGCGTGCACGTCGCGACCTGGATGGCGAACCCGCTCGTCACCCTCCTCAATGCGCATCTCGGGCCCGACTGGATGCCGCGGATGGACAACCCGGCGCTGTGGAACAGGGTGCTGGAGCTGGACGGCGCCGCGCTGTGGGCGGTGCGCAACGAGCTGAAGTCGAGCCTGATGCGCAGCATCCGGGAGCAGGCGCGGCGGCGCTGGGCTGATCAGTGGAAGGAGGCGCTGCACCTCGTGGGTGCGGGGACCTTGCTCGATCAGGAAACCCTGACGATCGGCTTCGGCCGGCGATTCGCCACCTACAAGCGGGCCGACCTGATCTTTCGCGATCTCGACCGTGCGCAGCGCCTGCTCGTCAACCCGTGGCGCCCGGTGCAGATCGTGTTCGCCGGGAAGGCGCATCCGGCCGACGAGCCGGGGAAGCAGGTCCTGCAGCGGGTGTACGCGCACACGCGCGAAGCGCGGTTCGAGGGTCGCGTCGCGTTCATCGAGGACTACGATATGCACGTCGCCCACCGCCTGGTGCAGGGCGTGGACCTCTGGCTCAACGTACCGCGGGCACCGCTCGAGGCCTGCGGGACGAGCGGCATGAAGGCGGGCCTCAACGGCGTACCACATCTCAGTACGCTGGACGGCTGGTGGAGTGAAGGTTACGATGGCTCCAACGGCTGGGCGATCCAGCCGGGCCAAGACGACGCGGCCGACGCCGAGCAGCTGTACCGCCTGCTCGAGCAAGAGGTCGTGCCGTTGTACTACGACCGGGACGCGCAGGGTGTCCCCCGCGGCTGGGTGGAGAAGATGAAGCACACGATGCACACCGCCGGTGCGCGCTTCACCGCCCAGCGCATGGTGCGGCAATACGTCACCGAGTACTACGAGCCGGCGATCCGAGGCCAGATGGCCGACGATCCGCCGACCGCGTGACCACACCGGCGTCGAAGCCACATCGGCGCAGCGCCGCGAGGCCGCGACGGGCGGCCGCCGTCGGGGCGGCCGTCGCGCAGGTCGCCGCCGCCGAGCGGATCGGCGTCACGCACCTGACGGCGGAGTACTGGCCCTTTGCCCGCACCGGCGGACTGGGTGAGGCCGTGGCCGGCCTGGCGAACGTTCAGGCGGCTGCCGGTCACCCGACCACTGTCTTCATGCCGCTGTATCAGCAGGTGCGCGAGACGACGCCGTCGCTCGAGCGCACCGGCGCGCCGCTCACGATCACGCTCGGCGGCCGCATCGAGCGCGCGTGGCTGTACCGCACGCCGCCCCCCCCCGTCGCGACTCCTGGGCCGCAGGTGTTCTTCATCGAGCATCCCGATTTCTTCGACCGGGCGGGCATCTACGGCGACAGCGGCGCCGACTACCCGGACAACGCCCGGCGCTTCGCGTGCTTCTGTCTCGCGGCGCTGACGGCGCTCCCCGAGGTCGCGCCGGGGACGCAGGTGCTGCATGCACACGACTGGCATACGGCGCTCGCGCCGGTGTATCTGCGCAACGCGCTCGCCGGCCAGACGTTCTACGACCGCTTGGCGGTCGTCTTGTCGGTGCACAACGCCGGCTATCAAGGGCACTTCCCGCCTGAGACAGTCGCCGACTTGGGCCTGCCCGCGGCGCTCTACAACGTCGGCGTGTTCGAGTGGTACGGTCGCATGAACGCGCTCAAGGGGGCGTTGGCGTTCTCCGACGTCGCCGTGACCGTCAGCCCGACGCACTCGCGCGAGCTGTGCACGCCGGAGGGCGGGTTCGGCTTGCACGACACGTTCACCGCCATGGGCGACCGCCTCACCGGCATCCTGAACGGGATCGATCCCGTCTTGTGGAACCCCGCGACCGACCCAGAGATCGAAGCGAATTTTTCGGGCGACGATCCTGCCGGCAAGCGCCGCTGCAAGGCCGCGCTCCAGAAGGCCTACGGCCTGACCGCGGGCCACGCGCCGCTCTTCGGCATGAGCGCCCGCATGGTGGCGCAGAAGGGATTGGACCTGATTCTCGGCGCCGATCTGCTCGAGACGTCGGATGCACAGTTCATCTTTCTGGGTGCCGGCGAGCGCCGCTACCATGAGGCGCTGGGAGACCTGGCCGCCGCGGCCCCGGATCGCGTGGCGGTAGAGTTCATGTTCACCGATCACGTCGAGCACCGGCTCCTCGCCGGCGCCGACGCGCTGCTCATGCCGTCGCAGTACGAGCCGTGCGGTCTGACGCAGATGCGCGCGCAGCATTACGGCGCCGTGCCCGTCGCCCGCCGCGTGGGCGGCCTCACTGACAGCATCACGGACGGCGTCACGGGATTCCTGTTCGACGAGTACACGCCGGCGGGGCTCGAGCAGGCGATCACCCGCGCGGTGGAGACCTACGCCGACCGCGCGGCGTGGCGGAAGCTCGTTCGCGCCGCGATGGCTCGGCCGTTCGGCTGGGACCGGTCCGCCGAGCAGTACCTCGCCCTCTATCATAAAGCGCTCGCGCTGCGGTAATGGACTTCGTCCTCGCACTCCACAGTCACCTCCCGTACGTCCTGAACCACGGCCGCTGGCCGCACGGCAGCGATTGGTTGTGCGAGGCGGCGCTCGACACCTATCTCCCCCTGTTGGAGGAGCTCGAGCAGCTCTCGGTCGAGGGAACGCCCGCTCCGGTGACGATCGGGTTCACTCCCGTCCTCGCGAACCAGCTGGCGAGTCCCAACTTCGCGCGGGAGATGGAAGAGTTCTTCGTCCAGCGCCTGGCGGCGTGCGACGAGGTGCCGGCGTCGGTCGGGCCGCTGGTGGAATTCTGGCGGTCGCGATTCAAGCGCCTCCAGGCGCTGTTTCGCACGATCGACCGTGACTTGGTCTCCGCGTTTCGCCGCCTCCAGGAGCGCGGCCGCTTGGAAATCATCGGATCCGCGGCCACGCATGGCTATCTCCCGCTGCTCGCGAAGGACGAAAGCATCCGGCTGCAGCTGGCCGTGGGCCAGGCTGAGCACCGCCGCTTGTTCGGCGTCGCGCCGGCGGGCTGCTGGTTGCCGGAGTGCGCGTATCGCCCGGGGCTCGAAAAGTTTCTGGCGGAGGCAGGCTTCCGTTACTTCTTCACCGATGCCCATCTCGCCCACGCCGGCACGCCCCTCGTCGCCTACGGCGAGGAGATGCACTTCAAGCCGGGCAAGGCCGCGCGCTCCCCGTACCGCGCGTATCGAGTTGCTCGCAGCAAAAAGGTCGCGGCGCTGGTGCGCGATCCGCGCTCCTCGATGCAGATCTGGAGCCGGCACCAGGGGTACCCGGGCGACGAGGCGTACCTCGAGTTCCACAAGATCCGCTGGCCGGGCGGCCTCAAGCTCTGGAAGGTCAGCGGTCCGAACGTAGACTTGGGCGCCAAGCGTCCCTACGAGCCCCGCGTCGCCTTCGAGCGCGCGACGAATCACGCCTCGCATTTCGAGCATCTGCTCGAGAGTCTCCCGGAAGGGAAGCCCAAAGAGCGTGACGGCGTCGTCGTGGCGCCGTTCGACACGGAGTTGTTTGGACATTGGTGGTTCGAGGGGCCCGACTTTCTGGCCGCGACGTACCGCGCGCTGCGGGGCCGAGCGGTGCGCGCGGTGACGGCATCACAGCACCTCGAGGACCATCCGCCCCGGGTGGCGCTGCAGCTGGCGGAGGGCTCCTGGGGCGCGAACGGCGACCACAGCATGTGGCTGAACGACCGGACCGCGTGGACCTGGAAGCGGCTCCGGCCCTTGGAGGCCGCGTTCTGGAAGGCGGCGCCTGCGGCGCTCAAGAAGCCCGCGGCCCGCCCCGTGCTCGCGCAAGCGGCGCGCGAGCTGCTGCTGGCGCAATCGTCCGACTGGCAGTTCATCATCTCGACGGGCGCCGTCGTCGACTACGCGGAGCGTCGCTTCACGCTGCACTGCGACGACGCCGAGCGGCTGATCGACGCGATCAAGAAAGGGTCGCTCGAGTCGGGGGCACGCATGGCGGACGAGCTTGCCAAGCGAGACGACCTGTTCCCCAACGTACTCGCCCAGGTGGCAGAGGCTCTACGCGGTCCATCGTAATCCACGGCCATTTCTACCAGCCACCCCGCGACGACCCACGCACAGGGATCATCCCCGTGGAGCTCAACGCCGCGCCCTATCACGACTGGAACGAGCGCATCGAGCAGGAATGCTACGCGCGCGTGGCCGGATCGCTCGCTTCCCTGAGTTTTGATTTCGGGCCCACGCTGCTCGACTGGATGGAACACCACGCGCCCGGCACATACGCCGCCGTGCTCGCGGCGGACCGCGCCGGCGGCAACGCCGTGGCCATGCCGTACCACCATGTGATCCTGCCGCTCAGCCCGCGCCGCGACAAGACGACCGAAGTGCGTTGGGGGATCGCCGACTTCCGGCGCCGCTTCGAACGGGATCCGGAAGGGATGTGGTTGCCGGAGACGGCGGTGGACCATGAGACGCTCGACGTGCTGGCCGAGGAGGGCATCCGTTTCACGATCCTCGCCCCGCACCAAGTGAACGGCGCGCCCGCCGGCGGACTCCCCGGTTGGTATCGCACGGCCGGAGGGGGCCGCATCGCGATCTTCACGTACGACGG
>WNFL01008907.1_pt1 | contig 11845 bp, 8 predicted proteins | sample 5400361 | NCBI WGS metagenome assembly WNFL01 (sample SAMN13153351, study PRJNA577476) | soil metagenome | isolation source: 40 cm soil on Douglas fir-dominated hillslope | place: USA:California | collected 2013-09-17
TGGAAGCTTGGGTCCAGGCGGGGATCCCGAACGGCCAGGTCCTGCAGGCTGCGACGCTCGGTGCGGCCCGCTATCTCGGCTTCGACCAGCAGAGCGGCAGCATCGCGCAGGGCAAGCTGGCCGACCTGCTCATCGTGGCCGGCGACCCGACCAAGGACATCGGCGCCATCCGCAAAGTGAGGCTGGTGATGAAAAATGGCGTGGTCTACTTCCCAGAGGAGATCCACCGCGCCCTGGGGATTGCGCCGTTCGCTCCCGCGGCCCGCCCGGGAGCCGGGCCCTCGGCGCTGCGCGCTGACTGACCTCAGTGAACCTGGACCGAAGACAGCCGCGTCTGCGCTGAGAGCGATCCGCAGTGCATTTCCGGCACGACCGTTGCCTCCCAGCCGTCCAGCCGCACCCGGCTCCTGGAACGCAGGAGCGTGTGGCTCTTCTGTCCCTCACGCACTGGCGGAGACTTGTTGAACAGACCGTCGTCGCAGGTGGTCTCCTGCCAGGACGGCATCGAGGGACAGAGGCCCGGCTCCTGCGCGGAAGAGGAATGCACAGACGATGAGCTGCGCCCACTCGGAGCGCACCTCATGCAGCACGGCCCAGATGCCGCTCGTGGGCGGCGCCGGCGGCAGCGGAAGAGGCGAGGTACCGAGGAACAGGGAGATCTTGGTCGAGAGAATTGCCACGACCATTTCGATGATGAACGGGATCGCGATCAGTCGCGTGGCGAGGCCCAGCAGGAGCAACACGCCGCCGACGATCTCAAGCCCGCCCACGAAGTCGGCAGTGAGTGCCGGTAGCGGCATCCCCAATTTCGTGAAGCGGCCCACGCCCTGGTTGATGAAGACGAACTTGAGGATGCCTTCCCAGAGGAAGACGGAACCGGCCATCAGCCGTAAGAGCAGCGTGGCGTTCGGCGCCTTGTTCGGGGGAACGACGATCCATGACCCAATCCGTTCGGCGACATCGCGAATCATTCCATTCCTTGGTGCAGTCATGCGGTCTCCCTTCGGCGAGTGCGTTCGGAGCCAGGACTCGCCGGTGGACCGCGTGATTCCTTAGGGAATAAAATGCCTCACGCCGGAGCCCCCGCGGGGCGGGCTCGCGGACGAGCAGGCTCGCGCCCACAACGATCGCCGAAGAGGGCTGCGCAAGTCGTGGCCGACGGCCGGCAGGTGGCGTAGCGCCGACTTGAGTCAGCGACACGCAAGCGGGGCAGCATGAACGATCCCGACGCGCGCGCAAAGCGGACGACCATTACATTCCCAGTCGTTCCCTGACGTACTTGGGTGCCGCGTTCCCGAAGGAAAGCATCGCGTCGTGCAGGGTGCGCAGGTCGGGGTACTTGCCGTGGTTCTTCTCCCACGCGGCGCGGATGTCGTTCATCTCCGCATTGCCCACGTAATAGGTGGAGAGCTGAGTCGATCCGAGCCTGGCGCGCTTCCACTTCCCGACGGCTTCACCCTCCTCCTGGAAAGCGTCGTTCTTCATCCTCGCGATCGCCTCCTGCTCGCTCATCCCCTCGGTGTGGATCTTCTGATCGATGATGGCGTTGAGGATCATCCGCAGGCGCATCTTGAGCTGCTGCATGCGGACTTCCGCCCCTCCGTACCCGGCGTCCGCCATCAACTGCTCCGCGTACGTCGCCCAGCCCTCCACGAAGGTGCCGGAAAAGACCACCCCGCGCACCAGCGTGGGCGCCCGGAACCGGTTCGCGTGCGCCAGCTGGAGATAGTGTCCAGGCATCGCCTCGTGGATGGTCAACTCCTGCAGCATGGAATCGTTGTACTCGCGGAAGAAGGACTCCACGCGCTCCGGAGTCCAGTCGTCCGGGGTGGGAGAGATGTAATAGAAGGTCTTCTTGTTCTTCTCCAGGGGGCCTGCCGGGCTGCAAGACGCGACCGCCACGCCGCGCTGGAACTCGGGCGTAGGGACGATCTCCAGCGGCTCGTCGTACACGGTGACGAAGCGCTTCTCCTTCACGAACGCCGTGGCCTCCGCCAGCGTCCTGGTCGCCTGCGAGATGATGCTCTCGTTGGTCGGATGCTTCTTCGCCGCCTCGTCGAGCACCGCTTTGATCGCGACCGGCCGATCCGTCGGCACCGGCTTGTCCGGGAACAGCTTCGGCCAGATCTGCACCGCAGTGCGGTACATCGCCGACCGGGTCGACTTCAGATCGGCTTCCGCCCGGCGGAGGATTTCCTCTTTCGAGAGATCGGAATCGAGGGCAAACCGCAGCTTCTTGCGGAACTTCTCGTCCCCGAGGCGGAAGTCTCCGTTGGAGCGTGGCAGGAGCTCCTTCTCCAGCCATTGCTGATAATCCGCCAGCGCCGCCAGCGCGGTCGACTGCGCCGTCCGGAACTCCGTCTCCACCGCGGGCGCCTGCTTCACCAGCGGTTCGAGCTGCACCTTGACGAGATTCGTCGTCCCCTTGTTCTGCTGGATGGCCGTCTCGGTGTGCACTTTCGGCGGAGTCTTCAGATTCGCCTTCGCCGCGGCGACCACCGCCGGAACTCCGTTCAGGCGGCCGATGACTGACCGCAGCCGCTGTTCCGGCGGGGCAAACTCGCGGGCGATCAGCGCGTAGATCGCGCGGCCGACGTTGTAATCGAGCGGGTTCCACTCCCAGTCGCGCAGCGTCTGCAGCTCGTAGACACGCGACTCGAGCCGGTTCTTCAGGATGCGGTAATCGACCGCGTCCTCGGCGGACAGCTTCTTGAAATCGATACGCGCCAGCTCCGCAAGTCCACCCTTGGCGGCCGCCAGATCGCGCTCCACTCCCTGCGCGCTGTAGTCGTTGAGCCGCGCGTCGTTGCGGTGCTCGCCGAGCCGGGTCGCGGTCTCCGGTTCGCGGTCGAGGAGCTCCTGGACGTACCTCTGCGCGAACTCCTCGAAGCGGGCATCGTCGGTCCCAGGAGCGGCAGCGAGGAGGAGGACGCAAGCGAGCAGGTTCATGCGGGGGACTCTAGCAGCCTTCGGAGAGACGCGAATCGGTTGTCCCACTTCGCGGTGGTGACGTGTTGTAGCCCACGAGCCGGCGTAGCGCGGCGGGGTCGCTGTGTAGGCGAACGGACCGCCGCGGAAACACGACGGCGCAGAGGGAGGCAGTCTCGGATGGCATTTCACATCGTGGAGCTGCTCCGCGCGAGATCCGCCGAACGCGAGGCGCTTTACGAGCGGCACGTGAATCCGCAGATGGCACACGTCCTGCGGGCGATCGGTTTCAACCGTGCATGGGTCCGGGGCAAGGGGGCGGTCCTGTTCGACGCCGAAGGCCGCGAGTATCTCGACACCTTGAGCGGATGGGGCGTCTTCAACCTGGGGCGCAACCACCCGACCGTCTCGCGGGCGATCAGCGACGTAATCTCCCTCGAGCGAGCGAATCTCGTGCAGATGGATGCGCCGATTCTCGCCGGACTCCTCGCGGAAGCGCTCGCCGCACGTGCGCCGGCCGGCCTGACCGCCGTCCATTTCACCAATTCCGGTACGGAGGCCACCGAGGCGGCGCTCAAGTTCGCGCGTTGCGCCACCCGCCGGCCGCGGGTCGTTTTCTGCCACAACGGGTACCACGGCCTGACCTACGGGGCGCTCTCGGCGATGGGCTCGGACTACTTCCGTCAGGGGTTCGGGCCCTTCCTCGCTGACTTCACCGCTGTGCCATTCGGAGACCTGGGCGCGCTCGAGCGAGAGCTCGGCCGCAACGACGTGGCGGCGTTCATCACCGAACCGATCCAGGGGGCGGGCGTGGTCATGCCGCCCCCAGGCTTTCTCCGAGAGGCGAAGTTTCTCTGTGCGCGGCATGGCACGATGCTGGTCGTCGACGAGATCCAGACTGGCCTTGGCCGGACCGGGCGGTTCCTGGCTCTCGAGCACGAAGGCGTGACACCCGACATGGTGCTGCTCGCGAAGGCGTTGTCAGGCGGCTTCGTACCGGTTGGAGCGGTGCTCCTGCGTCACGAGACGTACGCTCGCGTCTTCCCATCGATGGAGCGGTGTGTCGTCAACGCCGGCACGTTTTCCGAGAACGACCTTGCCATGGCTGCCGGGCTGGCCACGCTCCACGCGCTGGACGACGAGAAGCTCGTCGAGCGAACGGTCGTTGCCGGCGAGCGGCTGCGCGCCGGGCTCGAACGGCTCAAGGCGAAGGTGGACTTCATCAAGGACGTCCGCGGCAAGGGCCTTCTCCTTGCCGTCGAGTTCGGCGAGCCGAAGTCGCGCCTCCCGAAGCTCGGCTGGAAAGCCGTCCACACGCTGCGTGAGGGACTGTTTGCGCAGATGGTCGCCATGGCGCTCTTCGACCAGCACCGCATCCTCGCCCAGGCTGCCGGCAGCGCGATGGAGGTGATCAAGCTCATTCCGCCGCTCGTCGTCACGGACCAGCAGGTGGATCACGTCGTGGACAGCCTCGGAGCGGTGCTGACCGACCTGGAGCGGTTCCCAGGCGGTCTCTGGGACCTCGCCGTCAGGCTCGCCCGCCTCGCGCGCTCCTGAGACCGTCTCGATCTCATGGCGCACGGGCCTACTCGCAGCAGCCAGGTTCCCCCACCTGGCTGGGTTCGCCCTTCGCCTTGCGGAGCAAGTCGCGCGCTCAGCTCCTCCAGCCATCGGCTCGCCGAACCTCAAGAAGCTCTAAGAGCGGCAGCTGGGCCGGCGCCGGCCTGGATGCGGTACAGCTTGGAGTAGACGCCGCCGAGCGCCAGGAGCTCGTCGTGCTTGCCTTGCTCCGCGACGCGGCCGTCCTTCAGGACGATGATCTTGTCCGCGTCGCGGATCGTGCTCAGCCGGTGAGCGATGGTGATGACGGTGCGACCCTCCATCAGGCGGTGGAGGGCTTCCAGGACGATCTCCTCGGATTCGGAATCGAGCGCGGCGGTCGGCTCGTCGAGAATCAGGATCGGCGCATTGCGGACGAGGGCGCGCGCGATCTCGATCCTCTGCTGCTCGCCGCCGGAGAGCGTCACGCCTTTTTCCCCCACCTGGGTGTCATATCCTTGGGGCATCTGGACGATGAAGTCGTGCGCGTTCGCGAGCCTCGCGGCCTCGACGATTTCCTCGTCGAGGGCATCCGGTCTCCCGTACGCGATGTTCTCGCGCACCGTCCCGCGAAAGAGGAGCGGGTCCTGCAGCACGAATCCGATCTGATCGCGCAAGGCGCGGAGCTTGTAGTCGCGGACGTCCACCCCGTCGATGAGGACCCTCCCCGCGGTGGCATCGTAGAAGCGTGCAACCACGCTCGCGAGCGTCGACTTCCCGGTCCCCGTAGCGCCTACGATCCCGACGAACTGGCCGGCCGCGATCGAGACGCTGACGTCCTTCAGCACCGGTACGGCGGATTGGTAGGCGAACGCCACGTGATCGATCTCTATCGCACCCGCGAGCTTTCCCGGTTCGCGCGCATCCGGGCGCTCGGGGATCCTCATGTCGATGTCGAGTATTCCGTAGACGCGTTCCAGCCCGACCGCCGCCTGGGCGAGGGTGCCGCTCATCTTGGCGACGTCCTGCACGGGTTTGAAGAACTTGGCGAGATACGAGAGGAACACTGTGAGCGATCCGGCGGTCATCACGGAATCACGGACGAGCGACCCTCCCCGCCACAGGACCAAGGCGGTGCAGACCGCCACCATCACCTTCACGACCGGGGAGAGGAGCGACTTCACCCGCCTCGTCTTCAAGGCGGCCTGGACTGCCTTCTGGCTCGCGTCCACCAGGCGCTTCTCCTCCAGCTCCTGCCGCCCGAACGCGGTCACGATCCGGATCGACTGCAGTCCCTGCTGCACCACTCCCACGATCTCGCTCTGCCGCCGTCGCACCTCTTGCGTTGCCCTCTTCACCGCCTTCTTGAAGCGCCCGACGAACAGCATCAGGAATGGCGCTACTGCCACGACGACGAGCGTGAAGTCCCATTTGAGCCAGAACATCAGCCCGAGCATTCCCGCGATGGTGAGCAGGTCGACGACGATGCCCAGCGCCTTCGACGACGCGAAGTCCTGGATGGTGGCGACATCGTCGGTGATGGTGCTGAGCAACGCGGCGCTGGGATGCGTGTCGTAGTAGGCGAGCGAGAGGTGCTCGAGATGGCGGTAGACGCGGACGCGAAGGTCGCTCGCCACCCGTTGCCCGATGCTCTCGGTGTAGTAGCTCTCGACGTACGAGGCGAGCGCGCCCAGCGCAGCGATGAGCACGACCATGATTCCGGCCACTGCGGCGATTCCCACGACGCCGTCGCCCGGGATCCAGCCCGCGGCGCCCCGCAGCCAGCCCGGTGACTTGCGACCCCCGATCACGTTGTCGAGGACGATCTTGAGCGGCCAGGGGGCGGCCAGGCTCATCGCCGTCTCGAGCGCCGTTGCGGAGAGGATGAGGGCGAGCGAAGCGCGGTGTGGCCGGAGCAATTCGGCGCTCAGCCGGCCGATGGTGCTCTTCCTGCCGTTTGTCGCTGGCGCCGGGCTGGCACGCCCGAGCGGCGAGCCGGGCATCCCTCGCTCCCCCGGGGACGCGGCGACGGGTGCGCCGTCGGCATTGCGTGCCGCACCAGCGCGCAACCACGCGAGCATCGCGGGGTCCGCGATCGAGCCTGCGCCTCGAGCGCGTCGGCGATCGGAAGACGGCATGTCTTGCACGCCTCGCAAGAGTCGGGCCGGAATCGGCGGCTGCTCGTTTCCGGAGTGCGCAGCGCTCGGATGGTGCGGCGCGGTTGCCTGCCGGAGCAGCGATCGGGTTGTACTGAAGTCCGGCAATCCAGCGTTCAGTCGCCGCCCGCGGTTCCGGCTGGGTCTCGCCAGCACAGCCGCGGCTCGTCGCGGGCCTGCGGCAAACTGTCCGGGCTTTGCCGAGGGCGAGCGCCGCGCCGGCGCTCAGCCCCAGGACCCGAATCTAGAGACCCATGCAATTGGGAGACGAGCAGTCAGAACATCCGCATGCCCGGCGTGCCTCGATCCCCCCGCCGCAGTAGGCTCGGAAGCATGCCACCGCTCGTATTTCTCCCCGGTGCCGCTGGGAGCGCGTCATTCTGGCGGCCGGTGGCCGACAGGCTGGCCGATCTCGGTCGAGCTCACCTCTTCGGGTACCCGGGGTTCGACCTCGTCCCCCGCGATCCGAACATCGAGTCCCTCGATGACCTCTTCGGCTGGCTCGTCGAGCGACTATCCCCGGGACCGAGCCACGTCATTGCGCAGTCGATGGGCGGAGTCCTCGCGGTGCGCCTGGCGATCGAGCAACCGGAACGCGTCGCACGCCTCGTCCTCGTCGCCACGTCGGGTGGCGTCGACGTCGCACGGCTCGGCGCGGCCGAGTGGCGTGACGAGTACACGGCGATTCTGCCCGATGTGCCGACCTGGTTCGCCGATGACCGGACGGACCTGACGGACCGTCTCGCAGAGATCCGGGCGCCGACGCTTCTCGTGTGGAGCGACGCGGATCCGATCAGTCCGCCAGCCGTCGCGCACCGCCTGGCTGGGCGGATTCCGGACACGCGCATGGTCACGGTCGCGGGCGGGAGCCACGCGTTCGCGAGCGAGCGCCCGGACGAAGTGGCCTCGCTCATCAGGTCCCATCTCGACTCTCCAGCCTCTTCTTGACCGCGAGCGTGTCGCGCAGGATGGGAAGCACGGCGCGGTCTTTCGGCCGGTTCGCCGCTTCTTTGGAGCGGATGACGTCTGCCAGTGCGGCGACCGCGAGCTTCTCATCTCCCACCGCGACGAGTTGGGCGCGAGAGCGGATCGAGGAAAACGTCAGGCCGCCCGAGAGCGGTTCCGCCCATGCGCTCAACCTGCGGGACGTCAGAACTGACAGGCGACCGCGACGCGCCCCACCGCCCGGGTCTGCCCCGCGGCGAGCGCCAGCGCCGGGCCGCCGACCAGCGAGACGCGCTGGCTCCAGAGCGCCGCCGAGACGACCGGGCCGAGGATATGTCGAGCACCGCCTTCGGCTTCGTCGGCGAGCACGCCTTCCAGGTCCTGGCCCACGTACTCCAGGCCTGCGCGGACGATCTCGGACACGGACACCGTCGCTCCAGCCGTGACCATCATGTCCACGCTGTCGCGGCCCGCCGTGAAGATTCGCTCCCCGTGGAGCGAGGTGGTGAACCGCGCGCGGCCGGCATCGTATCCGAGCGTCAGCCGTCCCCAGGCGCCGCTGTGCCCCTGCAGCTCGCGGATGAACCCTCCGCTGAGGACCAGCTGCGTGGACCCGACCGAACCCGGCAGGACGGACCAGCGCAGACCCAGCATCCCGCCGGTCTGCGCCGATCCGCCTGCGTTCTCCCCCTGTGCGCCGATCGCGACTGCCGAAAGACGATCGGCGAGCCCGACCTCGCCGCCCACTTCGAGCAGCCCTGCTGCGGTTCCGGTGTTGCCGGCGAACGCGCGCGTCGGGCTGCCGGTCCCGTAGGTCGCGCGCGCGAGCCCGATGGCGTGCCCCGGCGCGGCGACGCGCGCCGCGTCGTTGTAGAGCCAGGAGCGATCCACCGCCACCGTGGTCCTCGGCCCGGAGGAGGCGATCGCTTCCAGGAAGGAGTCGTCTCCTGCGTGTGCGGCGAGCGGCGCCGCGAGGAGGAGAGCGATCGTCAGTGCTCGATTCATCGGGATCTCCGCGGCGAGGGGAGCTCGCCTCGAATCAGTCGTCCGACTTGTCGGCGACCTTCTGGCCCATCAACGCCGGGTAGGGCTTGCCGCTCATCAGCCCTTTCCACAGCACCTTGTTGAACTTGGCGGGAGGCACGCGGTCGGCGTCGGAGAAGTCGAAGCCAGCGGTGACCTTCGCCCAGTACCTGGCCTCGTGCTTGGGCTTGACGTCCGCGCCCTTCGCGAAGCGCACGCCCAGACCGCCCGGCGCCTGCGCGAGCGCCGTGGTCTTCAGCACGGTCGAAGCCTCGGCCTGGTAGCTCCACCTGCCCGACGACTCGACGTCGAAGACCTCGGTCATCGGCGGCTGGAAGGCCGTGTTCAGGTTGAGGTGCTGCGTGCCGAGCAGGTCCTCGATGGTGCGCAGGGCGTTGATCTGGCTGTAGTGCCTGCTGATCACCGCGCCCTGCTTCACGTACGGGCCCACGACGTAAGCGGTGGCGCGGTGCGAGTCGACGTGGTCCGGACCGTCCTGGCAATCGTCCTCGGTGACGATGATCAGCGTGTCGGCGGCATAGGGGCTCTCCGCCACGGCCTGGACCAGCCGGCCGACCGCGAGGTCGTCGTCGGCCTGCTGCGTCTCGGGCGTGTTCACGCCGCCCAGCGCCGTGCCGAAGCTGCCCATGTGGTCGTGGCTCACGCGCATGAGCGAAAGGCTGGGCAGGTTGCCCTTGGCGATGAATTGGTCGAACTCGCGCTTCCACTCGTTGTAGCGCCACAGATCGGGATAGCTCTGATCGTAGCCGCGGAAGTAGACGTCGGTCACCGGCGCGAGCGCCGGGTCGAGCGGCGCGACCTGCACCACACCCGCGGCGAAGGGATCGCTCACCGGCGCGGCCTTGGTGCCGATGCTGCCGATGTTGTTCACCAGGAAGCCGTAGTTGCGCACGGTGCCGCCAGCCTGCATGACGGCGTTGAAGATGTAGCCTTCCTGGATGCCGAAGGGTGCATCGGAGGAGGCGTGGTTGCCCGTGCCGGTGAGTACGTTGGCGGTGCCGCCCGGCACGCTCGCGGTGGCGGCCGAGTATCTCGCGGTCCCCGCCGGGCCGGCGGCGGCGTCACGCTCGGCGACCGTGCCGAAGTTCACCGGCACGTTGCGGTTCGTGCCCTCGGACTCGTAGGAGAGGCCCCGGTTGACGAAGGCGTAGTTGATCTGCTGGGTGATCGTCTCGGTGTTGGTGACGCGACCCTGCAGGCTCCACGACCAGCCGTCCATGCTGCCGTCGCCTGGATCCATGAAGTTGTCCAGGGTGACGAACTGACGCGCCAGGCGGTGGAAGTTGGGCGTGATGCTCTCGGGGAACTGGGTCAGCGACGGGTCGCCGTTCGAGCCGTTGCCGAGGTCGCCCAGGACCTGGTCGAAGGTGCGGTTCTCCTTGACGATGTAGATGACGTGCTTGATGCGCTGGCGCAGGAACCTCATCACGTCCTGGTCGTCCTCGCGTCCGGCGCTGTAGAAGTTGTTCGCCGCGACCCGCAGGGTCAGGCGCTCGAGCTGTTCCGGCGCCGGCACGGGGGCGCTGACCAGGGAGGCGCGCTCGAGCTGGAACTGGTACTGGTTCGAAGCCCTGGCCGCGGCGGCGGCCGCGGCACCGACTGGCGGCCCCCCCGGACTGGTCACGGTGATGCTGGCGGTGTTGCCGGCGAGGTGACCGGGGTTCGGCCCCGTGATGCTCTTCCCGTTGACGATGTACATCCAGCTGCCATCGGCGCTGAAAGCGACGTCGTGCGGCTCGTAGGCGGTGGGGATCAGGCCTGCGACCCGGTAAGCGTGCTCGCCCCGGAGCGGGATCACCGCCACGGAGTTCGCGCCCGCGTTGACGGCGTAGAGGGTCTTGCCATCGGGTGAAAGCGTCACCGCGAAGGTCGCGGCGCCGGTGTGGCGGGGACGCTGGTCACCGTCGTCCTCCTCGTGGGACCCGGCCAGCATGCCTGCCGGAGCACGGGCATCGATCCTCGCGATCACCGTGTTGCTGGCGGTGTCGATCACGGCGACCTGGTCGGCGTTGTCCTCCGCCACGAACAGCTTCGAGCCGGAGGCGTCGAGCGTCATGCCCAGGGCATTGCCGTCGAGCTTGATGCGCTTGACCAGGCGGCCAGCGGTCGGGGAGCTGATGTCGATCGCGACCACTTCACGGTCGCGGTCCGAAGACACGTAGGCGGTGCCGTTGCCCTTGACGGCAACGGCGAAGGGGTAGCTGCCGCCGACACCTCCGCTCTTGCCTTCGTTGTTGGCGGAGAACGGGCGCAGATCGTGCTCGTAACGGACGGTGCCGCTCGCCGTGTCGATCACGCTGATCGAGTCGTTGTAGTTGTTGGCGACCACCAGCGTCGCGCCGTCGGCCGAGATGCCGAGGCCGCTGGCGTTGGGCCCGACGCCTACGCCGACTCCCTTGCCGACATGGCCCAGGCCGATGGTTGCGGTCCGCGACCAGGCACTCCCGCTCTTGGTGTAGACATGGACCAGGTCGTCCTTGCCGCCCGCGGCGTACAGCTTGCCGCCGTCCTTCGAGAAGACCAGGCCCACGTGGGAGTTCGTCTGCTGGATGACCTGGGCGAGCACGGGCGCCTGCTTGTGCGGGCCGCTCACGTCGTAGAAGAAGATGTACTGGGTCGAGTTGGCCACGTCGAGGCTGCCGTCTGGTTTGTCGAGCGCGTTCTGGCGGGCGCAGAGGATCGCCAGCGTGGTGCCGTCGGGGCTGAGCTGCGTGCTGCATCGAGCCGGGCAGCGCCGTGGGCGTGATGTATTGGCCCGTCGCGAGCTGCAGCGACGTCGGCCTCGCGGCTTCAGTGGACCCGGCACGCGCCTCGAAGGCGGGTGGCATGGCTGAGGCCACGATGCTGGACGTGATCAAGCCGAGAAGCGCTTTCGTCTTCATGTACGGCCCTCCTTGTTGCTGCCTGGCGATCGGTGTCGGCGCGAAGTGCTCTCCAATGCGCGCGGCATCTCACACGGCGCAGGCGTGAGGGACAAACAACAAGGCCGTTCCGATTTGGTGAACTGTGGCATGTGCCGCGGAAAACGAAGGAAATGGAACATCTGCACGCTCAGCTTCGTATTGAGGACCGCAGCCCTCGAAACGAAGGGCCGCCTGGGTCTAGAGTGGTGGTGTGGCAGACCCGGATAGCGCCGCCTTCGAAAGCGAGGCGCTCGGCATGCTCGACGGAACCTACCGGCTGGCACGCTGGCTCGTGCCCCGCGAGTCGGATGCGCGCGATCTCGTGCAGGA
>WNFL01350182.1_pt4 | contig 11845 bp, 10 predicted proteins | sample 5400361 | NCBI WGS metagenome assembly WNFL01 (sample SAMN13153351, study PRJNA577476) | soil metagenome | isolation source: 40 cm soil on Douglas fir-dominated hillslope | place: USA:California | collected 2013-09-17
CAGTATGCTCCACCACCAGCACCACCAGCACCAGATAATCGGTACCCCCCACGGAACGAAACCGCGCCACCACAACCACTCTACCCGCCCTATCCAGACGACCGCGATTTCAACCCCTTACGTCCGAAGGCCTCCGCGAGCCATAGTTACCAGGACAGGCCGAAAGCACCAGCCGCCCCAGTCGAAGAGTACTCCGTCTACCGCACCGTATCGAGCGAGCCAACCTCACGGCGGTCCCGTGACAGCCCGAACCAGAATGGATACCCAAGCAACTCGATGTTGCCATACACCGGTGTACGGCCTGGGGGGCCTTTGACGCGCACATCCAATGGCCCAAGGTCGCCGCATACGGCGAATACCAAGCCCAGTAAACATCCTGCTACTCGAGGCCTTGCGCCTCCATTGCGCATGCCCTCCAGGGACGGAAGTCGCGGCGCCGGGCAGCAGAGGGTCGACGGCTCATTCTTTTTGCGCGGCCAGTATGCCCAGGGCGAAAGTCCGAGGAACAATGTCATCAACGCCAACAACAGTGGGGCATTCCGGAATATCCATCAGCAGCAGCAGCAGCCACCCTCCCAAGTGACGATAAGCCCTGATGGAGGGCGGGGTCTGCATACGTCGCGGAGCGTGGATGGCGCGTTGCGCGAGCAGTTCGCAGAGCACGCACAGCGGAGCATCGTGCCCTCCGCCTCGAGCGGTACCGCTGGGGGAGGAGCAACGACACAGACTGGATCAGGCTCGTCACGGTACTCGCCCGTTACGACCAGGCGTCCACAGCCAGTATATGGTGGACCTGTGAACGGGTACCGTCCGCTTGACGCCCCGAGCGCAGGCGATGGGATGTATAGTCCAAGGTCCCCTATACGACGGCAAGATCATGTTCAAAGGAGCCCCAGGGACCCGCCCATGTCGCTTCAGCCGGGTCGTGGAGCTTCGTCGTTGTACCCGGCCGCTGTAGTGCAACCATTGACCAGTTCCACGATGTCCATCCCTATCGCCTCTTCCAACAACAATTACAACATCTCCCCACCGTATGCTTCCGACCTTTCCCTGTACAATTCCAGCTACAACGTCAGTCCACACTTGCCCCCGGTCCAGTCTTCCTCTCTTCCTCGTGCACTCGAACGCCCTTCGCCGATGTCACTGGGTGCAGTGGTGCGGTCACCCGTGCAGAGTTCCCCGAGGCAGCCCATTCAATCGCACTGGCCAGGAGACGACAGCTACCCACCCCCGTCGCCGTCACCTTCATCACCCCTCCGTGGCCCGCGGGCGTTGCCTACTCCTGGAGGTGTGACGAACTCCCCGCAAAGGCGCGCCAATGTCGATTTGTATAGGCTGAATGGCGAGCGGGAAAGGGAACAGAAACCGCAGGAGGAAACTCGGAGACATGCGATACCGGAATGCCCACCGTTGGTTCCCCCCCGACAGGAATCCCTCATTGGTGTGGGTGAGCAGTATGGCAGGATGATAGAGAAGGGCGCTAGTGGCGGGACGTCGCCAACACGGCGGGACGCGTCTGTGTCGCCTGCGGGAGTGGAGGAAGACCTTCATACCGATGGTGAAGGCTCGAATGAGGGTACCGTTAGGGCAGAGGAGCGGAATCGGCTGCAGGCAGCCAGGAAACTCGAAGGGCTCTCTGTCGATGGGACTGGTTTGGACATTGGGAGTACCTCGAATCCTACTCTCGCGTCTGGACCACACTCTGGATTTGGTTCCAATGAGGCGACACTCATTGTCCCTGGATCGCACTCCTCGAAAACCAAACCACCACAAGGCTACGAGACGGAAGAAACTAGTACGGCGATACCATCCACGTACGAAATTAACCTCAAGAGAGGCGACCCTTGGAATGATGAAGAGGAAGAGGCGTCTCAGTTTAGCGATGGGGACGGTACGATGGATTCCTTGTGGCAGACCCCACTTGTTAAGCGCTTCTCGATGATGGTGAGAGGACCCCGGCCGCCTCTGCTCAATACCTCCCTTGCTGCCGTTCCTGGTTTGGAGACTATCCCTTCCTCCGCTGATACGATGACGCCTCGTGGACCCGACAACACGAATAGAGCGCCTAATGCTGGAGTTATGTTCGACTTTAGGAACTTTAGGCCCGCTGTGGAAGATGTGTACAATCGACTGGACAAATTCTTCCCGGATCACGATTTGGACAAGCCAGTAGCGGATGGTGTTGGCACGAGCGAAGGAAACTCGCCTATTATAACTGAACAGGCCCCGCTTTCGTCGTACATTGCACCCTTGCCCAGCGACGCGAAGCAACCTGATCGGGTATCCACCGATGACGAGCGGTGGCACGGCGTTGATAAGGGAGTCGCACATTTCAGGAGGAGGTCTGGACATAAGAAGAGTATGCGATACGTCGCTGGAGAGCGGAAGAAGGCGATGGATCGCACATCCAAACTGGGTCCTGATGACGCTGCCAGTACAGTTCTACGAAAGAGGAGTACCAAGTTCTGGGGGAACAAGATGAAAGAAATCCCCCCTGATGTATATCAAAGGCTTGGGGGTGCGAGTACGGGAAGGGCGGCGGGTGCTCCAGATTCGCCTATTCGACCACCGGATTCGCCCAATGCTGCACCCGTGAGTATCAAAGATGGCCTCAGCTCTGGCGTCGTTCCGTGGGTCCGCGGCAAGTTGATTGGAAAGGGTACCTACGGAAAGGTGTATTTGGCATTCGATGTCAATACGGGAGAGGTATTTGCTGTCAAGCGAGTTGAGATGCCGGAGAGCGCGAGCGATCGCACAGACCCAAAACAAAAACTCGTGTTGGAGGCACTCAAAGCGGAGAGCAAGACTCTCCAGGATTTGGACCATCCACACGTCGTGCAATATCTAGGCTTTGAGCAAACATCCAAGTACTTCAGCATGTGAGTGGTAACTCTGCGATTATTTGCGGGGTAATGCTTATTATATTGTGCAGATTCTTGGAATATGTACCAGGAGGGTCGGTCGGCGAATGTTTGCGCAAATTGGAGCGTGGTTTCGACGACGACTTGACTAGACATTGCACGAGTCAAATTGTCTACGGACTCGCTTATCTACATTCGCGAAACATCTTGCACCGAGATCTCAAAGCTGACAATATCCTCGTCAATCTGGAAGGAGTCTGCAAGATATCGGACTTTGGCATTTCGAAGCACGGCAGTACGTCTCACCCCCAAAATTGTATATTCAAATACGTCTGGCTAATTCGCTTGCAGGCGACATTTATGCTAACAACGATAACGCTACTTCGATGCAAGGAACCGTTTTCTGGATGGCACCTGAGGTTATTAGCAGTCCAGATGGTTACGGTGGTAAAGCCGATGTCTGGAGCGTCGCTTGCATTGTCCTAGAAATGTGGACCGGTCTTCGGCCGTGGCACGGAACACCTCAAATCTCAGTCATCCTCATGGTAAGCGCCTATTCCCGCCAAGTATCCTTGGCCTTGACTGACGCTCCACAGCTTGGTCAGCTTGACTCAAGGAAAGCGCCTCCTTTATCCTCCAATATAAAAACAACGCCTGAAGGAATGGATTTCATCAACCAATGCTTCGCCCTGTTCGTCAATTTATTCGTTGCACTGCTCGCTGCCTAATCGCTTCTTTCAGTGAACCTAAAGAACGTCCCACAGCCGAAGAACTTAAGAAACACCCGTACCTCATGACGCGAGCTGGTTGGACCTTCACACCAGGCACTATACCAGGAGGGAGGGTTAACAACCGTCCACCTGGGCAATCCTAATCCATTTACTCTTTGGTCATTCATTACACATACACCTTCTTCAAACCCTCATGCTCCTTTCCTCGTTCAACCATCATGCACGTACAGTTTCTCTACCCTCTGGTATATTTGGTTTCATCCGACATCTTCTGCATTGCTGTTGCACAGGTCCTGATCGAGTTTGTGCTTTATTACCTCTGAGTCCTACGTCAAGGTCCTCTGTGTTTTCTTTGCTCTGTTAGGTGTGTCTTGGACTCATTCCTGTATTACTCCCTTTCAACGTTTTATCTGTCTGTCTCCGGCGAAATACGCATCTCTTTAATACGACAATAACCGAGTCCTGTTTTTGCGTGTTGGGTTTCAAGTTTGCCTAAGCCGTACCAGTGCAGTAAAAATAATTGAGACAGGTTCTCTGGACACGATGGTTAGTATCCGAGGGTGCCTGAATACGGGTTTGAACAGCAGTCAGAGCTGGAGTTTGATCTGTAATGAACGTACAAGGAGGAGATCCGCCGCCGCTAAGCCATGTCCGTGCTTTCCACCGCAGACGGGCATGCAGAGAAACCTTTTCCAGAAAACAAAGGCTCGTTTCAAGTTGTCAGCTAGCCAAATGACGGCCACAGGCGTCTGACCGAGCAGTTCAGATGAATTGAGAAGACCTTGAAAAGGACTTTGATTCTGCTGAGCCCAGACCGAAGTAGTAGTTTTGTCCCAGGTCAGGTGGTTCACAAAGCATCTCCATCGCCGCTGGCACTCATTGTTGACCGGCACGTCAAATGAACCGATACCATGCAGTCCGATAACGTCTCTCACCCACTCCGCTTCTAGATCAAGAGTGTCCTTGTCCCCTGCTGCTCTCAGCACTTCTAGTCCCCAACTCCTCGTGCCTCCTCCGCGCCGAGTACCGTGTCGACAGACCTAGCGCAAGACGAGGTGAGAGAGAGCCGTGAGCCGTGCGCTATATATACAAATAAACGGGCTCTCCTATCTACGTCACCTGTCCCTCAGAAGACAATGAACAAACCAAAATAACATCCGTGACGTGGGATGAGTCGTATATTCTCAGCACATCGCTCTCAATTTAGTTATTACTTGTTCTCCATTTCTTCGTCCCGATACTCTACGAGTTTCTGATGAGATGTGCGGCTTGCAACGACCCTCTCATGTCACGTACCACACGGAATGCCTTCATGTAGTTTTCTATAAAAGCCTGTATCCGTCCTGCAATCCGAATCTCGACTCAGACTCCTTTCCATCTTCTTTCTATTTTCTGATCTCCTCAGCTTTCATTTCACTCCTGTCCGATCTTGTCCCAACCCTTTCACCTTTGGTTCTATTGAATTAAACTGGCAGCTGCAAACGAAACTCCCTGAAAACTCCCGTTTCTGTCCTGTCCCGTCCCGTTCCTAACACAAGGAAGAGGCATCGTGGAGGCTCGGAGGGGCATAGGGTTTCAAGTATAGGTTCTGCAGCAGTTGAAGTGGTTGAAAATAAACTGACATGGCAGGGGCACTCAGGGTAGAACCCAAGAATTGGGACTGCGTGTGGAAATCTTAATCACTTGTGAATAGAGTTCTCAGACCAGATCATGATATTATTATCCTGCCACCGATATTTAAAGCCGATGACAAGGCTATATATACGCGTGCAGATCGAACCGTTTGCATTTATTGGCGCAGTTCGAATTCATGGTCGAACTACAGGGTCCACCGTCCTCCGCGAGTTCGGGTGGTGTGTTCAGGGTTCCTGCCGTTCAGTGGGCAACGGTGGGTAGTCTAATTTCGTTCGAAACAAAATCGGGATGCGCTTTACGACACGACGTACGGAGCTCACAAGCATGGATTGCGAGAATATATATGTTGGCCTGGACTCTCCCTGCTGACTCGTGTACATAACCAAGATCTTAACCAAAATTCTCTAAACTGATGCCTTGCGCCAACAGTTGAATTTCCGAGGCGGGTGATGCACTTCGCCTCGCTTCGAGTCGTTTCCCGATTTCCAGCTTGTTACGAGTTATAAGGAGTTCGCATGTCTCCTTTTCCAGAAACACTCTCCAAACTTACGGGCACCTACCTCAAATGGGCTGCTTTCCATTGCTCCTTGCCTTCGTTTTCCACAGTCTTTCATTACTGACATTGGCGTGCGGTCAACACCATGGGCACTGCAATGGCCATGCTACAACCCCATACCCCCAGGACTGGGTGATCAAAGACCTTTTCAGCGGAAACCAGTGTTTCACCCACAAAGTGAATGTCGAGTACCCTGGCTTGCTGAAACAAACTGGTCAAAGTCAGCAGCCCCCATTCATGTACATTGGATGTGCAGACAGCCGGTAGGACTCTCCCTAGCTCCAGCTCCCAGAATTCCGCCAAACAAACACATTTCGTGCTGGTCGATATTTATAGCACACTGGTATCGATATCTTCCTGAGACTGACACCACACTCCCTGTAGTGTCAGTGAAGGAACGATATTCGACGCTCCTCCAGGGACGTTGTTTAGCCTTCGGAATATCGGCAACCAGTATTCCGCCAATGACACAGCTGGAGTCTCGGCTGTGGCTTACGGCGTTAATCGTCTTAACGTGACGCACGTGAGTCTGGGTTTCACTGAACCACAGACCTCCGTTTGGAAACCTCTTGTTCTGATTGTTTGTTCACCCCCTGCTTGTCCAGATCATCGTCACAGGGCACTATGGGTGCGGCGGTGTAGCCGCAGCTATCTCAGGTCCAAGCTCAGACCTCGGGGGATCCGTCGCACAATGGGTCCAGCCCATTCGCAACCTCTATGCCACTTCGGAACGACCTGAGATCGTAGAGCTCCGCAGGGCTAATGCAGACAAACCAAATATACCTTCTCCCGCCAATGATAACCCCGGTGTGTTCTATCGGTAGCTCAAGCAGTGTAAATCTTGATTTTCGTTAATCAGGATACCGCGCACTCGTGGAGGAGAATGTCAAGTTGAACGTTGCTGAACTCATTGCCGATCTCGTGTGTCAGGCCATGACCTTTAACGATCCGGCTCTTACAGTCTTCCAGAGCAAATCGCCCTCTAATCGAGCAAATCCGCTTCAAGTCCACGGTTTTGTTTACGGTGAGCAGTTCCTTCGTTCTCCTAAGAGAATCAATGTGACCGGCATCGTGCTAGACATCGCTACCGGTGGCATTAAAGATCTCAATGTCACTGTGACGGTGGTGTTTGCACACAAAAATTAAGTCGTTTCGTTAATGTGCTCTCATACCCATGCCTCTGAGTCCACCAGACTCTATGGAGATGGCAATGCGAGGAGCTTTTCCACCTTCGACTTATGGGGCAGTCTGCTTGCTTGCTAAATTCCGCCCAGGTCTCACTCCGGGTTAACCATGGCGCGTTTACTCATGGCGTCTTCGTAATCATTGAAATTGTCTCGCTCACTGTGTCATGTGGAATGTAATTTTTGCTCAACTTGATAGATCGAAGGCAATATGAGATGCTTCTTCTGTCTATCAAGCCTGGGCTCGAAAATGTCACTGATCTCGAAATCATTGGTCACTGGAACCCGAGGTGTTTTGGCACGTCGCGGCCTTTGTTGTAAGGAAGAGTCCTTCTTTCGATGAATGAATTGCCTGACTCCCTTGGGTTCTCATGCGTATTGATGCCCAGTGAGGTGGTCAAAGCCGTCAACCTTTGACTCGGCCACTAACAGGGGTGGCCTCACCGATTCGCAAACGCTGGCCTGGAGGACGATTTCACCTTCATCTTGCCAGTGTACGACGACTTCGTTGCTCCGGCTCCGGCTTTCTGACAGAGTTGGCCGGCGAAGAGCTCACAACTACGACCCACGACCTCGTCCAAGACCTCTCGAGATCTCCTTCTCCAGCCTGTATATGTATGTATAATCCATGTGTGATATCCTTATCGCCGTCTGGCTGATCACGAGAGTGTGCAGACACGATGTCTTCGGACGTTGCCAAGTTTATACCAGAACCAGACCTACATCCGCTCTATCCCTCGCCGCATTCTGTCGAACAGCTACTCCTGGACACAGGGTTGTCTCCCCAACAGAAGCAGACGCTGGTCGAACACTCGCTCCTGAGAGCTTGCACATTCGCCGATCTTCCATTGTTAACTTTCCTGCTCTCCGACCTCCGACCAAGGCCTTATGTGGATCTCGATTTAAGAGACGAAGATGGCCTCTCACTTGTTAGCGTCACAATTGTTGGATTTGGAACCGTCACAGACCGGCATATGGAACGGGAGGAATGTGTGCGATCGTTAATTCAAGAAGGTGTAGACCTTAACAGTGCCGATTATGGTGAGGGACCCGTCCCCTTGCCCAGACCCTCAACCTTGACTGACCACAATCTCAGTTGGATGGACTTCACTGCACTACGCCGCAGTGTCGGCTCCACCTTCCTTGGTAGCACACTTGATCTCTCACGGGTGCTCACCTCTTGCACAATCTCGGCGGAAGTTGACTCCCCTCGATGTCATTACGGCCTACGAACCGATGGAAGACCGAGCTAGCGTTGCACTGCTCTTAGCCGAATCAATGCGTAATCTAGGGTGGAAAGGAGTCAATAAGCGTGATGAGGAGCGTAAGAGGGTCGATGCGAGGCATACCCGTCTGGTGGAGCATCGACAAATGAAGCATCGCATTGGCCATGTCCTAGAACTTGAGGAGCGATGGTGGGGAGAGCACGACCCAGCAGACACTGACGATACTCCGTCTGAAATCGACGACGACGACAATTCTGGCTACGACTCGGACACGCTTCCTGTATGTCGTTCCTGAGTGACTCGAGTTTTTAGCGCTGATCTCCTGTAGTAGACCCCACCGCAAAGCTATAGGAATATGCTCGTATTTTCCCCGCCCGAATTGCCCCATATCTTCCAGGCCATCATTACTGACATCCGGCCTTCGGTTCGGCACGGCGAGCCTGCTAAAATATTGTACTTACACGCTCGGTTTGCTTGTATTGCTTGTGACCATAACTGGCTTGAAGATTTGGTTGTGGGTTCCATGGACAAAATCGAGGACGTCGTTATGGTGCGTTGGCTAGCCGATGATCCACAGAGTTTGCTAATCATTCCACAGTCAAAGCCCACAGACGTAGCATCTTTGTCTTATTGGTTATTCAACACAACGTTGCTCCTCCATTTATTACGATGTGACAACGACACCAACCAGATATGCGAGATCCTTGGCCTATTTGGGCTGATTGAAGAGTTGTTGAATGTCATCTATGGTCAGCTTCAAGCACGTATATACAATGCGTACTAACATCAAGGGCAGTCCTCATCATCCGCATCGCGGAGCGCAAGATTGACCCACTCCTCGATCCTGCTCTCTTGGATCACTTGCCACTCCCGACTGAGTTTGAGGCTGTCCAATACGAATCCGAATGGTCCATATTGCGAGCCTTCACGTCGCCCAAGAAGAAGCCCCCTCCGGCTCCTGTCTCAACCTTGGTTCCCTCTGGCTCCCTCGATGGCATGCGTGTTCTCACGCCATCCACTGTTGCCCGTCCCAGGACGCCCACGCCCACACGGCCCGCTTCTCCGTCTCATAAGGGGCCCATACAGCAGCCAGGACCCCCGAACACAGCAAGTAGATTCTCTTCCCTGCGCTTCTCCATATCTAAGAGCATAAATGGGAATGGCGATTTCGGCCCACCGCTTCAAGGGCCTGCCGAGGTTAACCGTCTGCTTAGTGCCTTGCATACCCTCATGAGCATGTTCGGCATCAACCCGGTCCTCATCACCCAGACTTTCTCACAGGTGTTTTACTGGACTGCATGCGAATTGTTCAATCGGATACTACAACGAAAGAAGTATTTGTGTCGGGCTAGGGCCATTCAAATACTATTGAACCTATCATTCATCGAAGAATGGGTGTTGGAAGTCGGTTTGCCAAAGGGCGTTGCGATGCACTTCCAACCCGTGCGGGAGTTGCTTACCTGGCTGCAGGTATGAGCCCTTGTGCAGATCGGTAATACGAACATAGCCTGAATGAAGTTTCTAGCGTCTTTCCTCGATGAACCAGTTCACCGACCTTGTTGCAACGATCCAAACTTTCAAGCATTTGAACCCATTCCAAATGAGAAGAGCTGTTCGAGACTACCGATATGAGGTTGGAGAGGACCGGATGACGGAGGAATGCAGTCAGTATCTTGCACAACTTCAAAAAGACTGGGAACGTCAGCGAGTTAAACTCGGTGTGGAGGTACTCCGAAAATCGGTAAATGCCTATCCCCTGTATCAGACTCTGTCTTATATCGGAGCAGATTGCCGATCACGGAGAAAGTGACTCTGATATCAATGATGGAGCGTCATCCACCCAAGCCACCCAAGCAGCTCAAGCGGCTCAAGCGGCTCAAGCAGCAGCTCAAGCGACTTCTGAGTCTGAATCCAACGAGGTTGCTGCACAGAAATCGATCAATAATCTCTTCTCGCGAACGTTTGATAGATCAGAATGGATGCCACCGAAACCTCCTGCAGTCCTTGGGGAACTCCTTGATTCCCGACACATGTTACCGCTTCTCCTTCCATCCGACTCAATACATTTGGGTGCGCTACCCATCCTGGCGAAGGAGAAATACCTCGAGGATGATGGTAGTAAAGTAGGAAACTCCCGACCGTCGAGCATTAACAGCAGTAGAAGTCAGGGTTGTATGGAATGGTCGTCAAGAACGCGGAAACTCAGAGTCGTGGGGACGGAGATACTCGGTCTCATGGGCGAGCCCTTACATCCAGGTGGCCGATGGAAATGGTCCACGAGTGTCCTCGAGGTCGGAGACGAGGCCGATTTGCAGAGTAAGGGTGGCAGTCAAGTCGTTTACCCGGAGACGAATGAGGTCACTGAAGCGGAAGAGGGCGAGAGGGCAAAGTCACCGAAATTGACGCTAAATCCGCCTCGGATGAATAAAGGGCAGAGGAGGAAGGCAAGCGAAGATGATCAACCCGCGTATTTCGCGACGAGGGAACAGGCTGCCTCATGACACGAGTCATTAACGACGTGCCCTTGTGTCTCCACGTCGAGCAGTCATGTAGATTGGCATTGGCTGATGGTCATGCATAGGCTTGAATTTGTGGACATCCTCCCAGAGATGCCCCAGTCGCATGTACACCACTCCCTTTGTCCACTATTATCTCCGACTTTCCTGACAATACAATATCATTGTATACGCGATATCTTCCATGTTCTGCAACGCCTTTCTTCAACAACTGTTCGGGGGTTCCTCTGCTTAAGATTCTCAAGAGCGCACGCAGGATCACATAAAGGCCTTGTTCACAGACGCCTTTACGACACCAATTATCATAATCCACAATCATCGCCGGAAGCAGGAGATACCAGATGCCTTAGACAAGAAACTCGCGACGGATGCAAGCCGTGCTTTTGACATTGGTGGAAATTTGCTTTCGGCATTCCACAATACGAACAAATATTTGTTGAGGCCGGCTACAAAAACTTCGCGATTCAACATCGTCAAATTTAGTCCGTATATATGCGGTACAGTAACTGTTGCACCCCACGTAGCCCCCGGGCTGCACTCCAGGCTGTACAAGCGCTGAGAGCTTGTGTACTGAACCCACTGCGGTCCTACTCTCGACAGCAATACGAAATGGTGAAAGAACCAAGTGTCCATTGCAAGTTGCACCCAGGTCAGGTTTTCTAGCAACGTTGCCTCCAAATAGCTGCCCCCACGAAGGTTACATCACATCCTAAGCCCGCTCCGCATTGTATTGCCAACCTCATGGGCCCTTTTACGGGCAAAATCTCACTGGATTACGTCGGCCATGTTGTGGCATGTCGAATGGAACTTAACAAACGAACAACATTCTGTCTATCTGTCTGAGATGAGGGACCGCCTGCGCTCGCCACGGCTCGGTTCGGCATTCTGCTCCCGTTGACATTGCTTCTTTCCTGCAAGGTAGGGTTTAATCACTGAAGATTCCGGGAGTATGAAGCGGCGAAGCATTTTCTTTCTAGCGCCCAGTTATATTTAACACTTGTACTCTATATTTAACACCAGAGCACAGGACTTATGCTCTTATTTCCACCGAGAGAGACCGAGACGGAGGTGGTTATCTCCGTTCTTTGGGTTATCCTCCGTTGCTGTGCACATGCAGGGGAAGGTTCCCATCAACT
>WNFL01073475.1_pt1 | contig 11844 bp, 8 predicted proteins | sample 5400361 | NCBI WGS metagenome assembly WNFL01 (sample SAMN13153351, study PRJNA577476) | soil metagenome | isolation source: 40 cm soil on Douglas fir-dominated hillslope | place: USA:California | collected 2013-09-17
CAGGAGAGGTCGCCGTGGACGATGCCCTGCTCGTGGGCTTCTTCGAGCGCCTCCGCGATCTGGGATCCGATCGAGACCGCCTCCGCCTCGGGCAACGGGCCTCGGGCCGCGGCGATCTTCTCCGCGACCGTCTTGCCCGGGATGTACTCCAGGACCAGGAAATCCAGCCCGTCCTGGCGGTCCAGGTCGTAGATCGTGGCGATGTGGGGGTGATTGAGCCGCGAGAGCGCGAGCGCCTCGCGGCGGAACCGCTCGCGCGCGGCATCGTCGGCCAGGGCGCCGACGGGAAGCATCTTCAGCGCCACGTCCCGTCCCAGGCGCTCGTCGCGCGCCCGGTGCACGACCCCCATCCCGCCCGCGCCGATCTGCTCGAGGACGCGGTAGTGGGAGAGCGTTCGACCGATCATGGCCCGTCACTATAGCCCGGAATTGGGGTACCATTCGACACCCCATGGCGATATCGATCGAAGGCGCCGACCTCCTCACCGTCGGGCTCCTGGTGCTGCTCGAGGCGGCGCTGAGCGCCGACAACGCGCTCGTTCTCGCGATCCTGGTATTGCCGCTTCCCAAGAAGCAGCAGAAGAAGGCGCTCCAGTACGGGATCGTCGGCGCGTTCGCCTTCCGGATCCTCGCCACGCTCTCGGCGGTCCACCTGATCCACATGGACTGGGTGAAGCTGGTGGGCGGGATCTACCTTCTCTACCTTCCGTTCAAGCATTTCGCCCACAAGCGGCAGCCGGAGGGGAAAAAGGGCGCGCATCCCGCGGCCGCGACGCTTCTGGGGCTTTCGCTCTTCTGGTCCACGGTGGTCCGCGTCGAGACGACGGACGTCGTCTTCGCCATCGACTCGATCCTGGTCGCGGTGGGCATGTCGCGGAAGCTCTGGGTCATCCTGGCGGGCGGGATCCTGGGCATCATCGCGATGCGCGTCCTGATCGGCCAGGTGCTTGTCCTGGTACGCCGCTATCCCGCGATCGTGGACGGGGCGTACGTGATCGTCGCGTGGGTGGGCGTGAAGCTGGTTCTGGAGTATTTGCATTCGATCGACGTGATCGGATTCGAGATCCCCCGCTGGGTGGGAATCGGCATCGTGCTGGTGCTCTTCGGGCTCAGCACGATCTACGCGGTGATGAAGGGACGCGCGCCGGAGGAAGCCGACGAATGAGACGTGTCTTGCTTCTTGCGATCGCGGCACTGCTGATGACACCCGTTGCGGCTCACGCGAAGCTCTCGCCCTATCTGGACGAATCCGGTCTCATCGCGACGACGCCCGGGACCGACGACGGCGCCGTCGCCGCGACGCTGAATCCGGCGCAGTGGGCGCTGATGGAGCGCCCCGAGACGGCGATCTGGTGGTCGGATCGTCAGGTCTCGAGCGGCCGGAGGGACGACTACGGGATCGCCGCGGGACGCGGGCTGGGATTCTCCTATCGTCACCGAATTCTTCCAGCGCTGGGCGGCGCGCGCGGGGTCGGCGATTACCAGATCGGCCTGGGCTTCAAGGATCCGTTCGGCGCCGTGGGCGTTTCGTACGGCTTTTCCGGGCCCGGACGCTCCGCGTTCGACCGCACGAATTTCCTCTCGGTCGGACGGATCGCCCGTCCGACCCCCTGGCTTTCATTCTCCACGACGGGCCGCACCGATTTCTCGGGCGAGAACCAGGGAGTTCTTGATCTGGGCCTTCGCCCGCTCTCCGATCCGCGAATCACCCTCTTCACCGACTACGCCCTGGAGAACCACCAGCACTGGGATGGCGGGGACGCATCGTTCGGAGCGTCGGTGCGTCCGATCCCGGGTCTCGAAGCCGCGGGCCGGTGGAGCGAGCACGACCGCTTCCAGCTGACGCTGGGCGTGACCGTCGCGAGGAACGGCTTCCGCTCGCACTCGCGGTACGACCACTCCGACCTCGGCGCCACGAATTTCGTGGTTCGCATGAATCCGCCCCTGCGCGGCCTGGATCCCGCCGCGAGACTCCTGAAAAGACGCCGCTTCCTCGAGATGGACCTGAAGGGCGAGGCCGTCTACCAGCCGCATCGCTTCTTCGATCAGGACGCCCTCGCTTTCTGGCAGATCGTCGAGGACCTCTCCTTCGCGGTGAAGGATCCGACCGTGGGCGGCGTGGCGATCAACCTCTCCGGACTCGACGCCAACATCGAGATGGTCTGGGAGCTTCGGGAGAAACTGCTGGAGCTGAGACACGCCGGGAAGAAATCCGTGATCTACATCGATCGTCCGGGGGCCACCGACTACTACCTGGCCACCGCGGCCGACAAGATCGTCATGGATCCGTTCGGCATGCTGGGGATCCCGGGCGTCACGACCTCGAAGACCTACATGAAGGACGCGCTCACGAAGCTGGGCATCGGATTCGAGGAGTGGCGCTACTTCAAGTACAAGTCGGCGATGGAGACCCTGTCCCGCCGCGACATGTCGGACGCGGATCGCGAGCAGCGCGGGGACCTGGTGAGGGATACGTACGAAGAGCTGGCGCGCGGGATCACGGAGTCCGGCCGCATGACGCGCGAGCAGTTCGATACGACCATCAACGAAGAGCCGGTCTTGATGCCGCGCCGGCTGCTGGAGCTCAAGTGGATCGACGCGGTCGCTGGGCCGGACACGCTCCGCGATCTGGCGAAACAGCTAGCCGGGAAGAGGCTCCTGTTCCAGAAGACCAAAGCCGCGCGCGCCGCGCGCTGGATGCCCGATGAATCCTGGGGTCCCAAGCCCACGGTCGCGCTGGTCTACGCCATCGGCGAGTGCGCCATGGACGCCGGGATCCGGGGGCGCGCGACCTCCAAAGCGTTGAAGAAATTCCGCGAGCGGCGCGACGTCAAGGCGGTCGTGCTGCGCGCCGACTCCCCCGGCGGGGATCCCCTGGCCTCGGACCTCGTCGCCCGCGAGATGCTGGCATACCGCAAAGCGGGGAAACCACTTCTCGTGAGCATGGGGCGCGTGGCGGGAAGCGGCGGCTACTGGATCAGCATGAACGCCGCGCGGATCACCGCGTCCCCTTTCACCGTGACCGGATCGATCGGCGTCATCGGCGGATGGGCCTGGGACGAGGGCCTGGGCAAGAAGCTGGGCCTGACCTACGACAAGGTGCAGCTGGGGAAGAGCGCCGATCTGCTGGGCGGCCTCCGGATCCCCTTTCTCGGCATCCAGATCCCGGAGCGGAACCTGGACGAGCGCGAGCACGTAGTGATGAAGAAGACGATGCTCGAGCTCTACGACGACTTCACGCAGCACGTCGCGCTGGGTCGCGGGCTCCCGGTCGACCGCGTGCGCGAGATCGCACAGGGCCACGTCTACATGGGACGCCGGGCGCTCGAGATCAAGCTGGTCGACGAGATCGCGACGCTGGATCGGACGGTCGAGGAAGCGAAGAGCGCGGCGCGCATTGCCACGGGCCGGCGGGTCCGGATCGAGGAGTATCCCCGGCCGCCGCTCTTCCGCGTGCCCAGCCTCATCGAGTCGCCGGTGCGAATGTTCCTTCGCGTACGAGCAACGCGGACTGGCCTGGATGTTGAAGAATCCCGGAACGCCGCTCCTCCTCACGCCCGCGTCGCTGCTCCCGGACGAGGCGGCACCCCGGTAGCGGAAGGTCCCCATGCACGGCGTCACCGGCTTCACCGTCGCCACGCTCTACCTGATCGTCGGCGGCCTGGTCTTCCTCCTCGGCATCGTGATTCTCCGCGAGGCGCCGCGGGAGAAGGCGAACCGCGCCACCGCGCTCATGCTCTTCTTCGGAGGGCTGGGCTCAGTGCTGGGCGCGATCGGATTCATCGTGGAGGGCGCCGGCAAAGCGCCCCACGCGGGCGGCACGGACCTCCTCCGCTCCTTCAATTATCTCTGGGAGCTCTTCTTCCCGTCGCTGCTCTGGTTCGCGTGCGTCTTCCCCACCGAGAACAAGGTGGTGAAACGGGTCCCGCTCGCGGCGTTCTGGATCTTCGCGCCGCACGCGTTCCATCTGCTCCTCATGGTGCTCCAAACGAACGGTGCGATCACCGGGAGCCTGATCTCATGGCTTTCCCGGAATCCCATCGGCTCCACGGTCATCCACGTGCTCCGGGTGCCGACCGAGCTGGTGTTCGGCTTCCACGTCATCCTCTTCTCCGCGGTGAACCTCCTCTACATCGCCGCGGCGCTGACCCTGCTCTGGGTCAGCTACCGCCGCGCCCAGAACGCGCGAATACGAGTTCAGCTCCGGACCATCTTCATCGGGCTCGCGTCCTGCGCGGGCCTCTACGCGATCGCGATTCCCATCCCCACGCTCCTGAACCACACCTGGTCCGCGCTCACGCGCTCGACCTTGATCGTGGCGGCGCTGGTGCTGGGCTCCGCGGGGATCGCCTACTCCATGGTCCGGTACCGGTTCCTGGACGCGAAGCTGATCGCGCGCAAGTCCATTCTCTACGCCTTGACCTCCGCGTTCCTGGTCAGTGTGTACCTCACGATCATCCGCCAGCTGGACGCGCTGCTCGAGTCGGTGGCCGGCATCGACGTCACGGTCTTCGAGACCGCGATTCTCCTGATCGCGCTCGTGCTCTTCCAGCCCGTGGTCTCGTGGCTGGAGGAGACGCTGGAGAAGGTGTTCCTCCGCGAGAAGAGCGACCACCGCACGCTGCTGCGCCACATGAGCGGCGAGGTGCTCACGGTGCTGGATCTCAGGAAGCTCGCGGACACCGTGCTGGAGACGCTGCGGGAGGGCGTGTCCGCGCGAACGACGGTGTTGCTCATCGCGCCGGGCGGCCATGAACCCGTGGTGCGCGGGTTCGGCGGAAACGTGGACCTGGATGNNGAGGGCGCGTCGCTGATCCGGCGCTCGGAGATCGGCGACATGATCAAGGCGCAGAGCGAGAACGACGAGGTGAAGCCGCTCCTCGCCACGGAGCCCTACCTGCTCCTGCCGCTCCGGCACGCGGGGCAATTTCTGGGGCTGATCGCGCTGGGGCGCAAGATCACCGAGATGCGCTACACCCCGGAGGAGATGTCGCTGCTCGAGACGCTCGCGAACCAGACCAGCGTGGCCCTCAAGAACGCGCTCCTCTACGAGGAGAATCTCGCCAAGTCGGTGCTCGAGGAGGAGCTGGCGGTGGCGCGGCGGATCCAGCAGCAGTTCCTGCCCACGCGCCTCCCCGAGATGGGCCGATTCGGGATCGCGGCGATGAACGTCCCCAACAAACAGGTGGGCGGCGACTACTACGACATCGTGGACGTGGGCTCGGGCAACTACCTGATCACGATCGCCGACGTGGCGGGCAAGGGCGTGCCCGCCGCGTTGCTGGCCTCGATGGTGCAGGCATCGGTGCGGACGCAGGCGCAGGATGGAAAGCCGATCTGCGAGATGATGGACCGGCTGAACCGGCTTGTCTTCGAGGCCACCCCGGACGATCGGTTCGCGACCTGCTTCCTGGCGCGCGTCATGGGCGGGGACGGCGCGGCCGCGCTGGGGCCGTCGCTTTCCTTCTCCAATGCGGGCCACAACTACCCGATCCTGCTCCCCGCCGGAGGCGGGTGTCGGTTCCTGGACGTCGGGGGCATCCCGCTCGGGATCCGCTCGGAGTTCGCCTACGCCGAGACGAGCACCCCGCTCGAGAAGGGAGACGCCCTGATCCTCTATACGGACGGGATCACCGACGCGCGGAACCGGCTGATGGAGGATTACTCCGAGGAGCGCCTTTTCGAGTTCGCCACGACGCTCCCGCGCCACCTGACCGCGCGCCAGCTCCTGGACGCCATCGCGGAGGACCTGGCCCGGTTCACCCAGGGGGCGGATCAGGCGGACGACATCACCCTCGTGGCCCTGAAGGTCCTTTGATCAGTCCCGGCGCGGGCATTCCGTTGGTGATGCGCTTCGGGGTTCTGGTACAGTAGCCCTCATGGGAGCCGCCAAGCCGACACCCGTGCGGGACCAGAGCGGCACCATCACCCTCACCATCGGAAGCCGCCTCGAGCTCTTATCCTTCGTCCACGGGCTGATCGAGGACATCGCGGGCCAGTTCGAGCTGGACGAGGAAACCGCGGGCGCCCTGACCATCGCGGTGATCGAGGCCGGCACCAACGCCATCCAGCACGGGAACGTTTTCGCGGCGCACAAGTCCGTCACGTTCGTCTTCGACGTGGGCCAGGGCGAGATCGACGTGCGCGTGGACGATCACGGGGATGGGTTCGACCCCTCGCGCGTCGCGAATCCCACCGATCCTTCGAATCTTCTGGATCCACACGGCCGGGGGCTCTACCTCATGCGTCAGCTGATGGACGACGTCTCTTTCGAGACCCGCGAGGATCACGGAACCACGGTCAAGCTTCGCAAGACCTGGCGCGTCAACGCGCGCTAGCGGCTCGAACTCTACGGATCGGAAGGTGCTCCAGGGTCCTCTTCACGGCGGGGTAGATCTGCTCGAACGCACCGACCACGCGCGGATCGAACTGCGTCCCCGCCGCGTCGCGAAGCTCGGCCAGCGCTTCCTCTTCGGGCATCGGCTTCCGGTACGGCCGGCTCGAGGTCATGGCGTCGAAGGCGTCGGCCACGGCCATGATCCGCGCTTCGATCGGGATCGCCTCGCCGCGCAGACCGTCCGGATGCCCTGTGCCGTCGTATCTCTCATGGTGGTGGCGCACGCCCGGGAGCAAGGGGTGTAGGAGGGAGATCGGGCGCAGGATGTCCTCCCCGATCAGGACGTGCATGTCCATCTTCTCCCGCTCCATGGCGTTCAGGTGGCCCCGCTTCGCGAGGATCGTCTCGTCCACGGCGATCTTCCCGATGTCATGCAGCAGGCAGCTGCGGTGGATCATGTCCAGGGTCGCCGGAGGCAGCCCCAGCTGCTTCCCGATCGCCTCGGAATACGCGGCCACGCGCACCGAATGGCCCTCGGTGTAAGGGTCCTTCGCTTCCAGCGCCATCGTGAGCGACACGATGACGCTCATGAAGAGATCTTCCATCCGCTCCTGGATGCGCTCTTCCTGAACCGCCACCCCGGCCAGCGTGGCCAGGTTCTCGAACGCCTCCACGTGCTCCGCGCGCACGTGCACCGCGTGGCGATTGTTGACCAGCAGCGCGCCCACGTTCTGATCGCGGACGCGGATCGGCGCCAGGGCGCCCCAGTTCATCCCGGCCGCCAGCAAGAACTCCCGCGCCCAGGCGTTTTTCTGACTGCGCTTGAAGAGCGTCACCTTGTCGCGGGCGTGAAGCGCGTCCAGGAGCTCCGAGGCGGGACCCGACAGCGTGTAGTCGCCCCATTCCGCGAGGCCGGCGTGCGCGACGCGGAAGAGGTAGCCGCCCGAATCGTTCCGGACCAGCACCGCGACGCCGTCCGCGCGCAACAGAGTCCCCACGCCCTCGACCACGGCGACGAAGGGCGAGCCTGAGCCTTCGATGTAGCCCAGGGAACGCGCGACCTGATTCAGCATCTGGAGCGTGGCGAGCGGGGCGGGTAGGTTCAGCCCTTCGGCGAGGACGAGGGGAAGGTCTGATTTGTTCCTGGTATGCATGGGCCTCTCCACGGGCGATCGGGAGGGAACCCCCGCATCCCTCCTGAACCCAAGAATCGGCAGAAGTCCGAGAATGTTTAGCGGTTAGCCTACGACCGGAAGGAATCTCGAGAGGAAGGAGACGAACCTCGGGAAGAGATCGGTGACGAGGAGGATTCCGAACAGGATGAGCACCACGCCGCTTGCCACCTCGATCGTGCGGAGGTGCTTCCGGATACCGCGCGAGGCCGCCAGGAACGAGTTCAACGTGAGCGAGGCGATGAAGAAGGGCAGCCCCAGGCCCAGGGAGTACACGGACAGGAGGAGGATGCCCGTCCCCACGGTCTTCGCCGTGCTGGCGTAGATCAGGATCGAGGCCAGGATCGGTCCGATGCACGGGGTCCAGCCCGCCGCGAACGTCACGCCCACCAGGACCGAGCCCAGGATGCCAAGCGGCTTCGACGTGAGCTGCTTTTTCCGCTCCCGCGAGAGCGCTGGAATGGGGATGAGCCCCGTCAGGAAGATCCCGAACACGATGATCATCACCCCGCCGACACGGCGCAATGTGTCCTGATGCTCGCGCAGGAACGTCCCCGCCACGGTGGCCGTGGCCCCGAGCGCGATGAAGACCAGCGAGAAGCCCAGGATGAACGCGAGGGAATGGATGATGGTGAGGCGTCGCACGCGCGGCCCCACGCTCCCCGCCGTCAGCTCGTCGAAGGAGACGCCCGTGATGAAGGTGATGTAGGACGGCACGAGCGGAAGCACGCAGGGGGAGATGAAGGAGACCACACCAGCCAGGAAGGCCGCGAGGAGCGAGACCTGGTTCACCTGCGATTCGAACACGCGGCGGCCCTAGCTCTCGAGGAGTGGCTGGATCGTGTCCTCGAAGGTCTTCGCGGGCATCACCCCCACGAACTTCTGGACGATCCTTCCCTGGCGATCGATGACGAAGGTGGTCGGGATTCCCAGGATTCCGCCGTAGCTCTTCGCGGTCTCGTCGTTTGCGAGGAGCATGGTGTAGTTGATGTCGTGTTTGTCGACGAACGGCTTCACCGCCTTCTCCCCGTCCGCGTCCAGAGAGAGGCCCACGATCTCCAGCCCCTTGTCCTTGTACTTGGACTGGAGCTTCACGAAGTCCGGAATCTCCACGCGGCACGGCCCGCACCACGTGGCCCAGAAGTCCACGATCACGACCTTCCCCTTGAAATCGGAGAGATGGACGGTCTTTCCGGAAAGATCGGTCAGCGCGAAGTCCGGCGCCTGAGAGCCGATCGAGCCGGAGCCGGCCGGGGTGGCTACCTTCTCTCCGCCACCTGCATTCTTCTCCGGGGTCGAGCGCGAGCAGCCGAACGCCATCATCAGCGCCAGCACGCCCGCGGCGGCCCAGAGGATTCGCCTAGAGGATGGGATAGTACTTCTCCAGCTCGTAATCCGTGATCTGCGTGCGATACGCATCCCACTCGATCCTCTTGTTCTCGATGAATTTCGTGAAGACATGATCCCCCAGCGCTTCCTTCACGACCTTCGACTTCTCCGTCAGATCGATCGCCTCGATGAGGCTCCCCGGCAGGCTTCCGATCTCGAGCTCCTTCCGCTCCTTGGCATCCATCTCGTAGATATCCTCCTCGACGGGAGGCCGGAGCGTCAAGTTGCTGTCGATTCCCTTGAGACCCGCCGCCAGGCAGATCGCGAAGGCCAGATAGGGGTTGCAGGCGGGGTCCGGACACCGGAGCTCCACCCGCGTGGCCTTCTCGTGTCCGGGCTTGTACATGGGAACCCGCACCAGCGCCGAGCGGTTCCGCTGCCCCCAGGCGATGTAGACCGGCGCCTCGAAGCCCGGCACCAGACGCTTGTACGAATTGACCCACTGATTCGTGATCGAGGCGAACTCGGGCATGTAGTTCAGGAGCCCGGCCAGGTACGAGCGGCCGGTCTTCGAGAGGTGGTACTTGTCGCCCGCGGCGAAGAAGAGATTCTTCCCGCCCTTGAAGAGGGATTGATGGATATGCATCCCGCTCCCGTTCTCGCCGTAGACGGGCTTGGGCATGAACGTGGCGTAGTAGCCGCCCTGCCGCGCGATCTCCTTCACCACGTAGCGGTACGTGATGCACTGGTCGGCCATCTTGAGGGCTTCGGAATACTTTAGGTCGATCTCGTGCTGGCTGGACGCCACCTCGTGGTGCGAGGCCTCGACGGCGATCCCCATCTCTTGCAGCGCCTCCACCGTGCGCGAGCGAAGCTCCGTGCCGATGTCGTCCGGAACCTGGTCGAAGTAGCCCGCGTGATCGAGGAGCGTGCGGTCGGTGACGCTCTTGAAATAGAAGTACTCCAGCTCGGGTCCGAGGTAGAACGTGTACCCCTGCTTCTCGACCCGCTTCAGCGCGCGCTTCAGGACGTGGCGCGTGTCACCGGCGTAGGGCGTGCCGTCCGGATTCTGGATGTCGCAGATCAGGCGTCCGACGTGCTCGCCGTTCACCTTCCACGGGAGGAGCGCGAACGTGCTCACGTCGGGCATCGCGATGAGATCGCTCTCATAGATCCGCGCGAAGCCTTCGACCGACGAGCCGTCGATCCCCACGCCGCCATCGAGCGCGTCCGCCAGCACGTGCAGCGTGATCCCGACGGCCTTCAGCTGCCCCAGGATGTCGACGAACCAGAGGTGGATCATCTCCACGCCCTTCTCTTCGCAGAACTTCACGATCTCTTTCTTCGACTTCAACCCTTCCATCCGCTCCGTCCTCCTTTAAGAAACCGTGTTTGTCCTTGGTGAGGAGAAGAAACGCCGTGACCGTAGCGGTCTTGCGACGGTGCGTCAAGGGTCGGTCGGATCACTCCCCGATGATCTTGATCAACACGCGCTTCTGGCGGCGGCCGTCGAACTCGCCGTAGAAGATCTGCTCCCACGGGCCGAAGTCGAGCTTGCCGCCGGTGATCGCCACGACCACCTCGCGCCCCATGATCTGGCGCTTGTGGTGCGCGTCGGCGTTGTCTTCGCCCGTCCGGTTGTGATGGTAGCGCTGGGGGCTGGCATCGAACGGCGCCAGCTCCTCGAGCCAGCGCTTGTAGTCCTCGTGGAGGCCGGGCTCGTCGTCGTTGATGAACACGCTGGCCGTGATGTGCATCGCGTTCACCAGGCAGAGCCCTTCCTTGACGCCGCTCTCGCGCACGGCCTTTTCCACCTCGGGGGTGATGTTCACGAACTCCATCCGCGCCGGGATTTCGAGCGTCAGCGTCTTGCGGAGATGCTTCATGGGTTCAGTATAGGGAATCCCGCGTCCGTACGCGAAATCTTAGCCGTAGCACCACGCCGCGGGACGCGCGCAGACTCCCTGCATGTCTCCGGCGACCTCTCCATCCCTCCGCGCGGAAGCCGTCGTCCCCTTCCCGCCCATCGACGTCTGGCAGGCCTTCACGCAACCGGTCCTCCTCTACTACTGGCTGGGGGACGCGGTGGAGATCGACCTCCGCGTGGGCGGCGCCTACATCGTGCGGGGCACCCACGGGGTGAGGCTGGACGCGACCGTGGAGCGGCTCGTGGAGGGCAGGCGGCTGGTCCTCCGTCCCACCCGCAGCCAGTACGACGACCGGCTCGAGATCGATTTCGTGAAGCTGGCGGGGGCCGAGACCCGTGTCACGGTCTCCGATCCCGATCCTTTGGCCTGTGCCCTGTGGCGGGACGCGCTGGAAAACCTGGCCTCGGTCTGGGAGCACGGCATCGATCTTCGCGAGGCCCGGAGGCCCATGATGGGAATCGGCACCCGGGACTTGAAGCCCGGCGACCGGCCGATCCGAGGCGTTCCTCCGGGCGTGGGCGTCCGGCTGCAGGCCGTCCTACGCGGCGGTGCGGCCGAAGAAGCGGGGCTGCGCGCGGGGGATGTGATCCTCGCCTTCAACGCGGCCCCGGTCCGGAACGAGGACGAGGTGCGGGACGGAGAGGAGCACACCCGCACGGTGATGCTGCGCTCCCGTCCGGGACGGGGCGAACCGCCCCTCGATCCCCACCGCCTGATCCGGGTGCTGAGCGAGGACGTGCCGTTAGCCGACGCCGCGCTGGGAAAGGCTGTGGAGGGTGTCTCCGACGCGGACGCCTATCGGCCGGAGGGTCCGGAGGCCTGGTCCGTGGCGCAAGTGCTGGGGCACCTCTCGGTCACCGAGCGGATGCTCCAGTGCTGGCTGGACCAGGCGGCGCGCGGGGCGAGGCCGGTCATCGAAAGCGAGCAGGTGACGAGCTCGAGCCGGATCGCCGCGGCGCTGGAGCGGAAGCCTTCCGTGAAGGAGCTGCTGGACCGCCTGCGGCGCGACGAACGCGAGACCCTGGCCTACCTGAGCCATCTCCCGGCCGCCGTCACCTCGTTCAAGCCACGCTGGGCG
>WNFL01032832.1_pt3 | contig 11842 bp, 9 predicted proteins | sample 5400361 | NCBI WGS metagenome assembly WNFL01 (sample SAMN13153351, study PRJNA577476) | soil metagenome | isolation source: 40 cm soil on Douglas fir-dominated hillslope | place: USA:California | collected 2013-09-17
GAGAACCGCCACGAAGGCCAGGGCTCGAAGGACGCCGCGAGCAGCCAGAAGACAAGCGAGCCCAGCGCCATCATCCATACCGTCAACGCCTCGGTATTCAGCTTGGTTTGTGCGCGCTGAATGCCGATCGTGCCGAAGGCCCAGCCGATCGCCGCAATCTGCATCCAGGCCACGCCGAGCGGCCGGCCCGCGAGCGTGCTGAACTCGTTGCCGATCAAAAGGCCGATCGCAAGCGCCGCCAGTACCGTTCCAAGCACGACCCGCGCGGTCAGTCGCGTGCGATAGAGCAGTGCGCCCAGCAGCACGGTCCAGATTGGCATCGTGAAGCCGAGGATGGCAGCGCGCCCGGACGCGAGCGCCTGCACGCCGAGAATCGAGAACAGGTGCCAGGCGATGATGTTGGGCAGCGCCAGCCGCAGCACGAGCGACAGTTCGCTGCGCGGCAGGCGCAGCGTCGTGCCGCGCCAGGAAAAATACGCAGCGAGCAGCAGCGTGCCGCCGCTCATCGTCAGCGCGCGAAAGTACAGCGGCGACAGCTCGCGCAGCGAGAACTTCATGATCGGCCAGTTCAGGCCCCAGATCAGGGTCACTGCAGCGAGCGCAAGGCATTGCGTGCGCGAGAGCGCTGTGGGCATGATCGCGCCGAAACGGGTTGCGCGCGCTGCCGCCTGCGACAGCGCGCGAGTTACACCGCAACCGCGGCCGCGATATGCGGATGCGGTTCGTAGCCGGCAAACGAAAAATCCTCGAGCGTGTAATCGAAGATCGTGGCCGGCTGGCGTGCGATCTGGAGCGTGGGATACGGCCGCGGCGGCCGCGCCAGCTGCTCGCGCACCTGCGCAAAGTGATTGCTGTAGATATGGCAATCGCCGCCGACCCAGACAAAATCGCCGGCATCCAGGTCGCATTGCTGCGCCACCATGTGCGTGAGCAGCGCATAACTGGCGAGGTTGAACGGCACGCCGAGAAAGATATCGCAACTGCGCTGATACAGCTGGCAACTCAGGCGCGCGCGGGCGCCAGCGGCGCGGCCGGGCGCGACGTAGAACTGGAACAGCAAGTGGCACGGCGGCAGCGCCATGGCGGGCAGATCGCCGACGTTCCACGCCGAGACGATCAGGCGGCGCGAATCCGGATTGGACTTGATCTGCTCCAGCACGCTCGTGATCTGGTCGATCGCACCGCCGCTGCGCGTCGGCCACGAGCGCCATTGCACGCCGTACACCGGACCCAATTCACCGTGCGCGTCGGCCCATTCGTCCCAGATCGAAACCTTGTTCTCGCGCAGGTACGCAACGTTCGATTCGCCACGCAGGAACCACAGCAACTCGACAATGATCGAGCGCGTGTGCAACTTCTTGGTCGTGATCAAGGGAAAGCCCTGGTCGAGGGCGAATCGCATCTGATAGCCGAACACCGAACGCGTGCCGGTGCCGGTGCGGTCGCGTTTCTCCACACCGTTCTCGAACACGTGGCGCATCAAGGTTTCGTACTGGTTCATGGTGGGGAATGAAGCAGAGCGCCCCTAAGCGTTGGCCACCGATGGCGCAGCCCCCGCGAATTGCAAAGCCGCGAGCCGCGCATACAAGCCGCCGCGCGCGACCAGTTCTTCGTGCCGGCCGGCATCGACCAGCCGCCCGGCATCGAGCACGAAGATGCGATCGGCGCGCTGCACAGTCGCCAGGCGGTGCGCGATCACGATCGTCGTGCGGCCGACCATCGCCGCTTCGAGCGCCGCCTGCACCACGCGCTCGCTCTCGGCGTCGAGCGCGGAGGTTGCCTCGTCGAGCAGCAGCAGCGGCGCGTCCTTGAGCATCGCGCGCGCGATCGCCAGCCGCTGGCGTTGGCCGCCCGAGAGACGCACGCCGCGTTCGCCCACCTCGGTTGCGTAGCCCTCGGGCAGACGGCGCGCGAAATCATCGACGAAGGCAGAGCGCGCCGCGGCCAGTGCTTCGGACTCGGTCGCAGCGCTGCGGCCATAGCGGATGTTTTCGAGCAGGCTGCCGGAAAACACGACCGCATCCTGCGGCACTACGGCCACGTGCCGGCGCAGATCGGCGAGACCCAACTCGCGCAGCTCGATGCCATCGAGTTGCAACGATCCGGCGTCGATGTCGTAGAACCGCTGCAGCAACTGGAACACCGTGGTCTTGCCCGCTCCCGAAGGACCGACCAAGGCCACGGTTTCGCCCGGCACGACGTGCAGCGACAAATCGTCGAGCACGCGCTGCTGCGGCCGCGACGGGTAGGTGAAGCGGACCGATTGCAGCCGCACCTCGACGCCCGCGCGCGTGCTGCCGTCGAGCGTCGGCGCGCGGCGCGCGAGCGTGCGCGGCAAGGGCGGATCGACGATCGGTGAACGCGCGTCGAGCAGTTCCATCAGCCGCTCGGTGGCGCCGGCCGCGCGCAGCAGGTCGCCCCAAACTTCGGCGAGCACGGCGACACCGCCGGCGACCACCATGATGTAGAGCGCGGTCTGCGACAGTTGCCCGGCGGTGATGCGGCCGGCAACCACCGACTGCACGCCGCCGTACAAACCCCACAGCAGCGCGCCGAAGACGCCGATGATCAGAAACGCGGTGAGCGTTGCCCGCGTGCCGGTGCGGCGGATCGAGGTCGCGAACGCCTGTTCATTGGCGCGCGAAAAGCGCGCCGCCTCGGCATGCTCCTGCGTGAAACTCTGCACCACCGGAATCGCATTTAACACCTCGCCGGCGATGCCGCTGGTATCGGCGATCCGGTCCTGGCTCGCACGCGACAGGCGCCGCACACGTTGCCCGATGATCAGCGCCGGCAGCACGACCACGACGATGATCCCGCTCACCGTCAGCATCAGGCGCGGACTGGTGGCGATCAGCATCGCCATGCCGCCCACGAACAAGACGATGTTGCGCAGGCCCATCGAGACGCTCGAGCCCACCGCGTTCTGGATCACGGTGGTGTCGCTGGTCAGGCGCGACAGCACCTCGCCGGTCTTGAGCGTTTCAAAAAACTGCGGGCTTTGCATCAGCACATGCGAATAGACGGCTTGGCGCAAATCGGCCGTGACCCGCTCGCCGATCCAGGGGACCATGAAGAAGCGGCCCGCGGTAAAGACGCCGAGCGCGACCGCGACCGCGAACAGCAGCAGAAAATATTCGCGCGCCGCCGCCAGGCGCTCGAGCGCCGGCGTGTCGCCCGGCAGCGCGAGCGCGCGATCGACCAGCAACTTGACCGCAAAGGGGGCGGCCAGCGTGGCCGTGGCCGCGAGCAGGAGGAACAGCAGCGCGAGCGCGATCTGCGCGTGATAGCGCGCGACAAACGGGAGCAGGGAGCGCAACGGGCGCAGCCGGCGCGCGCTCGCGGGCGCGCCGGTCGCCGGTTGCGAAGGCCGCACCGGCTGTACGGACGGCGCCGACGCCAACGAGGGCGCGGTCGATGAGGAGGAGCTTGAGCCGTTCATCGGGACAACGTTGCTGCTGCGGGCGCGGCCACGCCAGCGCGCGCGGGCGATCGGTTCATCAGGTCACCCCAACCACAGCCGCACGAGGCCCCAAATGCTCATCGTCACCAGTGCGCCCCAGGCGGAGTACGCAACGACGAAGCCACGGCCGCGCTGCTTCGGTGAAGCGATATAGCCGAGCGCATACCAGACGCGGCCGGCGAGCCAAACTGCGCCCGCCAGCGCGGCCCAATGGGGATTGAAGTACCACGCCGCGAGCCACAGTGCCGGCAGGAACGCCACCGTGTTTTCGAGCGTGTTCATCTGCACGCGAAAGTGCCGCTCGAACACTTCGTTGCCGATCGTCGCCGGCGCTTTTACGCCGAAGGCGACGCGCGCGCGCCCGACCTGCCAGGCCGTATAGAACAACAGCAGCAAGGTCAGCAACGTGATCGCCGCCGGCCAGGTCATTCCAATCATGTTGACTCCAGATCCGATCCCAGCGCGCACTGTAGCCAATCCATGTTAAAGCGCCGGTCAAGCCGTGGCGCGCTCGAGTGGCGGTGCGATTGGCGCGACCGCTGCGTGCGGTCTCACCGCCGCATTGGTGCGGCGTAGCCCGTCAACTCGAGATAGCCGCGGCCGATCGGCTGCCTGTCTTCCAGCAATTGACTCGCGCCTTCCCAATAGGCGATACCGTTGACCGCGCGCGAGTCCAGTTCCTGATCATCGAACAGCGGCTTGGTGGTGAAAATTCGCGCGCCGATCCTGATCTGCTGTGCCACCGGCCAGTCGGCGCCGGTGCGCGCCGAATGCCATTGCGCCAGAGGATGCCAGCGTATTTCGTCAGCGGAAAATGTCTGGATGCGCGCCGTGTTCCGGCCGCGCAATGACGCATAGGCATGCAGCGGCCGTTCGTTTTTTGGATCGTCGCGCCGGCGGATCTGAAACGCGGTGAGCGCCGAGCCGTCGGCGAGATTCATCCCGAGCCAGTCCCAACCCGCGGCGTCGACCGCGAGCAGCGTATTGGCCCATTCATGATCGAGCCAGGCGACGCCGCGGCGGCTTGCGCGCACTCCCGCACGTTCGATCGTGCCGCTCACCGCGAGCTGCGGTTGCGAGTAGTAGTAGCTCGCTTGTGCCGGCGACGGGCCCTTGCGCGAGCGGCCGGCCTCGCCCTGCAACAGCAGCGGCTGAGTCGGCAGTGCCGCCAGATCAAGAACAAATTCACGCGCGCGCAGAGAACAGCGATAGGAGCCATCGGCGGCGCGGGCGAACCGCCAGCGATCGAGTGTGAGATCAGTATCGCTTTCCGCTGCGGCGGCAATGCCGAAACCGGTGCGGCTGATCCGCTGTTCCTGCATCAGCGCAGCGCGCGCCGGATCGGCCAGAGCGGCATGTGCCAGCAGCACTTGGTGCGCGGCGAAGCGGCTGGGATTGGCCGGATCGATTGCCGTGTGAATCCGAAAGAATGTTACTTGGAAGCCGAGCGCGGCATCGTGTTCAGCATCGAGCGCGGGATCGGGGTCGAGCCAGCCGGTCAGATACCACCACTCAATTCGGAAGTCGTTATGCGCGCCATGGTCGCGTGGAAACGCGAGCGTGCGCGGCGCCAGCGCAATGCCGTCCGCATTGCTCGCTGTGGCTCCAGACAAGGAGCCGAGCAGATTGGGCGCGATCGCCGCCAGCGTGCCGGCCAGTGTGCCGAATAGGTAGCTGCGCCGCGTCAGCATGGCGGCTCTCTTCTGCTGGAGCGCACGAAGCCCTTGCGCACGAGTTTCACCAATCCGCCCGCACCGCGAGAATGGCATCGGCCGCGACCGCGCGCCGCCCCGCGATGCGCGCGGTGATCGCGGCGCAAGCGAGCAGGGCAATCGTCAGCGATGCCAGCGTGCCCGTCGGCAGCGTCAGGTCCATCGTCCAGTGAAACGATTGCGGGTTGACGATTGCGATCAGGATCCACGCGATCGCCAGGCCGACCACCAGGCCGGCTGCAATCGCCGCCAGCGTCAGCAGTACCGCCTCGAGCGCAAGCATCGCCAGGATCTGGCCGCGGGTGGCGCCCAGATGACGCAACATGCCGAATTCGCGCTGGCGCGCGATTGCCTGGGCCGAGAAAGTAGCCGCGATGCCGACCAGGCCGATGGCGATCGCCGCCAGTTCCAGCGCGTAGGTCACGGCAAAGCTGCGATCGAAGATGCGCAGACTGAGCGCGCGAATCGTGCTCGCGTCGTTGAATTCGGCGCTGCGCGTTGCGAGGCTCGAGGAGAGCTCGCGCGTGACTTCGGTGCCGCGCGCGCCGGGTTGCAACCACAGTGCGGCTTCGGTGCGTGTGTCGTCGCCGGTCAACTGTTGATACACGCTCGCTTCGATCACGATCGCACCGGTCTGGCGCGCGTAGTCGCGCCAGACGCCGGCGACGACAAAGCGCTGCGCCTGCTCGGCGATCGGCAATGAAATGTCCTGCCCCACACGGGCGCCGTACAGATCGACGATAGCTTCCGAAACCCAGCATGGCGGCGCCATGCCGGCGCGCCATGTGAGCGCCGCGCCCGTGAGCGGCAGAGCGCGGCTGGCCTCGGCCCGATCGATGCCGCGCGCAATCAATACGACCGGCGCACGCACGGGGTCGAGCGACACGCGCAACGTGCGGTTGAATGTGGCGCGGGCGACGCCGAGCGCGTCTGTCATTCGTTGTTGCTCGGTCGCAGAAAAGCTGGCGCTGGTGGCGCCGCTCGCGGCCGTTGCCGCGGCCCGCACATAAAGGTCGGCCGGCAGCACTTGCTCGAGCCAGGTCTCGAGCGAGTGACGGAAGCTCGCGACCATGGTCGCCATCGCCACCATCAGTGCAAACGACGCGACGATGCCGGCGGCACCGACAGCGAGATCGTTGGCCCGATCATTGACCCGATCGTTGATCCGATCATTTTTCCGATCGGGAGTCTGAATCGAAATTCGATTTCGCAGCGCGGCGGAGCGGCCGGCCATTCTTGCAAGTGCGAGCCACCGGATTGCATGGAAGTCGCTGAAACGTGCGATCGCCGTCGCGGCGGCGCTCGCTTCGCTTGTATTCACTGCGCTTCTATTGGCGTCGATTGCGTTCGCGTCGCCTGCGTTCGCGTCGTCAGCGTTCGGGCCAATTGCGTTCGCGCCATTTGTATCCGCCGCGACCTTGGTGCGCGTCGCGCTCGCTCGTTGCGTTTGACTCGGGCGCCCGGCATTTGCCGCGATGAGCGGTGGCGAAGGCGCCGCTCTTGCGGTGTCCGGTGCGCGTTCCAACGCGCGCGCCAGCGCGGCGAAGGCGCGAGTCGCAAATTGCGGTTGCGTCGCAATCGCCGCCAGCAGCAGCAGGGCGATCGCCGAATACGCCGCGATCGGTATGCCCTCGATGGGCGGCAGCAGAAGCAGCACGCCGGCGGCCACGAGCGCGCCGATGCGCAAGCGCGCGGAGCGATCGGCAGCTGAGCGACCACCTGACGCGAAGCGCGCCGCGCGGCGCGCCGGCCGCCAACTGCCGGCGACCGCGGCGGCGACGCCGAGAGCGAAGAATACGAATGCGACCCACGGCGTCACGACCAGCGGTGGTGGCCGCGCTGAAAAAAAGCCGCCGCCCAGATCGCCGCCCAACACCTGCAACGCCGCTGCGGCCACGGCAATGCCGACTGCGACGCCGAGCGCACTGCCGACGGCGCCGAGCAACAGTCCTTCGACGATCAGCAAGCGCTCCACTTCGCGTGCAGTGGCGCCGAGCACGCGCAGGAATTCAAATTGCGCGCGGCGCGCAAGCACGCTTTGACTCTGCAGTGAATAGACCAGGAAACTGCCGGTAAAGAGCGCCACCAGCGCCAGCACGTCGAGATTCACTCGATAGGCGAGCGAAACGTTGGATCCGCGCTCGAGTTCGTCGCTCACGCTAAGCAAAGCGACGCCGGGCGGCAGGCGCAGACGTGCGGTGACTGCCGCGAGATCGGCGCCGGGTGCGAGCTTCAGATCGATGCGCGTGAGATGCCCGAGTCGATCGAGTCGCCATTGTGCGAAGCCGAGATCCATCGCGCCCGCGATTTGTCCTGCGTGCGCGGCGGGCAATCGACCGGCCACGCGCAACGTCTGTGTGCGGCTGCCGACCTGGGCGGTCAGTGAATCGCCGGGCGCCAGTTGCAGCGCGCGCAGCGCGTCCGGTGCGAGAAACAGCCCATCGCCGAGCGCGCGCCAGGACTCGTCGTTTTCGGACGGCGCGTCGGAACGGCTGCCGACCCACTCCGGCGTCAGCACGGCGGCGCGCAGCGCGTCGATGCCCGTGATCGGCAAGCTGCGGCCGCGCAACCGCTCCGGTGCAACGATGGCGACGTCGACCGCCAGCACTGGACTCGCCCATCGCACATCGCGATCAGCGGCCACGCGCGCGTACAGATCTTCGGCGAAACCTTCGCGCGGGCCGGCGATCGCGGCATCGGCGCCGCCGTGCGTCTGCCGCAGTGCCGACGCAAACTCGGCCAACGCGGACGCGTTGATCAGCTGAATCGCGTAGCCCAGGGCAACACCGATGGCGATGGCGCCGATCGCAACCAGCGGCCGCAGCGGATGCGTGCGCGCATAGCCGCCGAGCAGGTGGCGGACGAGCCAACCGTTCACGAAGCACCGATCACAAGATGCCGCTCAAGAAGAAACCGATCAACGAGAAACCGATCAAGGAGAAATCAATCACGAAGAATCGATCGCGAAGAAGTCGATCAAGAAGAAATCGATCCAGAAGCTCGAGACCACGAAACACCCGTCACGAAGAAACCAGGCGGCCGTGCGCCAGCCGCAACGTGCGGTCGCAGGCGGCGGCCGCCGGCGGTGAATGCGTGACGATGATTCCCGCCGCGCCCTCGCGCCGCGCGGCGGCGGCGAGCAGGTCGAGCGCGGCGCGCGCGCTGTCCGGATCGAGATTGCCGGTCGGTTCATCGGCCAGCACGAGCCGGGGTTTGTGCACGAGCGCCCGCGCGAGCGCCACGCGCTGCAGTTCGCCGCCCGACAACTCGCTGGTCGCGGCCTGTGCTCGGGACGCGAGGTCGACCGCGGCCAGCATGGCGGCCACGCGCGCGGCCGCAACCTCCGGCTGCGCTGCCTGCACACCCAGCAGCACGAGCGGCAGCAGCACGTGTGTGAGCGGCGCAAGCGGGTTCGTTGGTCGTCATCAAGTTCGCCCAGGTCCTGGCCCGCGAGCACGATGCGGCCGGCATCGACCGAATCGAGCCCGGCGATCAGGTTGAGCAGGGTTGATTTGCCGGCGCCCGATTCGCCGACGATGGCGATCAATTCGCCGTCGGCAAGCTCGAGGTCAAGACCGGTCAGCAAAACGCGCGCGCCGAAGCGCTTGTGAACTTCCTGCAATGACAACATGGGGCCGATTCTATTGAGGACGGCCGCCTGCGCCGCGCGCGCGGATTGCAATCGCCCTGTCCCTACAATCCGATCGGTGCAGGAGCAGCTCTGCAGGAGAGATGTCAGTGATCGAATCCGCGACCGAGTCCATGCGTGAGTCCGTGACCGGATCCGTCACCGCGGCCGACGTGCGCGCGGCTGCCGAGCGCCTGCGCGGTCAGGTCGAGAACACGCCCTGCCTGCATTCGCGCACGCTGTCGCAGATCACGGGCGCTGAGCTCTTCCTCAAGTTCGAAAATCTCCAGTTCACCTCGAGCTTCAAGGAGCGCGGCGCCTTGAATCGCCTGGCGACGCTGACCGACGCGCAGCGGCGCCACGGCGTGATTGCGGTGTCGGCCGGCAACCATGCGCAAGGCGTGGCCTACCACGCGCAACGGATGGGGATCCCGGCGGTGATTGTGATGCCGCGCTACACGCCGAGCGTCAAGGTGGAGCGCACGCGCAGTTTCGGCGCCGAAAGCGACACGTTCGACGATGCCAAGGAGCAGGCGGCGGAGAAGGCGCGCGTGCGCGGCCTGATCATGGTGCACCCGTATGACGATGCGGCGGTGATCGCCGGGCAGGGCACCATCGGCCTCGAGATGCTGGCGGCGCATCCGGATCTGAATTGCCTGTGCGTGGCAATCGGCGGCGGCGGCTTGATTTCCGGGGTTGCCGTGGCTGCGCGTTCGCTCAATCCGGCGATTGAAATCATCGGCGTGCAGACCGATCAATTCCCCTCGATGTACGCACTGTTCAAGGGCGTGACGATGGCGAGTGCCAACGCGACGCTGGCCGAAGGCATCGCCGTGAAGTCGCCGGGAGAAATTTCGCGGCGGATTGTCAAGGAACTGGTGAGCGATGTGTTGCTCGTCACCGAAGGCGACATTGAACACGCGATGGTGCTGTTGCTGGAAATCGAAAAGACCGTGGTCGAAGGTGCGGGCGCGGCCGCGCTGGCGGCGGTGATCCGCTATCGCGAGCGTTTTGCCGGCAAGCGCGTTGGTCTCATTCTGTGCGGCGGCAATATCGATCCGATGGTGCTCGGTGACATCATCGAGCGCGGCATGGTGCGCGCCGGCCGGTTGGCGCGAATCCGCGTCGCGACCCGCGACATTCCGGGCGAACTGGCGCGCGTGGCCACACTGGTCGGCGCGGCCGGGGCCAACATCGAAGAGGTCCAGCATCAGCGCGCCTTCACGACCCTGCCGGCGCAGAACGCACAACTGGAAATGGTCCTGCAGACGCGCGGTCCCGAGCACATCGAACAGGTGTTGCAGGCGTTGCGCGAGGCCGGCTTGCCGGCGGAGCTGCACACTTATTGAATCATCGTCATGACACTATGCGACGCGGGCGTGACGTCAACGCGGCGACGGCCTGATGATGGCGGCGGCGGCCGTGATCGTCGGCCATGATGACGAACAACGGTGGCAGCGACCGCCGAGTCGCTCTTGCCACGATAGTTACGGAGTTCAAGCGATGAATGCAGCAGCACCGATTTTTTTTGGCCGCGCACTACTCGCGCTGATGCTGGCCGTGGTTGCCGTCGGCACCGAGCGCGCCGACGCGGCGAGCCCGGCACATCCCGATATCGCCACTACGCTGTCGCCCTGGCGCGGCCGCCCGGCGGCGCCGGCGATCGACTTGAAAACGCTCGACGGCGCCGCCTGGTCGCTGGCGGCGTTGCGCGGCAAAGTCGCGATCGTCAATTTCTGGGCCACCTGGTGCGAGCCGTGTCGCGACGAAATGCCGTCGCTGCTGCGCCTGCGCGAGCAATTTGCCGGCGCGCCGCTCGAGGTGGTCGCGATCAACTACCTCGATGACGAGCAGAAAATCCGCGAGTTTCTGAAAGTGATGCCGTTGGCAATGACGATCGTGCGCGATGGCGACGGTAAGGCCGCGGGCGCCTGGCGGGCGAGGGCATTGCCATCTTCCTATGTCGTCGATGACAAGGGCATCGTCCGCTACTCGGTGTTCGGCAGCGCTGACTGGACCGCAGCGCCGATCGTCGCCGCGATCCGCCAACTGGTGACCGCGGCGGCGCACTGAGAGAGACGCGGCAGCGCGGGCGTGTAGATTCTCCGTCACACGCCCAAAAACATCCAAAGCCGCGCCAGCCGTTTGCGCGGTCCTGCTGCCATTTCCGCTTGCGCAAACTTGCACGATGGAAGATTCGCGCCAGATTCCGTCGCCGCCACAGCCTCGCCGCGCTGCCTTTCTCGATCTGAACCTCGAGCAGCGCGATGCGCACAGTGAAATCGTGCGCGGCCTGTCGGCGCCGCAGGCGAGCGTCGCGCCCAAGTATTTTTATGACGCGCTGGGCGCGCGCCTGTTCGAAGCGATCTGCGAACTGCCAGAGTATTACCTGACCCAACAGCGTCGGGCCAAACTGCACGCTGATCGACCTCGGGGCCGGCAACTGCGCGAAGGCGGAGCGCATGTTCGACTTGCTGCGACCGGCGCAATACGTCGCGATCGATATTTCAGCCGAATTCTTGCGCCAAAACCTCGCGCTGCTGCAAGGGCGGAACCCCGCGCTCGACGTGCTGGGGCTGGGCATGGATTTTTCGACGAACCTCGAATTGCCGCCCGTGGTGCGGCGTGCGCAGCGCTTGTTTTTTTATCCCGGCTCCTCGCTCGGCAACTTCACGCCCGGCGAAGCCACGGCGCTGCTGCGGCGAATTCGCGCGGCCTGCGATGACGATGGCGGCCTGCTGCTCGGTATCGATCTGGTCAAGGATCGCGCCACGCTGGAAGCGGCGTACAACGATGCGCTGGGCGTGACGACGGCGTTCAATCGCAACCTGTTGAATCACGTCAATCGAATCATCGGCGCCGATTTTGATTTTCGGCAGTGGCGCCACGTCGCGAATTTCAACGGCGCAGAGAGTCGAATTGAAATGGTTCTGCAGGCGCGCACCGAGACGCAAGTGCGCTGGCCGGGCGGGCAACGGACGTTTCGCGCCGGCGAGCAGATCCATACGGAAAACAGCTACAAGTACCGAGTCGAGGAGG
>WNFL01313007.1_pt2 | contig 11841 bp, 5 predicted proteins | sample 5400361 | NCBI WGS metagenome assembly WNFL01 (sample SAMN13153351, study PRJNA577476) | soil metagenome | isolation source: 40 cm soil on Douglas fir-dominated hillslope | place: USA:California | collected 2013-09-17
TCGATGTCCCAACCCCAGGTGAGCGCGACTGCGTCGATCGCGAGCAGCCCTTCATCGGCCAACGCCGTGAAGAACTGGATCGCGAAGAACGGATTGCCGCCGGTCTTCTCGTGCACCAGCTGCGCCAACGCTTGCGCGCGCTCCGGCTCGCACCGCAAGGCATCGGCGATGAGCCGGCCGACTTCGTCCAACCCGAGCGGTGTCAGCACGATCTCCTGGATCCGCGCTCCGGCCTTGCCGATCGCCTCGAGCGTCCGCACCAGCGGGTGTCCGGGGCCGACCTCGTTGTTCCGATAGGCCCCGACCAACAACAGGCACCGTACCTCAGAGTGCGTGACGAGATGCTCGATGAGCTCGAGCGTTGCGGTATCGAGCCATTGCAGATCGTCGAGAAACAGCACCAGCGGGTGCTCCTGCCGCGCGAATACGCCGAGGAAGCGCCTGAAAACCATCTGGAAGCGGTTCTGCGCGTCCTGCGGCGGCAGGTCCGGGACCGGCGGCTGCTTGCCGACCACCAGCTCGAGTTCAGGAACGAGGTTGACGATGAGCTGACCGTTCGCGCCCAACGCCTCGCTGAGGGCGCTCCGCCATCCGTCAAGTTCCGTCTCACGCTGGCCCAAGATCTCGCGCACCAGGCCGTGGAACGCTTGGCCCAGGGTGGCGTAGGGAATGTCGCGCTTGTACTGGTCGAACTTGCCGGAGGCGAAGAGGCCACGCGGCCGGACGAGCACCTTGTGCAGTTCGTTGACCACCGAGGATTTGCCGATGCCGGAATATCCGGACACGAGCACGAGTTCCGTGATGCCACAGGTCACCACCCGCTCGAAGGCGGCGAGCAGGGTATCGATCTCGCGCTCCCGGCCGTATAGCCGTTCCGGGATCACGAGCCGGTCCGAGAGATCGTGCGTGCCGAGCGGGAAGGGGGCGATGCGACGGCGCGCTTGCCATTCGGCGAGGCAGCGCTGCAGGTCGGCTTCGAGGCCGCCGGCGGTCTGATATCGGTCCTCGGCGGTCTTGGCGAGCAGCTTCATGACGATCGCTGACAGTGCATCCGGGATTGCCATCAGCCGTTCGGTGGGCGTCGGCGGTTGACGCGCGATGTGGCAGTGTACCCATCCCATCGCATCGGTGGCCTGGAAGGGCAGCGTGCCGGTGAGCATTTCGTAGAACGTGACGCCCAGGGCGTACAAATCACTGCGCGAATCGATTGAGCGGTTCATGCGGCCCGTCTGTTCGGGGGCCATGTAGGGGAGGGTGCCGGCGATGACCTCCGGCGTCAGCGGCGCCTGGTGCTCGCGCGGCAGCCGCGAAGCGATCCCGAATCCGGTCAGCCGCACGGCGTCGGCGTCATCGACCAGCATGTTCGCGGGATGCAGGTCCTTGTGGATGAGGCCGCGGCGGTGTACTTCGCGGAGTGCCCTGGCCAACCCAATGGCGATGCGCAGGAAGCGAGTCAGCTCGATCGGCGCATCGCGGTGCTCGAGGATCCGATCCAGCGGTACCCCGCCGGGATCCTCGAATACGAGCGTCGTGCGCCCGTCGTGATGCATGAGCGCCAGAGGCCGTATTGCCCAGGCCGGGTCGAGATCCGCTTGCAGGGAGAATTCATGCTCGAGCCGCCGCAGGCTCTGCGGCGTGGGCTGGTCGGCGGACAGCGCCACCGTCAGCACCGGGCACGAGTCGGCGCGCCGCCGGCCGCGGTACACGGTGAACTCCCCAGCTTCCCGTAGGGTGCTCTCCAGCGCATATCCAGGCGGCTCTGTCATGGATAGAGTCCTCGGCGCTGCGTCCATACCGGGGCGCGGTCCGGAAGGTCTCATCCGTGACCGAGCTCCGACTCACCAAAGACACAGAGGCGGGAGCCTGCGATTCAACCGATACGAGGCCGAACCGAACCATTGAAAGCGCAGAGGGGATAGTAGCCCCTTCTGACACGAGAGGTGAAATCTGCTTCGACCCAAATTTGATCGATATCAATCGAGGGGATCTACGGTACGGGCGTCAGCCCCCGGAGCCTCTTTTCCGAGAGTTCGAGCCACGAGCTCGCAAGATCATCCTGTGTGTCGTGCACGCGGGTTCTTACCCTGAGGGCGTTTCCCAGCGAATCATGTTTGACACGACCGCCGAGGTCCTCGTGGCGGCGGCAGCGCATGGGACGTTCAATCTTCACCGTATCGTTCATGACATGAAACCCTTCAATCAGGCTGTGTAAGGCGTGTTTACCTCCCGGTAATCATAGATCGTCGGCGCGGCGCGCGGGACGACATAATTCGCTGCGAACTGTTACAGCGTTCGCAGTCACGCAAAAAACCGCGAACGATGTACTGAGCGACACCGCCGACCTGAATCAGGCGAGCGTGAACGGCTGGCGGCCTCAAGGCGTCGCGTTGGCCGGTGTTCGCTTGTTTGGCCGCAGCGGATCGTGCAGTTGGCTGTCGGACCAGCCGCCGCCCAAGTCGCCGATCAAGGACACCGCGTCGATGAGGCGACTCTGCTGCACGCCGAGCGCGCTTTGCTGGTCGGCCAACTGGGTCTCCTGAGCCAATGCCACCGTCGTGTAGTCGACGGTGCCGGCTTGGAATTCGGCGAGCGCGATCTGCGAGCCGCGCTCGGCGTCGCGTACGGCGACGTCGAGCGCCTGCGCCTGTTCGGCGAGGATGCGCAAGCCCGATAGGTCGTTCTCCACGAACTGGAATGCAGAGAGCACGGTGCCGCGATAACTGGCGACGGCAGCCTCATACGCCGCCTTGGCTGCCTCGACCTGGGCATGGCGCTCGCCGAAATCGAACAGTGTCTCGCTGCCGGACGCGCCGATCGACCAGACATGATTGGCGGTGTGGAACAAGCCGGCCAAGGGCGACTGCAAAAAGCCCGCCGACGCCGATAACGACAGCGACGGGTAATAGGCCGCGACGGCTATGCCGACCGCGGCGTTCTGCGCGGCCATGAGGCGTTCGGCGGCGGCGATATCGGGCCGGCGCTGCAACAGTGTCGAGGGCACTCCAGCTGGGACCGTCGGCAGCGTCGGCATGACGGTGCCGTGCGGAATGTCGAGTTCCTCCGGGTTCTTGCCGACCAGCACCGCGATGGCATGGGCAAATTGGGCGCGGGCGACACCGAGACCGATCAGGTTGGCCTGGGCCGTTTCCAAGGCGACCCGCGCCGTAATCACGGTGGACGGCGGAGTCGCAGAGATACCCGTCTCCCCTTGGTGCTCGGTGATTGCCAGCGCCTCCCGAAAGGCGTCGACCGTTTTCTGCTGCAGATCGATATCGGCGTCGGCCAGCCGCAACTCGATGAGGGTGGTGGCCAGCAAAGTCTGTTCGGACAAGGTGGCGTTGGCCAGGGTCGCCTCGTCGGCCTGCGCGGTGGCGGCATTCTCTTCGACCAGGCGGCGTACCTTGCCCCATAGGTCGATCGACCAACTGGCCGTGCCCTCGAACGAGGCCGCGTTGACGGTACCGGTCGCTCCGGAGCCAACACCGGCACCGGCACCGGCGCCGGCCGAGCGGTTCGCTGAGCTGGTGACTCCAATCACAGGAAACAACTGGGCACGCGCCACTTTTACTTCGGCCAGCGCCTGCTGGTAGTTGGCGAAGCTCTGGCGTACGGTTTGGTTCGACACCGCCACCATGGGTTCGAGTTCATCGAGCAGGGGATCATGGAAGTCGGTCCACCAAGCGCCCTTGGGTGCCGCATCTGCCGGCGCGGCCGCCGTCCAGCCGGGCAGTTCCGTGTAGCGTGCAGGTACGGGCACCGCGGGGCGGTGGTAGTCGGGGCCGACCAAACAGCCGCTGAGCGCCCCGCCCAGCGCCGCGATCGTGCAGAGTTTGGCGCTCATGGTCTTCATGCGTCCGCACCCACATCTGTGCGCCAGGACAGGCTCTCCGTCGACTTGCGCAGCCTGACCCGCAAGCGGTCGAGATAAAGATAGATCACCGGCGTCGTATACAAGGTAAATACCTGGCTCAAGATCAAGCCGCCCATCACCGTGATGCCGAGCGGCTGGCGCAGCGATGCGCCCTGGCCGATGCCGATCGCCAGCGGCAATGCGCCCAGCACGGCAGCCGCTGTGGTCATGATGATCGGCCGCAGGCGAATAACCGCCGCGTCGTGAATCGCTTTCTGCGCCTCGATCTTTTGCTCGCGCTGCAGATGAATCGCGACGTCGATCATCATGATGGCGTTCTTTTTGACGATGCCAACCAACAGGATGATGCCGATCAGTGCGATCACCGAGAACGGCGTGCCGAAAATCAGCAGCGCCAAGGTTGCGCCGATGCCGGCCGACGGCAGCGTGGATAGAATGGTCACCGGATGCACGGTGTTCTCGTAGAGGATGCCGAGCACGACATAAACGGCCGCGAGCGCGGCGAGCACCAACAGCGGCATGGTCGACATCGATTGGGCGTAGACCTGTCCGGCGCCTGCGAAGCTGCCGCGGATCGAGGCCGGGATACCGAGATCGCGCATCGCCTTGTCGATCGCCGCGGCGGCCCCGCTCAAGGATCCGCCGGGGGGCAGGTTGAAAGAAATCGTCGCGGCAACCAGGCCGCTTTGGTGGTTGACCTGAGTCGCCGTGTGGCTGTTGCGATACGAAGCCAGGGCCGGCAGCGGCACCAGGGTCTCGGCTGCCGTGCTGTCCGCACTGCCGGTGGAGCTTCCACCTCTGCCGTTCGAGATGCTATTGGTGACCGAATTGGCCTGCGCGCTCGCGTTGAGCGAATTGGTGTTGGACGAAGGCGTTTGCGCGGCGGAAACCGCCGAGAACGCCGTCAGCCCGCTCACGGTGCCGCCCTGTGCCTGGGTCTGCTGCGTACCCGTGGGATTCCCCGCGGCCGTGCTGAAGCGCATGCGCTCGAGCATCTGCGGGTTCTGCCAATACGCCGGTGCCACCTCCATCACCACGAAATATTGATTGAAGGGATTGAAAATCGTCGACACGGTGCGTTGGCCGAATGCATCGTAGAGCACATTATCGATCTGGTTCGGCTGAAAACCGTAGCGCATTGCGGTCTCGCGACTGATGGTGACATAGGTCTGCAGGCCGTTCTGCTGCAAATCCGAATTGACGTCCACGAGTTGACCACGATCCTTGTTGAGTTCGGCCACGAGCTTGGGCGTCCATGTGTACAGGGCGGCCGTATCCTCGCTGGTCAACGTGTATTGGTATTCGGCGGCCGATTGCCGGCCACCGATGTGCAAATCCTGAACCGCCTGCAGAAACAAACGAGCGCCGGAGACGCGGTTGAGCTTGGGGCGCAGTCGCTGAACCACTTGATCGGCCGAAACGTGCCGCTGCGCCAGTGGCTTGAGCGCGACATACACGTTGGCGGAATTGAGGGCGCGCGTGCCGGTAAAACCGATCACGGAGGCAACGGCGGGATCGGTTTGCACGATGTGCTGCAACTGCTCGAGCTTTTTCTCCATCGCCTGGAAGGAAATGCTTTGATCGGCGATGATCTGGCCGATGAGAATCCCGTTGTCCTGCTCCGGAAAAAACGTCGACGGCACCAGTCTGAACAATGCGACATTGAGCACGATCAGACCGATCAGCACCAGGCCAACCAGCGGCGCGTGATCGAGTACCGCGGTCAACGAACGCGAGTAGGCGCCTTTGAATCGCTCGAACTGCGCGTCGGCCCAGGTCGCCCATCTGGCCTTCGAGTGCAGGGTACCGGCGCGGCCAAGCAGGTACGCGCACATCGTCGGTGTGACCGTGAGGGAGATCAGCAGCGAGAACAGTATCGCGATCGACAGCGTCACAGCGAACTCGTGGAACAGCAGGCCGACGATGCCGGGCATCAACAAGATCGGTATGAACACTGCGATCAACGACAGGCTCATCGAGATCACCGTGAAGCTGACTTCCGCGCTGCCGCGCAGCGCGGCCTCGAGTGGGTCCACCCCGGCCTCGAGGTGACGGACGATGTTTTCCAGCACCACGACGGCGTCGTCGACGACGAAACCGGTGGCGATGGTCAGCGCCATCAGCGAGAGATTGTCGATGCTGTAGCCGAGCAGGTACATCGGACCAAAAGTGCCGAGTATGGACAAGGGCAGGACCACTGCCGGTATCAGCGTGGCGCGCCGCGACTGCAAGAACACGAAAACCACGCCGATGACCAGTACCACGGCCAACCCTAAGCTGCGCTCGGTGTCGCCCACCGCTGCGGTCACCGATTGCGAACGGTCGAGCGCGATATGCACCTGGACACTGGGCGGCAGGGTCGCTTCGACCGACGGCAGGACCTTTTTGATCTGCGCGACGGTCTTGATGATGTTGGCGCCCGGCAGCGGAAAGACGATCACGCCCACCGTCGGCATGGCGTCGAAGAGCCCGGCATTGCGGATGTTCTCGTTGGAATCCACGACGGCGGCGACGTCATGCAAGAATACCGGCGCAGCGTTGCGATAGGCGATGACGAGATCGCGGTAATCCGCCGCCTTGGTCGCCTGATCGTTGGAGATCACCTCGTAGCGCTGATCTCCCTGATCGATGTGACCCTTGGCGCTGTCCGCATTCGCTGCGGCGATCGCTGCGCGCACATCCTCGAGCCCAATGCCGTAGCTGCTCAACTTGTCGGGCTCGAGCTCGACTCGCACCGAGGGCAAGGCGCTGCCGCCGAGCGTGATCTGGCCGACGCCGGCGATCTGCGACAGCTGCTGCTGGATGATGGTATCGGCCGAATCGTAGAGCTGTGCCGTCGTCAAGGTGCTCGACGTCAACGACAGAATGAGGATGGGCGAATCCGCCGGGTTGTATTCGCGGTAGGTGGGATTGTTGCGCAGCGTGGTCGGCAGGTCGGCGCGCGCCGCCTGAATCCCCGCTTCCACATCGCGCGCCGCGCCGTTGATGTCGCGGTTCAGGTCGAACTGGACGACGACCATCGACGAGCCGACGAAATTGGTCGAGGTCAACTCGGTGACGCCGGCGATCGTCGCCAACCGCCGCTCGAGCGGCTCGGCCACGGTCGAGGCCATGATCTCCGGACTCGCGCCGGCCATGTTCGCCTGCACCACGATGACCGGAAAAGTGACGTTCGGCAGCGGCGCAACCGGAAGGTGGAAATAGGCCAGCAAGCCGGACAACCCGATGGCGATCGCCAGCAGCGTGGTGGCCACGGGCCGCTTGATGAACAGTGCCGGGATGTTCACGCCGCGCTCTCGGCCGAAGGCTCGTGCGGTCTACGGCTAAACCGCTGCGACAAGCGGTCGAACAAGAGATAAATCACCGGCGTAGTGAATAAAGTCAGCATCTGGCTCACGATCAAGCCGCCGATGATGGCGAGCCCCAGCGGCCGGCGCAGCTCCGAGCCGGTGCCGGTGCCGACCAGCAGGGGCAGGGCGCCGAGCATTGCCGCCAGCGTGGTCATCAGGATCGGCCGGAAGCGCAGCAAAGAGGCCTGGAAGATCGCCTCCTCCGGGGCCTTGCCGTGCTGGCGCTCGGCTTCGAGTGCGAAGTCGACAATCATGATCCCATTCTTCTTGACGATGCCGATCAACAGCACGATACCGATGATGCCGATCACATCCAGGTCGCTGCCGGCCCACATCAGCGCCAGCAGCGCGCCGATGCCGGCGGCAGGCAGCGTGGACAGAATCGTTACCGGATGGATATAGCTCTCGTAGAGCACGCCCAGCACGATGTACACGGTGACCAGCGCGGCAATCAGCAGGAACACTTCGCTCGACAGGGAATCTTGAAACGCCTGGGCGGCGCCTTGGAACGAGGTGGTGATCGAAGGCGGCAGCTTCACGGCCCGTTCGGCCTGCTCGATCTCATCCGTCGCCTTGCTCAGCGAGGCATCCTGGGCAATGTTGAACGACACGGTGACGGCCGGAAACTGCGCAAGGTGGCTCACCACCAGCGGCGCCTTGGTGACCTTGATATCGGCGATGCCGCTGAGCGGCACCTGACCGGTGGTGCCGGTTTGGGTCGGCAGGTACAGGGTGCCGAGCGACTTCAGGTCGGGGAGGCTGTCGGGCTTGGCGACCAGCACCACGCGATACTGGTTGGATTGGTTGAAAATGGTGGAGACGATGCGCTGGCCAAGTGCATCGTAGAGCGCGTTGTCGATGGTCGCCGGGGTGATGCCATATCGCGCCGCCAATTGTCGATTGACCTCGATGTTCACGCTCAATCCATCGTTGTCAAGATCGCTGGTTACGTCGGTGATCGACTTGATCTGCTTCATCCGCGTCAGCAGCTCGGGCACGTACTTCTGGAACTCCTGTTGATTGGGTCCCCTGAGCACGAATTGGTACTGGTTCGGCGACACCGTGGTATCGAGCGTGAGGTCCTGCTCGGGCTGCAAATACAGCTTGATGCCGGATACGCCGGCAACCTCGTCCTGCAGGCGCTTGGCGATCTGGCTCGCGCTCCGCGAACGAGCGCCATGCGGCCGCAGATTGATCAGGAAACGGCCGTTGTTGAGGGTGGTATTGGTGCCGTCGATGCCGATATAAGAAGTCAGCGAGGTCACGTCGGCATCCTTCAAGATCGCGTCCGCGAGGGCCGTCTGGCGCGCCGCCATGGCCTGGTACGACACCGAATTGTCGGCCACGCTGATTCCCTGAATGACGCCGACGTCCTGCACCGGGAACAGGCCTTTGGGGATCTCGATGTACAGGATCCCCGTCAACGCCACGGTAATGGTCGCGACGATCAACGTCAGACGCTGGTGACGCAGCACCCAAGAGAGGCTGCGCTCGTAGGCCGCCAGCGTCTTGTCGAACAGCCCTTCGCTGATTTGCTCGAAGCGGCTCGGACTGCGCTCGGCCTTGCGGCGCAGGATGCGCGCGCACAGCATCGGCACGAGAGTCAGCGAGACGACGGCGGAAATCACGATGGTGATCGCGAGAGTGACCGCGAATTCGCTGAACAGGCGGCCGATCACGCCGCCCATGAACAACAGCGGAATCAGCACCGCAATCAGCGAGATCGTCAATGACATGATGGTGAAACCGATCTGCCCCGCGCCCGCAAGCGCCGCTTCCATCGGGGTCATGCCCTCTTCCAGGTAACGCACGATGTTCTCGATCATCACGATCGAATCGTCCACCACGAAGCCGGTGGCGATGATCAGCGCCATCAGCGACAGGTTGTCGATCGAGTAGTTGAGTTCGTACATCACCGCCAGCGTGGCGATCAGGGAGACCGGCACGGAGATGCTCGGGATGATGGTGGCCGGCACGTTGCGCAGGAACATGTAGATCACCAGCACCACGAGCGCGATCGACAGCAGCAGTTCGACGACGGCGTCGGAGACCGAGGCGCGGATCACGTCGGTGCTGTCGGCGACGATCTGCACCTGCATCGCCTGAGGCAGGCTGGCCAGGAGTTGGGGCAGCTGCTTCTTGATCTGATTGACCGTGGCGATCACGTTCGCCCCCGGCTGGCGCATCACATTGAGCACGATCGCGGGCGCGTGATCGTACCAGGCACCCTGTTCGATGTCCTGCGCGGCCAGGGTGACCTTGGCCACGTCGTGCATGAATACCGGTGCGCCATTCTGGTAGGCAATCACCGTGTTCAGATAGTCCCTGGGGTCCTGGATCTGATCATTGTCGTTGATCGTGTAATCCAGATCCGGTCCGTCGAAATTGCCCTTGGGCTGGCTGACGTTGATGTTGGCGAGCAGGGTGCGCAGATCGTCGATATTGAGCCCGTAGCCGGCGAGTCTTTGCGGGTCGGCTTCGACCCGGACGGCCGGCACATTGCCTCCGGAAGGAGAGACCAAGCCGACTCCCGGCACTTCGGAAATCTTCGAGGCGAGGCGGTTGTTGGCAACATCCTGCAGCTGGGTCAGCGACATTGATTTGGACGTGACGGCCAGCGTAAGGATGGGTTGATCGGCGGGATTGACCTTCGCGTAAATCGGCGGCGCCGGCAGGCCGGTCGGCAGCAAGCTGTTGGCCGCGTTGATGGCCTCCTGGACATTCTGTTCGGCGACGTCGAGGTTCAGCGCGAGATTGAATTGCAAGGTAATGACCGAGGCGCCGGCAGAGCTGGCGGAGCTCATCTGGGTCAGGCTGGGGATCTCCCCCAACTGGACTTCCAGCGGCGCAGTCACGGTGGTCGCCATCACCTGGGGGCTGGCGCCGGGGTAGAAGGTCTTCACCTGGATGGTCGGATATTCGACGTCCGGCAGCGAGGAGATCGGAAGAAACCGCACGGCGACCAGGCCGACCAGCACCAGCGCAACCATCAGCAATGAGGTCGCTACCGGCCTCAATACGAACAGGCGGGAAATGTTCATGAAATGCGCATCGGCAGTGGCCGTCGATCAGCCGCGCGAGGGCGCGCTTGCATCTTGCGCGGGAGCACCTGGTTTCTTCTTCTTCTGCGTCGTCGGCGTGGAAGGTACGGCGCCGGCGGCGCCGTCTGCTCCCGCAATGCTGATCTTCGCGCCATCGCTGAGCCGGTCGGTGCCATCGATGACCACCGTGTCCCCGATGGACAGACCGGACAGGATGGCGGTGTTCTTTCCGTCGCTCGGGCCCAAGGTGATCTTGCGCACGGATACGGTGTGATCCGCGTTGGCCAAGTAGACGTAGTCGCCGGGCGCGCCGCTCAGCACCGCCGGCGTGGGTACGAGCACCGCCCGGTTCAGCGTGTCGACGAGCATGTTGACGTTGACGAACTCGCTCGGAAACAGCGCCTCGTCGTCATTGGGGAAGGTCGCGCGCAGCGTCACGGTGCCGGTACTCGTGGCCATCTGATTGCTGATCGCATACAGCGTGCCGGTGGCGATTTGTCGGGTGTTATCGCTCGAATAGGCGGTGACCGGCAGCTTCGCATCGGAATTGAAACGCTCGATCACCTTGTCGAGGTCGTTCTGGGCCACGGTGAATTCCACCGTCGTCGGCTTCATGGTGGTGATGACGACGATGCCGGTCGAACTCGAGGCGGTGACGAAATTGCCCGGGTCGACCAAACGCAGGCCGACCCGGCCGGCGACCGGCGCCGTGATGTGGCAATACACGAGGTCGAGCCGGAACTGAGCAATATTGGCTTGGTCGGTCTTGACCTGAGCCTCGTCCTGTTGGACCAAGAACTCCTGGTCGGTGACCAACTGCTCAGCGATGGCCTTTTGCGCGCGCAATTGATGGAAGCGGGCAAGGTCGGAACGTGCCTGAGCCAGCGCCGCCTGATCCTTGACCAGCTGCGCCTGCGCCTGTTGCAAGTCGATTTCGAACTGACGCGGATCGATCTGGGCCAGAAACTGCCCCTTGGTCACATCCTCGCCTTCCCGATAACCGACCTCGGTCAGATAGCCGCTCAATTGCGGCAGCACGGTTACCGTGGCGACGGGCGTGACCGTGCCGAGCTCCGTCAACGTTTCCGGCATGTCGCCGCTGGTCGCTTGGGCGACTTTGACGACCTGAGGTACGGCGCCACGCGCATGTGACTCATGCGTGAACGAGCGAACGAACACGAGCACGAGCAGGATCGCAACCACGGCCACGGCGAGGATCAAACCCGCACGGCGCTTTCCAGGGCGTTGCGCCGCCAGTGTGTCATGTTCTTCGCTCATACCGTTTCCTTTTGCCAGAGGTATGTCTGAGTGAAATGAATTCGCCGCCCTTTAGTCGCTGAAGCCGCCGACCAGTTCAAAATGCAGGCTCTGGTGCGGCGGATCCGGGAAGTTACGATGACCGAGCCTACAGCGGGGAAGGGCGTTTTGAACCCGTGTTCACAATTCTCATCAGTGTTTGGGCAGCCAATGACGGCCTCGTTTCACCCCGCGGGTCGTGTGTTACGGATGAAACGCAGGTCGAGTTCGGCGTCAACGCCGCAGCGTCCCATCGAACCTTGTCAGATTGTGAGAACGGTTC